>ENA-OUQM01001042-OUQM01001042.1-human-gut-metagenome-genome-assembly--contig:-NODE-1042-length-16253-cov-5.334733_pt1 | contig 16253 bp, 16 predicted proteins | sample MGYA00237949_ERZ548830 | MGnify/ENA primary metagenome ERZ548830 (study PRJEB26490, sample SAMN05194706) | human gut metagenome | biome: terrestrial biome; feature: human-associated habitat; material...
CCCGCCGCAGCGGGTGGGGGAGAGAACCTCCCGGCAATCCGAAATATTTCGGGTCGCGGCAAGGCTCGCTCCCTCCGGCCCTGCGGGCCACCGCTCCCCCTCTGACGCTGCGCGCCACCTCCCCCGTATCGGGGGAGTCTGTCTCGCCGAGGGAGGCAAGTAAGCATGCATCCGCCCTTCGGGGCGGATATTTTTTTCCCCGCCCGCATACCGTGTATAAAAAACACGGGAGGTGTACGCCATGTGGGAAAACGCCGCGCCGCTGCCGGAAAATGAGCCGCCGAGGCCGCCTGCCCGCCGCGCCGGTTCCGAGGAGGATTTGGTCCTATGGGCGCAGATCCTTCTCTGTCTTGCTGCCATCGGCCTTGTGCTGGCCGCCGGGGCGCTGGATTGGCCGATTTACCCGGAGCTGCGCCGCGCGTTCACGGCGGCCATGCAGCCCGAGCAATCGCTGCTGCTGGGCGAGGAGCGCAACCTTCTGAAATTTACCGAGCAGACCGCCGGGGAGCTGGCCGACTCTGCCCGCAGCATGTGGGAGGACTTCACCCTGCCCGCCACGCCGGAGAGCGCCCGCACAGCTCACGGCCAGCCGTCGCCGCCTGCCTACGCCAGGACGGACAGCTACACGCCCGGCTTTCCACTGCAATTCCCGCTGCCCGGGCAGAGCCGTAAAACCTCCGGCTACGGCTGGCGCACCGATCCGATGGGCGGCCTTGGCGACGACTTTCACATCGGCAACGACCTGGCTGCGGCACAGGGCACGCCGGTGCTGGCCGCCGCGGACGGTGTGGTGCGCATGGCGGGCAGCCATAAGAGTTACGGCAACTACCTGCGTATTCTCCACGCCGACGGTGACGAGACGCTGTACGCGCACATGCAGTATCTGTTCGTAAAGGCGGGGGAGTGCGTCACCGCGGGGCAGATCCTCGGCACCGTGGGCGAGACCGGCAACGCCACCGGCCCGCACCTGCACTTTGAGATCCTGCACCGCGGTCTGCGCTATGACCCCGCCGAGGCCCTACAGAATGCGTCGTAGCCGCGCAAAGATCCGCTGGAAGCAGCCGCTGCTTACCCTTGCGGCCTTAACGCTGCTGCTGGCGTTTGACGGCAGCGGCATCCTGCGGGTAGGGCTGGGCTGCGCCGTGCTGCATGAGTGCGGCCACGCGCTGGCTTACCGCCTTTTGTGGCGGCGCTGGCCGGAAATCGAGGTCTCGCCCTTCGGCCTCTGCCTGCGGCTGCGCGGCCTGCCGATGACGAACCTGCAGGAGCTTCTGCTGGCTGCAGCGGGCCCGGCGGTCAACCTGCTGGCCTGTGCGGCAGTGCTGGCCTTCATGCGCGCCACGGTCTATACCTATGGCGGCTACTGGTTCGCCTGCTGCAATCTGCTGGTGGGCGCCAGCAATCTGCTGCCCCTGCCCGGCCTGGATGGTGCGCATATTGCCGTGTGTCTGTTGCATTTTGGCCGGAAATAGGGTACAATAAACTGATACACTAAAAAGCTAAGGATGGTTCACCAATATGGCGGAATTTTCCCCGAAATTTAAAGAAGCATTAAGCCTTGTGCAGAAGCCGGGCCGGTACACCGGCGGCGAGCCGGGTTGTGTCTATAAGGATAAGTCCAGGGTCGATGTGCGCATGGCGTTCTGCTTCCCCGATACTTACGAGATCGGCATGTCGTTCCTCGGCGAAAAGATCCTCTACGACATCCTCAACCGCCACGAAAACTGGTGGTGTGAGCGCGCGTTCATGCCCTGGACCGATATGAAGGAGCAGATGGAGCGGCTGGACATTCCGCTCTACTGCCTTGAGAGCAAGGACCCGCTGACCGATTTTGACATCATCGGCTTCTCGCTGGAATATGAGCTGGCCTACACGAACGTGCTGGCCATGCTGCGCCTGTCGGGTATTCCGCTGCGCGCCGCGGACCGCGACGAGCGCTGGCCGCTGATTATTTCCGGCGGCCCCTGCGTCTGCAACGCCGAGCCGATGGCGGATTTCTTCGACGTCATGCAGCTGGGCGAGGGTGAGCAGATGCTCCAGGACATCTGCGCCGCAGTCGAGCGGGGCAAAAAGCAGGGCTGGAACAAAGAACAGCTGCTTTTGGAACTCGCCAAAATTCCCGGCGTCTACGTGCCGTCCTTCTACGATGTGACCTACAGGGAGGATGGCCGCATTGAAGCCGTCACCCCGAACCGTCCCGGCGTTCCCGCCCGCGTGACAAAGGCCATCGTCAGGGATATGGACAGCTTCACCCCGCCGGAAAACTTCGTTGTGCCGCTCGTCGGCGCGGTGCAGGACCGCGCCTGCGTCGAGGTGCTGCGTGGCTGCGTGCGCGGCTGCCGCTTCTGTCAGGCAGGCCAGCTCTACCGCCCCTTCCGTGAGCGCAGCCCCAAGCTCATCAGCGACAGCGCCCGCGCGCTCTGCCGCAACACCGGCTACGATGAATTGAGCCTGTCGAGCCTGTCCACCTCCGATCATTCGCGGCTGGAAGAAATTCTCGACGAGCTGAACTCCTGGGCCGAGGCTGACCACGTCAGCTTGTCGCTGCCGTCCCTGCGTGTGGACAACTTCTCGGAATCGCTGGTCGAAAAGACGACGAAGGTCCGCAAGAGCGGTCTGACCTTTGCCGCCGAGGCCGGCACCCAGCGCCTGCGCGACGTCATCAATAAGAACGTCACGTGGGAGCAGATCGAGCGCGGCTGCCGCATCGCCTTCTCGGAGGGGTACACCTCGGTCAAGCTCTACTTCATGATGGGTCTGCCGACGGAAACACTCGACGACATCAAGGGCATTGCCGACACGGCGCAGCAGGTCGTGGACCTGTTCTATAAGATCCCCAATCGACCGAAGGGCAAGGGCGTGCAGGTCACGATCAGCGTCGCCTGCTTTGTGCCCAAGCCCGACACGCCGTTCCAGTTCTGCGCCCAGGACCGCCGCGAGTCCCTGCGCGAGAAGCAGAAATATCTGCTCAGCTGCGTGCATTCCCGCAAGATCAAGGTCAACTACCACGACAGCACCACAAGCGTGCTCGAGGGTGTGTTCGCCAAGGGTGACCGCCGTCTGGGCCGCGTCATCGAGACGGCGTTCGAGAACGGTGCCTTTTTTGATACGTGGGAGGAATACTTCAACTATGACCGCTGGCTCGATGCGTTCAAGACCTGCGGCCTTGACCCGGACTTTTACAACTACCGCACCATCGGCCTGGACGAGGTCACGCCCTGGGACCATCTGGATGTCGGCGTGACAAAGGCCCATCTGGTGCGCGAGTACAACAAGGCGCTCGAGGCAAAAACGACCCAGCCCTGCAACCGCCAGTGCAGCGCCTGCGGTGCCAACAAGCTGATCGGAGGACCGTGCTTTGACTACAGTAAGAATCTTCTTTGAGAAGTGCGGCGAGTCCGCCTATATCTCGCTGCTTGACCTGCAGCGGGTCTTTCACCGGATGCTGAAAATGAGCAGCCTGCCTGTGTACTACACGCAGGGCTTCAACCCGCACATCTACCTGTCCTTCACCTGCCCGCTGTCCCTGGGGCAGGAGAGCCTCTGCGAAAGCTGCGAGGTCAAGACCGAGCAGGAGACGATTGACCCGCAGGCATGGATCGACGCCTTGCAGCCCCTGATGCCGCGCGGCATCGTCATCACGAAGGTCGCCCCGGCTGTGGAGAAGGTCGGCGAGATCGAGACGGCAGCCTATGAAATCACGATGCCCGCCGGCTCAGCCATCGCCCTTGACGCCTACAACAATGCCGAGCACGCCGAGGTCACGAAAAAGACGAAGCGCGGCTGCAAAACGCTGGAGCTGAAGCACTACCTTGACCGCATTGAGTACACGATTGAAGGCGGCACGCTGCGCTTTACGGCGCTGCTGCCCTGCGGAAGCGGCGAGGCACTGAACCTGAACCCGTCCCTGCTGACCGACTTCCTCCGCACGCAGGGGGCCGCTCCCGTCTGGCAGTGCCGCGTGGTGCGGACGCACCTTTATAATAAAGCGGGCAAAGACTTCGAGTAAGCTCCCTGGCCCCCTCGCAGAGGAAGGTTTTTGACACGCGGCCTTCCCCCTCGGGGGAAGGTGTCCGAGGCCCCGCCCGAGGGCGGATGAGGGGCGGCCTTCCGGGCACAGCCCGTTTACGGGTAACTGCCGGGGACTTGCCCCTCATCCGGCCCTGCAGGGCCACCTTCCCCGCAGGGAAAGGCAAAAGCTGAAAAAATCTTCGTTTTTCTGTCAAAACCCCCTTGCCAAACGCGCTGCACAATGCTATAATACTAAAGCGTTAGTGCCGCCGAGCCATCGGCGGGATAATGACACATCATTATACAGGCGGTCCTCTGACGAACAATCGTGTATGAACGTCGCAATAAAATGGAGGAATTCAAACCATGGACGCAATGAAGCATTTTACCGAGGGTATGATCAAAGAGAACAAGCCCCAGTTCGAAGTCGGCGACACCGTTCGCGTCTCCGTCCGCATCAAGGAAGGCGACAAGGAGCGTATCCAGGCTTTTGAGGGCACCGTTATTGCCAAGAAGCATGGCGGCATCGCGGAGACCTTCACCGTCCGCCGCACCTCTTACGGTGTTGGCGTTGAGCGTGTGTTCCCGGTCAACAGCCCGTTCGTCGAGAAGGTTGACGTCGTTCGCCGCGGCAAGGTCCGTCGTGCGAAGCTGTTCTACCTGCGCGAGCGCACCGGCAAGGCAGCCAAGGTCAAGGCACGTATCTGAGCATACTAGAAAAGGGGAGGACGGTTGGCGTTCTCCCTTTTTTCGTATTTTTTTAAACGGGTGGTGGAAAACATGGCAGCATCCTTCAAGGACCGCTACCGCCGCAATAAGGAAACGCTGGAATGGTACGACGCCCTCGCTATGGCCGTGGCGGTCATTGCGCTGGTGTTCACCTTCGGCGTGCGCATCGTCAAGGTGGACGGCCACTCAATGGACCCGACCCTCTCCAACGGCGAACGCATCCTTATCAACCTTTTAAAAAAGCCCGACTATGATGACATCGTTGTCGTGGACGGCTACACGGAATACGGCAGGCCCCTCGTCAAACGGGTCATCGGCAAGGGCGGGGACACCATCGATATTGACTTTACCGCCGGTATCGTCTACCGCAACGGCGAGGCCCTCGACGAGCCCTACACCGCCGAGCCTACGTATTTATATGAAAGCGTGGACTTTCCCATCACGGTGCCGGACGGCAGCCTGTTCCTGATGGGGGACAACCGCAACAATTCCACCGACAGCCGCGATACCCGCGTGGGCTGCGTGGACGAACGTGACATTATGGGCGCAGCTGTGCTGCGCGTACTGCCCTTTGGCAAGATAGGAGCGGCCCAATGAGCCAGAGTGACATTATCAACAGCCGCCAGATCCAGTGGTTCCCCGGGCACATGACCAAGACTCTGCGCCTGATGGAAAAGGAGATCCGCAACGTCGACTGCGTTTTGCAGATTCTCGACGCGCGCATCCCGCTTTCCAGCCTGAACCCCGAGATCGAGCGCATCACCGCGGGCAAACCGCATCTGTACGTATTGAATAAGTCTGATTTGGCAGACCCCGAGATCACCAGGCAATGGCTGGCCTACTTCAAGAGTGCGGGTGCGGGCTGCATTGCGATGGACTCCAAGCAGCGCGGACGCGCCACGGCTACGAAGGGCCTGATCGAAAAGGAGCTTTCCGCGCTGATGGAGCGCCGCCGCAGCCGCGGCATGGTCGGCGCAGCCATCCGCGTTATGATCGTGGGCATCCCGAACGTCGGCAAGTCCACCTTCATCAACTCGTTTGCGGGCACGACCCGCGCCAAGGCTGCCAACAAGCCCGGCGTGACCCGCGGTAAGCAGTGGATCTCGGTTGACAGCTTTGACCTCATGGACATGCCCGGCGTGCTGTGGAAAAAGTTCGATTCGCTGGAAACGGCGTCGAACCTTGCGTTTATAGGCTCCATCCGCGACGATATTCTCGACATTGAGGAGCTGGCCTGCGGTCTGCTCTCCAGCGTGCGCGGCATTTATCCGCAGCAGCTGCTGGCCCGCTACAAGCTGGACGCCGAGGCACTGACGCTGCCGCCGTATGACCTCCTGCAGGCCATCGGCGCCAAGCGCGGTATGCTGATTTCCGGCGGTGAGGTCGATACCGAACGCGCCGCCAAGATGCTGGTCGGTGAGTTCCGCGCCAGCAAGTGGGGGCGGCTCTCCCTTGAGCGCCCGCCCCGGCGCGCTATTCAGGAAGATAGGGAAGAGGTGACGGACGATGCCCCGCAGGACGACTGGGACGACGAACAGTAACGAGCTGCTCTACGCCTTTGACACCGCCAGACGCGCCGAACACGGTACTGTCTGCGGCGTGGACGAGGCGGGCCGCGGCCCGCTGTGCGGCCCGGTCTGCTGTGCGGCGGTCATCCTGAACCCTGATGACCCCATCGAAGGTGTCAACGACTCCAAAAAGCTGACAGAGAAGCGCCGCGACGCGCTGTATGAGGAAATCACAAAGCGCGCACTGGCGTATAAAATTATCTTCATCTCGCCGCAGGAAATTGACGAGCGCAACATCCTGTGGGCCACGATGGACGGCATGGCGCAGGCTGTGACGAGGCTGGAAATAACGCCCGACTATGTGCTGATCGACGGCAACCGGTGCCCGCCGGGGCTGATACAGCCCGCCGAGGCCGTCGTCAAGGGCGACGCCAACAGTGCGTCGATTGCGGCGGCGTCGATTCTGGCAAAGGTAAGCCGTGACCGCTATATGCTCGAGCTGGACAAGCAGTACCCGCAGTACCAGCTTGCCAGGCACAAGGGCTATCCGACCAAACTGCACTACGAGCTGATCGCGCAGTACGGCATCCAGCCGTTTTACCGCCGCAGCTTTCTGAAAAAGCAGGGCTACTGGCATGACTGACGTCGGCCGCACGGGCGAGGCCGTCGCCGCCAAGTACTACCAGCAGCGCGGCTGGCTGCTGCTGAACCACAACTACCGCACGCGGCTGGGGGAGCTGGACCTTATTTTGTATAAGGAAAACACCCTCGTCTTTGCTGAGGTCAAGACCCGCACCGGCGCGATGCTGGACCGCCCCGCCGCCGCGGTGGACGCCCGGAAGCAGAACCGCCTGATTTTGGCGGCCCAGCAATACCTGCAGCACAGCCCCTACCGCGATGCCGCCATCCGCTTTGATGTGGTGGAGGTCACGCCCGCCGCCCGCGGCTGGCAGGTGCATTGCATCCCGGGCGCGTTTGAGTGTTGAAAAAACACTGGGGGAAAATTTTGTCAACGCATGGAATGTAGGGGCGAGCATTGCTCGCCCGCTAACCTTGCCGCATGACCCGTTTACGGTATGGCTTCGGCAGACGGGCACGGGCGAGCAATGCTCGCCCCTACAAAATGTGCCTGCACAGTATATAAGGTATAGCGCCAAAAAAGGCTTATACATATAGAGGAAAGCGAATAAGAGAAAGGGTGTAAACGTATGCAGTATTTGAGCACCAGAGATTCCGCACTCCGCGTTTCCGCGCAGGAGGCTATCGTCCGCGGTCTGGCACCGCAGAGCGGTCTGTTCGTGCCGGAGACCTTCCCCCAGGCTGATTTGGACGCATGGAAAAATCTCTCCTATCCCGAGTTGGCCGAAAAGGTCCTGGCCGGTTTTCTGACCGATTACAGCGCTGATTTCCTGCACACCGCAACGGCATCTACCTACGGCGCTGCCTTTGGCGGCAAGGCGGGCGAGACCGTCAAGGTCCGCGACGGCCTGTATTCTCTCGAGCTGTGGCACGGCCCGACCTGCGCCTTCAAGGACTACGCCCTGCAGCTCATGCCGAAGCTGCTCGTCGAGGCCAAGAAGATGCTGGGCCGCACCGAGACGACCCGCATTCTGGTGGCAACCTCCGGCGACACCGGCAAGGCCGCGCTGGAGGGCTACGCAGACCTCGACGGCATTGAAATTGAGGTATTTTACCCGAACGACGGCACAAGCGAGATCCAGCATCTGCAGATGGCGACCCAGAAGGGCGAAAACGTGCAGGTCTACGCCGTGCAGGGCAACTTTGACGATGCCCAGACCGGCGTCAAGAAGGTCTTTGCCGACGCCGACGTTGCCGCCGAGCTGGAAAAGCGCGGCATCCGCCTGTCCAGCGCCAACTCCATCAATTGGGGCCGCCTCGTGCCGCAGATCGTCTACTACTTCTACGCCTACTTCCGTCTGGCCGAGCAGGGCGCAGTCGAGTGGGGCAAGCCTGTGGACTTCTGCGTGCCCACCGGCAACTTCGGTGACATTCTGGCGGGCTACTACGCCAAGCAGATGGGTCTGCCCGTGGGCAGGCTGGTTTGCGCGTCCAACAAGAACAACGTTCTGACCGATTTCCTGCGCACCGGCACCTATGACGCCCGCCGCACCTTCTACAAGACGACCTCGCCGTCGATGGACATCCTGATCTCCTCGAACCTCGAGCGTCTGCTCTATCACGTCAGCGGCAGCAGCGAAAAGGTCGCGGGCTGGATGCAGGAGCTTTCCGCCACCGGCAAGTACACCGTTGACGCCGAGACGCTGGCAAAAATCCAGCAGAGCTTCGCCGCAGGCTACGCCGATGATGCCGACGGTGCTGCTGAAATCAAGGCCCGCTTTTACGGCGACCACTACCTCTGCGACACCCACACCGCCGTGGCCTTCCGCGTGGCCGAGACCCGGCGCACCGACGCGCCGATGGTCGTGCTCTCCACGGCCAGCCCGTTCAAGTTCCCGCGCGACGTCCTGACGGCTCTGGGCGTGGAGGCCCCCGCCAGCGACTTTGCCGCCATGGCCGCGCTGACCGCCGGGACCGGCGCCGAGGCTCCCGCCTCGCTGCGTGAGCTGGATAAGCTCGAGGTGCGGTTCAAGACCGTGCTGCAGCCTGCCGACATCCGCACCGCGGCTCTTCGTTAAAAGCAACAACTAGAAAGTGAGGGCCCTATGGCCATCTTTGCAATCGGGGATATGCACCTCTCACTGGGGACGGACAAGCCCATGGACGTTTTCCCGGGGTGGGAGGGGTATCTGCCCCGACTGGAAGCCAGCTGGCGCAAGCTGATCGGCCCGGACGACACCGTTGTTCTGGCGGGTGACACCAGCTGGGCCATGAACCTGAACGACACAAAAGCGGATTTTGCCTTTATCCAAAACCTGCCGGGCCAAAAGTGGCTCTTAAAGGGCAACCATGACTACTGGTGGACGACGACCCGCAAGATGGAGAACTTCCTGACTGCCAACGGCTTTGACACGCTGCATATTTTGCACAACAACGCCTGCACTGTCGGCAATGTGGCGCTGTGCGGCACCCGCGGCTGGCCGTTTGACGACGTTGCCGCCCAGGGCGAAAAGCTCATGGCGCGGGAGGCGGGCCGTCTGCGCATGTCTTTGCAGGCGGCGGGGGATGCGGCAGAAAAAATCGCTTTTCTCCACTACCCGCCCATCTACCCCGGCGCACAGGCGCAGGAGCTGGTGGATGTGCTGAATGAGTTCGGCGTGACCGAGTGCTACTACGGCCACCTGCACGGCAAGTCCATCCGCTACGCAACGCAGGGCGAGCGCGACGGCATCACCTATCGGCTGATCTCCGCCGACGGTCTGTCGTTCTGCCCGTATAAAATCAGGTGATGCGGATGAAGCAGAAAACAAAAAGCATTGTCACGGCGCTGCTGCTGGGGGTCTTATGCGCGGTAACACTGTCCGCCGTCATTACGGTGCCGGACTGGGAGACCGCCCGCGCGGATCTGCTGATCGGCATGCAGTACGAGACAACGGGCCTCGACCTTGACGCCGTGCCCGGCTGGCTTGCGGCGCTGGTCATGCTGCACCAGAATTTTCCGCTGGACGGCTGGGCCTGGGGGCCTGCCGCCGCGGGGCTGGCCGTGCTGCTCTGCTGGGTGCGCGGTCAGCGTGAGGCGAAACCCAAGCGCACGGAGCTGGTGCTGAGCATTGTCTTTGGCATTGCTGAGGTATTGGGTCTGAGCATCTGCAAGCTGGGCAGCTGGGCGTTTGTCTTTAAAAATCCGTATCAGCTCTGCGTCGGCGTGCTCTGCATGGCCGGGTACGCGGTGCTGTTCTACCACGCGGTCTGGGGGCTGTACGCCCTGCTGGGCCGCAGCCGGACGGGCGGGGAGGACTTCCCGCAGACCCGCTTCGCAGCGTGGTTCGCCAAGGCACCGGGCCGCGCGTCGTCGCTGCTCATCGGCGCGGCGTGGCTGCCGTGGGTCGCCGTGTTCTGGCCCGGCTCCGTGGACTGGGACTCCTGGGGGCAGATCTCGCAGGTGCTTGGGGTGCAGGAGATGACCGCCCACCATACGGTGCTCTCCACCTGGCTGCACGGCTGGCTGTTCCGGCTGGGCCGTGCGCTGGGTAGCGACAATCTCGGCGTGTTTCTCTACATACTATTGCAGTTTCTCGTCTGCGCGTGGGTGTTCGGGCAGGTAACGGCCTTTGCCGCTAGGCTCGGCTGCTCCCGCGGTGTGCAGTATGCGGTCACAGCGTTCTTTGCGCTCGACCCCATCTGGGGCGCGTTCATACAGACGCAGGTCAAGGATACGCTCTACACGGGACTGTTCGTCCTGTTCGTGCTGAAAACCGCCGACCTGCTGCTCTTTCCGCAGGAATGGCAGGGGAGCCGCCCGCGCCTGACCGCTTACGCGGTACTCGGCGTGCTCTGCTGCCTGCTGCGCAAAAACGGCATCTATGCCGTTGTGCCGATGCTGCTGGCGTCGGCCTTCACAGTGAGTGAAAAGCGCCTGCGCCGCCCCGTGCTGGCGGTGCTGCTGGCCGTCTGTATCGGCTCGTTCGGGTTTGACACGTTCACCGAAAAAGTCCTCGACATCCCCGCAGGCAGCGTGGGGGAGGCGCTCTCGGTCCCGATGCAGCAGACCGCCCGCTATATCCGCGACTACGGCAATGAAGTCACCGACGACGAGCGCACCGCCATCGAGAAGGTCCTCGACTACGACGCCATTGCCCAAAGCTACATGCCGGAGCTGTCCGACGGCGTCAAGCAGTACTACAAAAATCCCGGCAAGGGTGACCTGGCCCGCTATATGCTGGTCTGGGCCAAAATGCTGCTCAAGCACCCGGTCTGCTATTTTGAGGCAACGCACGCAAACTCCCACGGGTATTACACCATCACGAAATGCCGCGCCATCAACGATTACTACACGTTCAATAATGACATTTGCATGGAAATGTCTGAAATGAACGTCCACTATCTTGATAAATCCGGCTATCTGCGGTATGCTTTTGTACAGGCACTCTCGGCATTTGAAAAGCTGCCGCTCGTGGGGCTTACAACGTCCATCGGGTTCATGGCGTGGCTGACTGCCGTGCTTGGTCTCTGGCTGGCGCGCTGCAAAGCAAAGCCTGTGCTGCCGATTTTTATCGGCCTTGGCATCTTCTGGCTGACCTGCATTGCGTCTCCGGTCAATGACTGTATGCGCTATTTCCTGCCTGTGGCGGGGTGTCTGCCGCTGGTTTTCTGTCTGGCGGCGGTGTTTTCCCGTGAAAAATCAGAAATTACCGTCTGATTTGTTAAAAAATTCAAAAAAGACTGGTATTTTCCGCACAGGCATGGTATAATAACTTGTATTTTTATGTACATCTATTTTTGGAGGAATTTATAAATGAAACTGATTTCCTGTGAAAAGCTCGAAAAGAGCATGGTCGAACTGCAGTTCTCCATTGACGCGGAGACCTTCAAATCTGCTGTCAATACCGCTTTCAAGCGCGAGGGCAAGAAGTACGCCATCCCCGGCTTCCGCAAGGGCAAGGCTCCCAAGGCCATGATCGAGAAGATGTATGGCAAGGACCTGTTCCAGTATGACGCCATCAACGATCTGTTCCCCGAGAACTACGAGGCCGCCGTCAAGGAGGCCGGTATCGAGGTCGTTGGCCGTCCTGACCCCGAGGTCGTCTCCATGTCCGAGGACGAGGGCGCTACCCTGAAGGTCAAGGTCGCCGTCAAACCCGAGGTCGAGCTGGGCGAGTACACCGGTTTAACCGTCAACAAAGATGTCAAGACTGTTGACGAGGCTGATGTTGACGCCGAGATCAAGCGCATGCAGGACCGCAATGGCCGTCTGCTGACCCGTGAGGGTGCTGCCGAGAACGGCGACACCGTTGACATCGACTTCGAGGGCTTCGTTGATGGCGTTGCTTTCGAGGGCGGCAAGGCTGAGCACTACTCTCTGGTGCTGGGCTCCGGCTCCTTCATCCCCGGCTTCGAGGAGCAGGTCGTCGGCCACAAGGCCGGCGAGGAGTTCGACGTCAACGTCAAGTTCCCCGAGGAGTACCAGGCTGAGGAGCTGGCCGGCAAGGACGCCACCTTCAAGATCAAGCTGCATGAGGTCCAGTACAAGGAGCTGCCCGAGCTGGACGACGACTTTGCCAAGGACGTCAGCGAGTACGACACTCTCGACGAGCTGAAGGACTCCATCCGCAAGGGCATCGAGACCAACCATGAGAAGCAGGCTGACCAGAAGGTCGAGAACGACCTGATCGACCAGGTCGTGGGCGGCATGAAGGCCGAGATCCCCGACGCCATGATCGAGAGCCGCATCGAGGAGCTGGTGCAGGACTTCCAGTACCGCATCTCCCAGCAGGGCCTCAAGCTCGAGCAGTACCTGCAGTATATGGGCATGACCATGGAGCAGTTCAAGGAGCAGTTCCGTGAGCAGGCCGACAAGCAGGTCAAGATGCGCCTGGCCATGGAGGCTATCGTCGCCAAGGAGTCCATCGAGGCTACCGAGGAGGAGTTCGAGGCCGAGATCAAGCGCATTGCCGATGCTTACCAGATGGAGGCCGACAAGGTCAAGAGCCTGGTCGATGCTGCCGCCGTCAAGAAGGATCTGGCTGTCAACAAGGCAATCGACTTCGTGAAGTCCAAGGCCAACATCGTCGCCGGTGCTGCCGAGGAGAAGAAGCCCGCCAAAAAGACCACCCGCAAGACCACCAAGAAGGCTGCCGCCAAGCAGGACGAGGAGCCGAAGGAAGAGGAGACCAAGGGCGAGTAATCACCCTGCGGGCATCCGTAAACATTGAGTAAAAGGGCCGGTACGGTTGCGCAGCTATGCCGCCGTATCGGTTCCTTTGTCATCACCCATACTTTATCGAAAGCACCAAGGAGGGAAACCAGAATGAGCCTTGTACCTTATGTTGTCGAACAGACTGCGCGCGGTGAGCGCAGCTATGACATCTTCTCCCGCCTGCTCAATGACCGCATCATTGTGCTGAGTGAGGACGTCAACTCCGCCTCCGCCAGCGTCATCGTAGCACAGCTGCTGTACCTCGAGGGCCAGGACCCGGAGAAGGACATCTACTTCTATATCAACAGCCCCGGCGGCTCGATCTCTGACGGTATGGCCATCCACGACACGATGAACTACATCAAGTGCGATGTCTCCACCATCTGCGTCGGCATGGCGGCCTCGATGGGCTCTTTCCTGCTGGCCAGCGGCACCAAGGGCAAGCGCTTTGCCCTGCCGAACTCCGAGATCCTGATCCACCAGCCGCTTATCGGCGGGCAGGGTATCTCCGGCCAGGCTACCGACATCAAGATCCACGCCGACCACATCGTGCGCATCCGCGAGAAGATGAACACGCTGCTCAGCCAGTACACCGGCCAGCCGCTGGACGTCATCACCCGCGACACCGAGCGCGACAACTATATGACCGCGCAGCAGGCGAAGGCGTACGGCCTGATCGACGACATCCTCTATAAACACTGATTCGGGGGAACAACATGGCAAATCAAACGTCCGGCAAGGACGGAAAAGGACGCGAGCTCGTCTGCAGCTTCTGCGGGCGGACGCAAAATGAGGTAGAGCAGCTGATCATTGGCCCCGGCGTCAATATCTGCAAGGACTGCCTGGATATGTGCAACAATGCCCTGTACAAGGACGGCGAGCGCCCGGCCCCGCCGCGCGCCGGTATGCCGCGGAACCGCCGCCGCACAGACGTGCAGCCCGGTGCGGACTATGACTATGACCCGCTCGAGAGCATCAATATCCTGACCCCCGCCGAGATCAAGGCGGGGCTGGATCAGTATGTTATCGGGCAGGATGCCGCCAAAAAGGTGCTGGCTGTCTCTGTCTACAACCACTACAAGCGCATTCTCTCCCGCGAGAGCAGCGACGTGGAGCTGCAGAAGTCCAATGTGCTGATGCTCGGCCCGTCCGGCACCGGCAAGACGCTGCTGGCCCAGACGCTGGCCAGGATGCTCAATGTGCCGTTCGCCATCGCAGACGCCACGACGATCACCGAGGCAGGCTACGTCGGCGAGGATGTCGAGAACATCCTGCTCAAGCTCATTCAGGCGGCGGATTTTGACGTCGCCCGCGCCGAGATCGGCATTATCTACGTCGATGAGATCGACAAGATCACCCGCAAGAGCGAGAACCCCTCCATCACCCGTGACGTCGGCGGTGAGGGTGTACAGCAGGCGCTGCTGAAGATCGTGGAGGGCACGGTCAGCAACGTGCCGCCCAACGGCGGACGCAAGCACCCGCAGCAGGAGTTCATCCAGATCAACACGAAGAATATCCTGTTCATCTGCGGCGGCGCGTTCGATGGGCTGGAAAAGCTCATTCAGAAGCGCACCGACAACGCCTCCCTCGGCTTTGGCAGCCAGCTGCGCACAACGCTGGACAAGGATGAGACGCGCCAGAAGCTGCTGAAGAAGGTCGAGCCTGACGACCTCGTCAAGTTCGGTCTCATCCCCGAGCTGATCGGCCGTCTGCCCGTTGTGACGGTGCTTGACCCGCTGGACGAGGAAGCTCTTGTCCGAGTTCTGACCGAGCCGAAGAACAGCATTGTGCGCCAGTACAAGGAGCTGTTCCACCTCGACAATGCCGAGCTCGTCTTTACCGAGGACGCGCTGCACGCCATCGCCAAGAAAACGGTGGAGCGCAAGAGCGGTGCCCGCGGTCTGCGCAGCGTCGTCGAAGAACTGCTGATTCCGATCATGTACGACATCCCGTCGGACGCCACCATCACAAAGGTGACCATCGATGCGGATACGGTGGCAGGGGGCGAGCCACACATCGAGCACGGCATGATGCGCCCGCGCTACAAAAATATGGCGTCCCAGCAATAATTTGCAAACACACCGGTGCAGGAATGCGCCGGTGTGTTTTTGTTCACAAAAATTTTATATAGAAAACACTTGATTTTTTGCAGTAAAGTGAGTATTATATATTTAGCACTCAGAGAGATTGAGTGCTAAACTAAAAATCAAAAGAGAAATCTTTTATAGGGAGGAACTTCCACTATGAAAATCAAACCTCTTGCAGACCGCGTTGTCATTAAGCTGGTCGAAGAAGAAGAAACCACCAAGGGCGGCCTGATCCTGTCCGGCTCCGCCAAGGAGAAGCCCCAGGTTGCCGAGGTCATCGCAGTCGGCCCCGGCGGTAATGTGGATGGTAAGGACGTTGAGATGATCGTCAAGGTCGGCGACAAGGTCCTGACCAGCAAGTACTCCGGCACCGAGGTCAAGGTCGACGGCGAGGAATGCACCATCGTCCGCCAGAGCGACATCCTCGCAATCGTCGAGTAAATTTGATTTCACCGATTTCTTTCAGATAAAAGGAGAGATTCATTATGGCTAAACAGATCAAGCAGGGCGAGGACGCCCGCAAGGCGCTTTGCGCAGGTATCGACCAGCTGGCCAACACCGTTAAGGTCACCCTGGGCCCCAAGGGCCGCAATGTTGTGCTGAGCAAGAAGTTCGGCAGCCCGCTCATCACCAATGACGGTGTCACCATCGCCAAGGAAATCGAGCTGAAGGACGAGTTCGAGAACATGGGCGCACAGCTCGTTCGCGAGGTCGCCACCAAGACGAACGACGCCGCCGGTGACGGTACGACCACCGCTACCGTTCTGGCACAGGCCTTCGTCAATGAGGGCATGAAGAACGTCACCGCCGGTGCAAACCCGATGGACATCAAGCGCGGCATGCAGAAGGCCGTCGCCGCTGCTGTCGACGCTGTCAAGCAGCACAGCCAGAAGGTCAACGGCAGCAAGGACATTGCCCGTGTCGGCACTGTCTCTGCAGGCGATGCCGAGATCGGTCAGCTGATCGCTGACGCAATGGAGAAGGTCACCGCTGACGGTGTTATCACCATCGAGGAGAACAAGACCACTGCCGAGACCTACACCGAGGTCGTCGAGGGCATGCAGTTTGACCGCGGCTATGTGACCCCCTACATGGTCACCGATACCGAGAAGATGGAGACCGTCTACGACGACTGCTCTGTCC
>ENA-OUQM01001050-OUQM01001050.1-human-gut-metagenome-genome-assembly--contig:-NODE-1050-length-16161-cov-17.985161_pt1 | contig 16161 bp, 15 predicted proteins | sample MGYA00237949_ERZ548830 | MGnify/ENA primary metagenome ERZ548830 (study PRJEB26490, sample SAMN05194706) | human gut metagenome | biome: terrestrial biome; feature: human-associated habitat...
CGCACGGTCTGCACCTGCGGCGTTACCGGATGCAGAGCAAGGTCATTCTGAGCGCCACGGCCCTGCTGATCGCGCTCCCGGCAGTCCTCTTTTTCCTGACGGATTTTGCGGACCTGCCGATAGGAGAGCGGATATTGGCCTCCCTTTTTCAGTCGGTCACGCCGCGGACGGCCGGCTATAATACCGTCGATCTGACGGAGATGACGGATGCCTCACAGGCGGTCACCATTTTGCTGATGCTCACCGGCGGAGCACCCGGCTCCACGGCGGGCGGCATGAAGGTCACAACGCTGGCCGTCCTGGTCGCCAACGCCGTTGCCGCCTTCCGCAGGCGGGAGGATCCGCAGATCTTCCACCGCAGATTGGAACACTCCGCCGTCCGCAACGCCGCCGCCATTCTGCTGCTGTATCTGGGGCTGACCTTTGCGGGCGCGGCGGTCATCAGCACAGCGGAGGAGCTTCCCCTCGGTGCCTGTCTCTATGAAACAGCGTCCGCCGCCGGTACGGTGGGCCTGACGCTGGGGCTGACGCCGCAGCTGGGAGTCCTGTCGCAGAGCATTCTCATCCTGCTGATGTATTTCGGGCGCGTCGGCGGATTGACCTTGATCTACGCCGCATTCTCCGGGCATGATCTGACTTACGCCCGCTATCCGCAGGAGAAAATTACCGTAGGCTGAAAGGAGCACACGATGAAAACGGTATTATTGATCGGACTGGGCCGCTTCGGGCGGCATCTTGCCATGCAGCTCAACGAGCTGGGCCATCAGGTGATGGCAGTGGACAAAGACGAGGAGCGTGTCAACGAGTGTATGTCCTTTGTCACCAACGCGCAGATCGGCGACAGCACCCGTGTGGACTTTCTGCGCTCGCTGGGCGTGAGCAATTACGATGTCTGCTATGTCACCATCAGCGGAAATTTTCAGAATTCGCTGGAGACGACGTCGCTGCTCAAGGAGCTGGGAGCAAAATATGTGGTATCCCGCGCTGAGCGGGATGTGCAGGCGAAATTTCTGCTGCGCAACGGCGCGGACGCGGTCGCCTACCCGGAAAAGCAGCTGGCGAAGTGGGCGGCCATCCGCTATACCTCCGACCATATTTTCAGCTACATTGAGCTGGACGAGCAGCACGCCATTATCGAGGTTGCCGTGCCGGGGGATTGGCAGGGCCGCAGCATCGGTGAGTTGGAAATCCGCAGGCGCTATGGCGTCAACATCCTCGGCGTGAAGCGGAACGGCAAGACCGATGTGAATGTCTCACCGGAAACTGTGCTGGACGCTGATATGACGCTGCTGGTGCTGGGGGAAAACCAAGAACTTAAGAAGCACTTCCGGCTGTAAAGCAACATAGAGTCTTGCACGTATAAGGGCTTTACGCGCCGGAGAGGCATCTCAACAAAAGCGCGCAGGTTTGCGGAGGAGGATTCCGCGTTGCGCAAAAACAGCAAAAAATGAGGGAGGACGGCTCTGTCCTCCCTCATTTTTGCCCTGCGCTTTCGCCCTTCTCCGTCAGCTGTTTTTCCAGTGCGGTCTGTCTGGCGAGGATGGCATTGACCTTGTCGTAGAGGTCTTCGATCATGATCTCTGTCTTGAGGTTGACCTTATAATCGTTCTCTGCACGGCGGCGGTCCTTTTCCTCCTGCCGGTTCTGGCTCATCATGATGAGCGGCGCTTGAATGGCCGCGACGCACGAGAGCACGAGGTTCAGCAGAATGAAAGGATAGGGGTCAAACGCTTTTGCCGCGAGCAGCGTGTTGACGAGCATCCAGAGGATCAGTACGCCGGTGAAGGCGAAGATGAACACCCAACTGCCCGCAAATTTCGCGATGGCGTCTGCCGCGCGCTGGCCAATGGTGTATTTTTCCTTTTCGCCTGCGAGATTTTCGGAAATCTTACTGTCCGCCAGCAGGTTCAGGACCTCTTCATCCGTCATATCGTGGCGGATATCCTTGAGGACTTCTCTCAAAAGCTTTCTGTTTTCCTTCATGATATCATCCTTTTCTATCTGACCGGCGCGTGATCGCGCCGGTTTTATGCTTCATTTTTCGGCGCGCGCAGAAAAAAGTCCGGCCCCTTGATCTCAAACAAAATGAGCGACACGCCCAGCAGCAGGTCGGCGTGCTGGGACGGCTCCTCCAGCGGGATCGCGAAATCCTCCTGCAATCTGCGGATGCGGTAAAGCACGGTATTGCGGTGGGTATAGAGCGCGTCGCTGGTCTTTTTCAGCGAGTGGCAGCAGGTGAGGTAATGGTAGAGCGTTTCACAGTACTGGGTGTCCTTTTCGCGGTCGTGGGCGGCAAGGCGGCGCAGCGCGATCGGGATCAGGTCGCCGCGCCCCTCCAGATTTTTCAGCAGCAGCGGCGTGCGCAGCTGCGCCACGGAACAAACCGGCTCCCCGTGAAAGCGCTCGTCCGTCATCAGCTCCAGCGCCTCACGAGCCGTGCGGTAAAGCCTCGGAAGATCGAACAGCTCATCCAGCGGCTCGGACACGAGGATCTTGAGCTGAAACTCCTTTGCCAGCGCGGAAAGCGTGTCCGCATCCCCCTCTCTGTGCAGAAAGAGGAAAACGTCCCCCTGATACAAAAACGGGTGGGAATCCGGAAGCTGCGCTTCCAGTTCCTCTTTCAGATGCCGCTTCCCCATGTACGCGTTATGGTACGTCTCAAGATCAATGAGGGCAAAGGTCAGCGGGTGGAAATCCGCCAGGTAGGTGCCGGAGGCCTGAAGCTGGAAATGCGCAGCGGAGGAAAACCCGCCGTCCAGCAGGTGCATGAGGATGTCCTCCACCGTCTCGGAAGACTTGTCCTGACGGCTCACCTCCATGAACAGCTGCTTGGCGGTGATGTGCTCCACCATCTCCCAGGTATGCGGAGGGGTCTGCTCCAAGTGCCCGTCCGTGTCCACGCAGATGAGGCAGCCGAGGCGCACGCCCGCGCTGATGAGAGGTGCAAAACGCCGCCGGTAGGGGGCTATCCGCCAGCTGGACATAGTCCGCCCAACCGGCTGTGAGCATCGCATTTCCGCTGATGATCGCGCCGGCCTCGTAGGTGATCTCGCCGCGGCGCACAGCGGTTTCAAAGAGCGCATCGGAAAAGCCAAGCGGCAGGTGGTGCGCCGCAATACGAAAGGTGTCATCCAGCACCAGAAGCGGGCAGCCCAGCAGTTCCCCTGTGCTCAGCGCTAACTGCCGGAGATCATCCTGCGAAAAGAACTCATCCAGCAGCGCCTCTGCATTGCACGATTCCCAGCGTTTTTCCTCCATGGTCTGCCTCCTTCTTCGGCTTGTGCATTCGGTACAAGTCGTTTTTTCTTTGTTGTATCGGCAGCTTCTTGTTTTTGCAAGAGGAAAAGCTAAACTGTGTGTCAGAAAGGAAAGTTTGAACGATTTATATACTGAAATCGAAACTGAGCTGAAAGAGTGCGCCGATTCCAGCAGAGAGTGGGATGGTAAAATGGAACATCTACTGCACATCTTAACATAATGCGTCAGATATAAAAGGACAAGCATATGTCATCGGACGATTTTCCATGTTTTATGAAAAGCACTGGGCGTTCTGCGACCGCTTCCCGTGGCAGAAACACCTCACGCAGGACGCTGCGGCGCGAAGTGAAACGCCTTGTATCTCTCTGCGCCGGTGCGCAGATAAAAAAGCTGCCCTGCTTGTGCGCAGGGCAGCTTGAATATTCTTAGTAATGTTGCAGCAGGCGATTTTCGCAACTGCGTATCACCGGTTCCTCTACGCCATTTTTACGCCATTTCTGCGAGGGAATGCGTAGGGAAACAGGAACTTTTATGTTTTGACTTCATCCGAAAATACCTGTCCTATCAAGCTTTATCGGCATTTGTGCGTTTGCGGAGAGTTTCAGAAACAGGCTCACTTTCGACGATACCTAATTTCATTTGTACTCATTCTCCTTCGATTTTCCTTGATTTTCAAGGGGTTTCAGCGTTTGGTGTCTTGGCTGTTACACCATGTTTACACCATTTCCGCATTTGGCTTTATTGGATTTTATCAGACTACACCATTTTGCTGAAATTGCTTGATGGCATAATCCAGCGATTCGGCAGTCACATGAACATACCGATCCATTGTTGTTTTGATGCTGGCATGACCCAGCAGTTTTTGCAGCACCTTCGGCTGCATACCGCTTTCGATTGCTCTTGTAGCATAGGTATGTCGCAGGGCGTGCATACAAAAGTGTTTGATCCCTGCTTCATCGCAGAGCTTATATAAGTGGGTATCATAGGAACTGTTCTTCGCTGGCTCTCCTGTTCGCCAGTTGATAAAGACAAGATCGCGCATGACAAGCTGAGAAGAAGCGCCTGTACGTCTGTCTATGTACTCAAGCGTTTTGTCCAGCGTCGGTGACTCCTTTTGCTCCGGGCGGCTGTTCCAAATACCTTTGAGGATTTCATAAGCCCGATCCGTCAACGGTATTGTGCGATAGCTCTGCTGCGTTTTCGGAGGCCCTGCACGCCAAAAGTGCTGCTTGTGGCGGTACTCCAAGGTTTTGTTGACCGTCAGCGTCCGATTCTGGAAATCTATCGCATCCCACGTCAGTCCGATCATCTCGCCGGTGCGCAAACCGGTTTCAAGGATCAGCGCGTACTGATTGTAGTTGTGGGAGCGTTTTGCAACTTCAAGAAATCTGATTTGCTCATCCCGCGTTAAAAAGTGAATGTCGTCCGGCGCTCGGACCGGCTTTGTGTAGCGAACGCCGTCCATTGGGTGCTTGGTAATCAGGTCATTCATCTTCGCAGCCTTGAACAAGGTCCCCATCGTGATATAGGTCTGTCGGATGGTAGAACCTGCATAGTCAGCATCCATCTGTATGAACACCTTTTTGCAGTGCATCGGCGTATTTTGATTCTTCAATCCAGTTGCGAGCTTCGGGGAGCGTCGGAAGATACTTCTCATGCCGCCTTCCTGTCTTATCTACGAACCGTGCGTAATATAAACCGTCCTTTCTTTGGCAGATACCCTTACCACATTCTTTGCCTTTTAGATTCTTACCCATAGATTGTATCCTTTCCACGCTTGCGAAAAAGGACACACTACTACATATAAATTATAGCATATAACGTCCTCCTTCTCAAGCCATCGTGTGAAAAAACTCCCCATTTATTTACAAATCTTCCGAAGCCACTTATATCACCAGTTTTTCACTGATGAACTGTTCAAACTCCTTTCGCTTGACCAGTTTCTTTGTGCCGACGAAAAGCACGAACGGACAGTTGGGCGTCCTCAGCATACTGTCAATCTTGTTGATACCGATGTTGCTGTATTCTGCCGCTTCTCTGGCGGTCAGTGTCATTTTGAGGTGGATGGGGACGGTGCCGATGCAATTCTTCATGTAAAAACTCCTTTCTTGGGTTTATCAGCCGAGCAGACGAGCCGCCGTTTTCAGATTGTCGGCAGCGGTGCTTTTGCGGAAGCTGTCTCCATCGAACATGATCGGGACGCAGACCTCCAAGATGCGGTCATAAATTCGGCGGTCATCCAGATCGACAGCTTGCTTCATAACGGAAAGCGGGATATTCGTGGTGACGATCATGGGCTTGCCTGACAGCAGCCGCTTGTCAACCACATCGAATACTCGCTCCCTGTCGAAGCTGGTGTTACGCTCTGCACCCAAATCATCCAGAATGAGGAGGTCAGGGCGCATAAGCGATTTCATGTAATGGTCGCGATCCGTGCCGAAATTACCCTGCATACGGTTGACCACATCGGACATTCCCACAAAGAGGACAGACTCCAGACGGTCAATCAGAACATTGGCAATACAGCCAGCGGCATAGGACTTTCCCGTGCCGACATTCCCGAACAGGAGCAGCCCGATCCCCGCTTTTTTGAACACGTCCCAGTTCTGCGCGTAGCCTCTCGCCTTTGCAAGTTGGGGCGTCATAACTGCGGCTGACTCAAACCGCCAGCCAGCGGCGGGCGTATATATTGCTGCTGTATCTGCCTTGCTTGGGAGTAATTATGCAAAAAACCTGAAAACAACAACAGACCCGGAATATCCTACAAAAACTCTTTTAGGAGTTCTGGCTGATTATTTCCGTATTGCCGGTTTGTTTTTTGTAATGCTAATTATTGTTGGATGTTTATACTTAATTCCTATGGCATGGGATGCATCCAGTTATTTTTTAGCTATCCTATTCAGATGTGAATCAGCCTTTTCCTACGCTGTCTTTTCAGCTAATATCCTCTTTCTCTGGCTGATTCTGATTTTCTTAGTTAACTCGCTCAACAAATCGGTAAAGCAGTGAACTTCGTGTGGTAAACAAAAGCCCAGCATCGCGCCGTTTGAAGTGACCCCAAAAAGTTAGACAATATTCTGAAGTAAAAATTGTTCAAGCAGCCGAAAGGGCTTGCTGTCTGTGAAGAGCAGGCGGCAAGCCCTTTAGCTTTGCCTTGATGCGCCGATTGTTGTAATAGTCCAGATATTCAATGAGTTCCAGTTTGAAGTGTTCCATGGATTGAAATTCCTGCAAATACAGCAACTCACTCTTAAGTAAGCCAAAGAAATTTTCTATCACAGCATTGTCCAGACAGTTTCCCTTGCGGCTCATGCTCTGGCGAACACCTTTCTCCCGGAGCATCCGCTGATACTGTTTGTGCTGGTACTGCCAGCCCTGGTCAGAATGGAGAATCAGGTTTGTTCCGGCCGGGATCTTTGCAAACGCCTCGTCCAGCATGGTGGTTACCATGCTGAGTACAGGACGATCCGATATGGTGTAACTGACCAGATCGCTGCTGTGCAGATCGAGAATCGGGGACAGATAGAGCTTTTCTCCAAACAGGCTAAACTCCGTCACATCCGTGACCCATTTCTGGTTCGGCTTTTCGGCGCGGAAGTCCCGATTCAACAGATTTGGCGCAATTTTGCCCACTTCTCCCTTATAAGAGCGATACGTCTTCATCCTGACACGGCAAACTAAGCCCAACTCTTTCATAAGCCGCTGGACAGTCTTGTGGTTCACAGAGAATTTACGCTTGCGAAGTTCTGCCGTGATCCGGCGATAGCCGTATCGTCCTCTGTTTTCGTGGTAGATGGCCGTGATCTCCGCTTTCACAGCTTTATACTTATCTGCACTGTTCATCCGCTTCAGATGATAGTAGAAAGTGGCACGGGGCAGTTGAGCGATTGAGAGAAGAATATCCAGAGAATGTCTTTGCCTCAGCTTTTGAACTACCTGCGTTTTCTGCGCTGGCGTCGCTCGTCTTCCAAAACCAAGGCTTGCAAGTTTTTTAGGTAATCGTTCTCCGCACGCAACCGCTGGACTTCTGCCAGCAGATCTTCTTCTACCTGCTTCGGCAACTGCTTTGGCGGATGACCCTTACTGCTGCGGCCACGCCGTTCGATGGCTAACCCTTCCGGCCCTTCTTCCAAATAAATGCGTTCCCAACGCTCTATAATTTTATGGTCGTTAATTCCGAATTCCTGCATCGCTGCATAGATACTCAGATGTTCTTTTTTCATGGTTTCTACAACCATTCTCTTGAACTCCGGCGTATATCGTTTGTTTGGTACTCCTTTTGGCATAGCAAAACACCCCACTTCTTAGATAGTATATCATACTGCCTAACTAATGGGGTGCTGTTCAGTTTGACGTGATGCTGGGCTTTCCTGTTCAGTTCCATTCCTCAGCAAGGAGGAAATCACGGATATTCCGGTGCTTGATCCCGTTTCGGCTCATGTCGAACTCATCGAGAGAAACAACGTACTTCGGGAAGTTATCGCGGATAGCGTCATACGCGCCGAACTCGCGGTTGACGGTTTCTTCTGATGCCAGCAGATAAGTGACTTGAACATACAGCTTTTCGCCGCGCTTGTCGCATACAAAATCAATTTCCTTATCGCCCGTCCTGCCGACAGTCACCTCATAGCCCCGGCGCAGCAATTCCAGATACACGATATTCTCCAAAATGAGGTTGATGTCCCGCATATTGCCGCCGAAGACCGCCTCGCGGATGCCGTGATCGGCAATATAATACTTCTCGTTGGAGGCAAGGATCTGTTTGCCCTGCAAATCCTCCCGCTTCACCTGATAGAACAGGTACGCCTCGCAGCAGTATTTGATATAGTTCAGAATGGTTTCCGGGGCAACGGTGCGCTGCTCGTTTTTCAGGAACTTCGCAAGCGAGGTCGCCGAGAAGGTCGTTCCCACATTGGCAATCACATAGGCAATGATCCGTTCCAGCAGGTCAACGTCACGGATTTTATTCCGCTTCACGATGTCCTTGAGCTGGACAGAGTTGAACAGATCGTGAAGATATTGCTTGGACGGCGCATCCGCATAGCGGAGGTTTGCGAGATAGGGCATCCCTCCGGCAAGCAGGTACTTTTGGAAACACTGCTGTATAGACGCATCGGGCGCAATCGAGCGGTACAACTCCATGAACTCTCCAAAAGAGAATGGATAGATCACAAACTCCACATACCGTCCGCCCAAATAGGTCGCAAGCTCACCGGACAGCAGCTTTGCATTGGAGCCGGTGATGTAGATGTCGCAATCCAGCGAGACACGGAGAGAGTTGATGCACTTTTCCCAGTCCTTGACCTCCTGGATCTCATCAAAAAACAGATAGACCTTGCCGTTGATCTCCGCGGCTCTTGCGGTGATCTCATCATGCAGCGCCTGAGCGGTTTGCAGATGGGAGTAGCCCATATCCTCAAAGTTGATGGAGATAAACTGCGTCGGGCTGACACCGGACTCCGTGAGTTCCTGCTGGATCAGCTCCAACATGACCGACTTTCCGCAGCGGCGGATACCGGTCATGACCTTGACCAGCTCCGTCCCGATGAACGGACGGATGCGGCTCATATACAGTTCGCGTTTGATCATAAAACTTCACGCTCCTTCCGTGACTGATCACAGTATATCACACTTACGATTAAAATTCAACGCGAAAAATGCTCTTTATAAGTTATAACTGATAAAATATGATTTTCGACAAAAGATTTCAGATAAGACTTAACTATTCAGGCGAAGCCCTGCAAAGGGAGGATTCCACCCTTTATTGGCACACAAACTGCCGTTATAACAAGGCAGGGTGGCAAGATAGGCAGGGAAACCACGCGGCGCACAAGCGATATTTTTCTCCATATTCGCTCCGAAATGCAACAGAAAAATGAAACAACCATCGACATATCCGTTGGGCGGTTATGCCGATGGTTGTGCGCTTTCCTATAGCTTATACACGATTTTTTTGTGGGCAGTAGTAGTGAGGCCTTTCCGCGCCTGCAATCCAATTTTTCATACACCATTTTTACACCATTTTGGCGTGGAACAGTATAGAATTACATGAAGTTATATAGTGGCTATTTGTGCAGAAAACACGATGAAATCAAGAATTATCGGTATTTATGGAGTGATATTGAGATATAGAATCGGGTGAATCGCCCTCGATACCTAATTTCATAAAAAGCAAACTCCTTTGCTGTATTTTCGGCATAATATTGTACCCATTGCCGCGCAGAAAGTGCAAGCGCGATTCGCAAAAAGGGTAAAAAGCGGGAAATTTCCGCCGCACGCTGTGATTTTTCGGAAAAGCTTTGCCCGCCGTATCCCCCACCCGGCTTGTGGCGGGCGGGAATTTCCCCTATACTACAAACTGTTATATTTTTCGCTGCATCCGGCGATGCGGCGTTTCCCAATTTTTCCCCGAAAAGGAGTTTTCCCATGAAAAAAGCGCTGACTCTTCTGCTGTCCCTCGCGATGCTCTTCTCCCTCGCCGCCTGTGGGCAGAGCGGCGGCGATTCGACCGACGACGCGCCGTCCACGCTCGTCTACGGCTCCGCTGACTACACGCGCATCGATCCCGCGATGGACGAGCACTGCGAGATCAACCTGCTGCTCTTCAACGGCCTGACCGCGCACGACGGCAATGACCAGATCGTTCCCGCCCTCGCCGAGCGCTGGGACTATGACGAGGCAAACTGCACCTATACTTTCTACCTGCGCGAGGGGGTGAAGTGGCACGACGGCGAGCCGTTCACGGCGCAGGACGTCAAATTCACGATCGAAGCCATCATGGACCCCGACAACGGCTCGGAAAACGCGCCGAATTACGAGGACGTGCAGGAGATCACCGTGCTCGACGACCACACCGTCTCGTTCCGCCTCGCTGAGCCGAACGCCGCATTTCTGGAGTACATGACGATGGCGATTTTGCCGCATCATCTGCTCGAGGGCGAGGACATGCAGGAATCCGCCTTCTTCCGCGCCCCCGTTGGCACGGGGCCCTACAAGCTCGAAAGCTGGGACGCCGGGCAGTCCATCGTGCTCGTGCGCAACGAGGACTACTTCTTGGGCGCGCCGAACATCGAGCGCGTCATCTTCAAGATCGTACCCGACGACAATGCGCAGGCCATGCAGCTTGAGTCCGGCGAGATCGACCTTGCGCTGCTCGACCCGAAAAACGCGCAGAACTTCGCGGGCAAGGACGGCTACACCTGCTACGACATGACCACCGCGGACTACCGCGGCATCCTCTTCAACTTCAACAACCCCTACTGGACGGAAAACCGCGACATCATCCCCGCCGTCTGCTACGCCATCGACCGGCAGACCATCGTCGACTCGGTGCTGCTCGGGCAGGGCATGGCGGCGTACAGCCCGCTCCAGCGCAATGTCTACAACGACGAGACCGTGAACCACTACGACTACGATCCCACAAAAGCGAAAGAAATTCTCGAATCCGTCGGCTGCACGATGGGCGAAAGCGGCTACTACGAGCGAAACGGCGAGGAGATCGGCTTCGTCATCAGTGTGATGTCCGGCGAGCAGGACCGCATCGACATCGCGCAGGCCGCGGCGCAGCAGCTTAGAGAAGTTGGCATCCACTGCACGGTGGACATCCCCGCGCAGATGGACTGGAGCGGCCAGATGGCGTGTCTCATCGGCTGGGGCAGCCCGTTTGACGCCGACGACCACACCTACAAGGTCTTCGGCACGGATAAGGGCGCGAACTACTCGGGCTACTCAAACGCGCTGGTGGACGAATATCTGACGCTCGCGCGCCAGAGCAGCGACGACGCCGTCCGCAAAGAGTATTACAGCAAATTTCTGCACGCGCTCGCGGACGATCCGGCCTACGCCTTTATCTGCTACATCGACGCGAACTATGTCGCCAAATCCACCATCCACGGCATCGATGCGGACACGGTGCTCGGCCACCACGGCGTCGGCATTTTCTGGAACATTCAGGACTGGACGATCGGCGAGTAAACGCCATTGACATCTTTGACGAGGGGCTGGCTTCAGCCCCTTTGTCTTGCATAAAGAGGGCATTTTTCATGGCAGATTTATTGAACGTCGAGCACCTTTCCGTCAGCTTTTTCACCCCCGCGGGCGAGGTGCAGGCGGTGCGCGACGTGAGCTTTTCGCTGAAAGCGGGCGAGGTGCTCGCCATCGTCGGCGAATCGGGCTGCGGCAAGAGCGTACTGTGCAAGAGCATCCTGCGTCTTCTGCCGCAGACGGCAAAAATCAAGTTCGGCAAGATCATCGTAGACGGCACGGACATTACGGCTTATCGCGAGCGCAAGATGACGGCGCTGCGCGGTTCGCTCTTTTCCATGGTGTTCCAGGACCCGATGACCGCGCTTGATCCCACGATGACCGTCGGCGCGCAGATCGCCGAGGCGGTGCTCGCGCACAGGCCAAAGCTCGAAAAAAGCGCCGTAAGAGCGCGCGTGATCGAACTGCTTGAGCTTGTCGGCATCGACCGCGCGCAAGAGCGTATGGCACTCTATCCCCACAACTTTTCCGGTGGGATGCGCCAGCGCGTGGTGCTGGCCATTGCGCTCGCGGGGAACCCGCGCATTTTATTTGCCGACGAGCCGACGACTGCGCTGGATGTGACCATTCAAGCGCAGATCTTAGATCTGCTGCGCGACGTGCAGCGAAAGCTCGGCACGGCGACGGTGTTTGTCACGCACGACCTCGGCGTCGTCGCGCGCGTCGCCGACCGCGTGGCCGTGATGTACGCGGGCAAGATCGTCGAGACCGGCACAGCGGAGGAGATCTTCTACGACCCGCGCCACCCCTATACCTGGGGGCTGCTGCGCTCGCTGCCCGCGCTCTCGCACGGGAAGGAGACGCTGCCGAGCATCCCCGGCATGCCGCCGACGCTCATTGACCCGCCGCAAGGCGACGCCTTTGCCCCCCGCAACGAGTACGCCCTTGCCATCGACTACGAGGAAGCGCCGCCGATGTTCCGCGTCAGCGACACGCACTATGCCGCAACGTGGCTGCTCGACGAGCGTGCGCCGAAGATCACGCCGCCGTTGGGAGGTGCGCGATGACAAAACATAACATTCTGCTCGATGTGCAGCACGTGAGCCACGTCTTCCCGCTGACGAAGCAGGTCTCCGTCAAGGCGCTGGACGATGTTTCGTTCCAGATTCGCCGCGGGGATATTTTCGGCCTCGTCGGCGAGTCCGGCTCGGGCAAGTCGACGGCCGCGCGCTGCGCGATGGGCATCTTGCAGCCGAGCGGCGGGCATATCTTTTACAATGGCGTCGACCTCTGCGACAGGGCCGCCTGCCGCGCGAACAAAAAAATGCTGCAAACCACACGCCAGATGATCTTTCAGGACTCTGCCTCGAGCCTCGACCCGCGCATGACGGTCTGCGATAGTATCGTCGAGCCCATGCGCATCCACCACATCGTCCCGCCGCGCGGCACATACCGCAAGGAGGCCGAGTTCCAGATGTATTATGTCGGCCTTGACAAAACCTATCTCGACAAGTACCCGTCCGAGCTCTCCGGCGGGCAGCGCCAGCGCGTCGCCATCGCACGGGCGCTGTGCATGGAGCCGGAGCTTCTGGTGGCGGACGAACCGATCGCGTCGCTGGATGTGTCCATTCAGGCACAGATCGTCAACCTGTTCCGCCACTTGCAGCGCGAGCACGGCTTTTCGTTTCTCTTCATCGCGCATGACCTCGCAATGGTGGAATTCCTCTGCGACCGCGTCGGCGTACTGTACCACGGCAAACTTGTCGAGGTCGCGCCCGTGCGCGCGCTTTACGACCGCCCGCTCCACCCTTATACCAAGGCGCTGCTCGCAGCCATGCCGATTCCTGACCCGCGTATCGAACGAAACCGCGTATTGCCGGACTTCTCGCCCGGGCAGTTCCCGCTGATGGGCGAGCTTGTCGAGGTCGAGCCGGAGCATTTCGTCTTGCAGGAAGGGGGCGCGCAATGAAAAAGCCATCGAAAATCCTGTATTTCAGCAAAAAGGTGCTGGCGTTTCTTCTGAGCGTTCTTGTTCTGTCGCTCGCGGTGTTCTATGTCTCACGCCTCGCCCCGGGCGACCCGCTCGTGTCCTACTACGGTGACCGCGCGGAGAAGCTGACGCCGCAGGAGCGCGCGCAGGCGGAGGAAAAGCTGGGCCTCGACGAGCCCATCTTCACGCAGTATGTCCGCTGGGCGCAGAACGCCCTGCACGGGGATTTCGGCATCTCGTATAAGTACAAAATGCCCGCGGCAGAGGTCATCGCAAGCCGCGCGGGCAATACGCTCCTTCTCGGCGGCGTCGGCTTTGTGCTCATTTTCACGCTCTCGCTGCTGCTCGGGATGCTCTGCGCGCAGCGGGAGGGAACGCTTTTCGACCGCGCGGTCTGCAAGCTCGGCACCATCACGAGCTGCATTCCGGAATTCTGGCTGTCGCTGCTGCTCATTCTGATCTTCGCCATCGAGCTGCGCATGCTGCCGAGCTCCGGGGCCTACTCCATCGGGCAGCAAAATAACATCGCCGACCGCGCCGCGCACCTCATCCTGCCGCTTGCGGTCGTGGTGCTCGGGCACCTGTGGTACTATGCCTACATGATCCGAAACAGGCTTCTCGACGAGATGCGCGCAGACTATGTGCTGCTTGCCAAGGCCAAGGGGCTAACGCGCCGCGCCGTGATGCTGCGCCACTGTCTTCGAAACACGATGCCGACGTATCTGAGTATCATGGCCATCTCCGTTCCCCATGTGCTGGGTGGGACGTACATCGTCGAGACTGTTTTTTCCTACCCCGGCCTCGGCACGCTGGCCTATGAAAGCGCGCGATACAAGGACTATAACCTGCTGATGCTGCTGAGCCTGCTCTCCGGTGCGCTCGTGATTCTGTGCAGCATCATCGCCCAGACGATCAACGAGCAGATCGACCCGCGCATCCGCGCCGAGCAGGCCGTGCGGGAAGCGGAGGTGCAGCCATGAACGACCGCTTCCAAATCGTCGGCGCGCGGGAACTGCCGGAGGCCGCACCCACGAAAAGCGGGCATCCCCTGCGCGGCAAGCCTGTCGCCTCCGCCATGATTTTATCGCTCATCGTGCTCGGGTGTCTTTTCTGCGAGCTTATCATGACGAAGGACCCGACGTATCTCGACCTTGCTCACTGCTCGGCCGTGCCGTGCCGCGAGTTCCTGTTCGGCACGGACACGATGGGGCGCGACATCTTTTCGATGATCTGGTACGGCGGGCGGCTGTCGCTGTTCATCGGCGTCGGCTCGACCCTCATTTCGACGCTGCTCGCGATTCTATTCGGCGCAGTCAGCGGGCTTGCGCCCAAATGGCTCGACACGATGCTGATGCGTTTGACCGAAATTCTCCTCAGCGTGCCGAACCTGCTGCTCGTCATTTTCTTGCAGGCGATCATCGGCACGCCGAGCGCGTGGAGCATTGCGCTCGTCATCGGCCTCACGAGCTGGACGAGCATCGCCAAGGTCGTGCGCACCGAGGTCAGGCAGCTGCGCGCGAGCGAGTATGTCATCGCGGCCAAGTGCATGGGCGGCAGCTTTTTCCACATTCTGCGGTGTCATCTTGCGCCGAATTTCTTCTCGTCCATCCTCTTCATGGTGGTGATGAATGTGCGCAGCGCCATCATCGCCGAATCGACGCTCAGCTTCATGGGCCTCGGCCTGCCCATTGAGGTCGTGACCTGGGGCAGTATGCTCTCGCTCGCGGAAAAGGCGCTGATGACCGACGCGTGGTGGATCTTGCTCATCCCCGGCGCATTTCTGGTCGTGACGCTCCTTTGCATCACGAACCTTGGCGACTATCTGCACAGCCGCACGGGTCGAAAAGAAAGCAACCTATAAATAGAAAGAAAGGCACAGCCAAACGGCTGTGTCTTTCTTTCTATTTATGGAGTTTACTTCGCGTTCAGGATGTGCATGAACTCTTCGCCCGTGATGGTCTCCTTCTCGTAGAGGTACTGCGCCAGCGCATCGAGCTTCGCGCGGTTCTCGGTGAGGATGTTCACAGCCTTTTCGTGCTGCGCTTTCACCAGCTCCACGACGCGCTGGTCGATCTTCGTCTGCGTTTCGGCAGAGCAAGCGAGCGATGCGTCGCCGCCGAGGTACTGATTGTTGACCGTCTCAAGCGCGACCATGTCGAAATCGTTGCTCATGCCATAGCGCGTGATCATCGCGCGGGCGAGCTTCGTCGCCTGCTCGATATCGTTCGACGCGCCGGTCGTGACGGAGTGGAACACGACCTCTTCAGCGGCGCGGCCGCCGGTGAGCGTGGCGATCTTGTTCTCCATCTCGGTTTTGCTCATGAGATAATGGTTGCCCTCTTCGACCTGCATCGTGTAGCCGAGCGCGCCCGAGGTGCGCGGCACAATGGTGATCTTCTGCACGGGGGCAGAGTTCGTCTGCTTCGCCGCAACGAGCGCGTGGCCGATCTCGTGGTAGGAGACGATCTTCTTCTCCTCGTCGGTCATGATGGCGTTCTTCTTCTGGTAGCCGGCGATGACGACCTCGATGCTCTCTTCCAGGTCTGCCTGCGTGGCAAAGCGTCTGCCGTCGCGCACGGCGCGCAGCGCTGCTTCGTTCACAATGTTGGCAAGCTCCGCGCCGGAAGCGCCGGAGGCCATGCGCGCGATCTTGTTGAAGTCGACGTCCTCGGCGACCTTGATCTTCTTCGCGTGGACCTGCAAGATAGCCTCGCGTCCCTTGAGGTCGGGCAGCTCCACCGGCACGCGGCGGTCGAAGCGGCCCGGGCGCGTGAGCGCGGGGTCGAGGGATTCGGGGCGGTTCGTGGCGGCGAGAATGATGACGCCGTTGTTGCCCTCAAAGCCGTCCATTTCGGTGAGCAGTTGGTTCAAGGTTTGCTCGCGCTCGTCGTTGCCGCCGTACTGGCCGCCGCTGCGCTTCTGGCCGATGG
>ENA-OUQM01001057-OUQM01001057.1-human-gut-metagenome-genome-assembly--contig:-NODE-1057-length-16101-cov-8.660601_pt1 | contig 16101 bp, 18 predicted proteins | sample MGYA00237949_ERZ548830 | MGnify/ENA primary metagenome ERZ548830 (study PRJEB26490, sample SAMN05194706) | human gut metagenome | biome: terrestrial biome; feature: human-associated habitat; material...
GACAACACACAACCTTGCATACGACAAAAACGGTGATGACGTTATTCAGCTTGCATTCGAAGTAGACAATGATTCCCTGAAAGATGCTGTTCAGAGTATCCGTGCTCTCAAAATGCTTGGATCCAACATCTCCATGCCGAACAAAACAGTTGTTCACAAATATCTGGACGAAGTTGATGAAGCTGCCAAATTATGCGGTGCCATCAACACAGTTGTAAACATGCGTGATGAAAACGGACAGGTTACAGGAAAACTCAAAGGCTACAACACTGACGGTATGGGATACTGGCAGGGACTCAAAGAAGAAGGCATTGATTTTAAAGGAATGAAGATGGTCCTGATCGGAACCGGCGGAGCTGCAACAGCAATCGCAGTACGCGGAGCTCTTGACGGAATCGCTGAGATTGAAATCTTCAACATCAAAGATAAATTCTATAGCCGTGGAGAAGAAATCGTTGACCTGATCAACAAGAACTCTAACTGCAAGGCCGAGATGCATGACCTGGGAGATCTGGCACTCTTAAAAGAGAAAATGCACGAAGCAGACATTTTCTGTGATGCAACCGGCGTTGGTATGCACCCACTGGAGGATCTGTCCAATATCCCGGATCCGTCCTATTTCCGCAAGGATCTGATCGTAACTGATACGGTATATGCACCGCGTGAGACCGTGATGATGAAGCAGGCCAAAGAAGCTGGCTGCACCCGCGTATACAATGGCATGAGCATGATGCTGTTCCAGGCTCTGATTGCAATCAAACTTTACACTGGAAAAGATACTCCGGTAGACTACATGAAAGAAAAACTTGGAATCTGATCAGTAAAGACCGATTCTGAATAAGCTTATAAAGGACTGTGCACTGACGCATTGCGCGACGGTGTGCAGTTTTTTTATTATTATGGAAAAAACGGACAAAAACGTTAAAAATTCTGAGAAAAAACGGACAAAATAAGCAAAAAAACATTGGAAAAACGGACAAAAATATTGTTATATAATTGGAAATGTGGCATACTATATGTAGCGGAAGCGCAAAATAGCCTGAATAAAAGGGAGTGAGAGCAATGTTATACAGGGAAATTGAAGAAAAAATGGATCAGGAAACTTGCTATAGAGTACATAGAAGTGTGATCGTTCAATTTAACTACATTGTTCAGATAAAAAATAATATAATTACAATGGAAGATGGTCAGAAAATACAGATTTCCAGAATGAAAGCAAAGAAATTTCATGAGAAATTTTCTGATTATATGGGTGTGAAATATAGAAGAGAAAAATAAAGGATAAGTAAAAAAGAAACAGTTGCAAGCAGCTGTTTCTTTTTTTTGAGCGGAATTAAAAAGTTACATATATTTTATGTCCACATTGGCGAACGTAAATGGCACAGCCATGTGGTTTCTTCTTAGAATTTACAGGTGTTACTAACCATTTCATTTGTATCACTTCCTTTCGCAATAAAGAATAATACAGTAAGACTTGAAAATGCATGAAACAGATTTAATGGTAAAGATTTAAACGAAATTAGTATGATGAAAGAAAATAAGTGATACAAACGAATAAAATTGTCTATTTATAGTACGTTTAAGAAAATAAAAGAGTTTTTAGGATATTTGTAATGATAATAAAAGAAATGATTGGAATAGGAGGCATTTATTAGAATGAGATTATCAAAATTTAATGAAATAATAAAATGCGGAGATGAATATTTATTATACAATTTATATAGTGGCGCAATTCTGGTTTTAGATGAACATTGCAAAAGATGAATGCAAAATAGGAGATGTTTTACATCCTTTGGATTGTGAAAATGAAAAATTTGTAGAATGGATAAGTTATGAAATTCCGGATGAATGTAAAGAATGTAAAATACTTCCAATATGTATGGGAGGGTGTCCGGTATTACGGAGAAAAGAAAAAAAGGCATGTCCGGCTGTAAAGTATAATTATCAGAAGTTATTACAACTGGTAAATGAATGGAGTAAAAAGGAATATGAAAAGTAATGAAATAAAACAATATACACCGCTTTTGATTGAATTATTAAAAAGAGATATAAAAGTAAAATATCGAAAATCGGTATTAGGAGTATTGTGGAGCGTATTGAATCCACTTTTTATGATGATAATATTGTCCGTTGTTTTTTCAACTCTCTTCAAAAATAATGTTGAAAATTACCCGACATATATTTTCAGCGGGCAGTTAATTTATAATTTTTTCTCTGAGGCAACAACATCGTCAATGTCTGCGATTGTGGATAATGCGTCGTTGATTAAGAAAATATATGTGCCGAAATATCTGTTTGTTCTTGCGAGGATATGTTCAAGTATGATTAATCTTATGGCGACGCTAAGTGCTTTGTTTTGCGTTATGCTGGTTTTAAGAATTGATCTGAGCTATAGACTTTACGAAGGAGTTGTAGCATTGATTTTATTAACATTATTTTCAACGGGAGTGGGACTGGTATTATCAGCTATCGCAGTTAAGTTTAGAGATATAATGCATTTGTATTCCGTTTTTTTGACTGCGCTTATGTATTTGTGTCCGATTATTTATACCATGTCCTTTTTACCGGAACGGGTTCAAAAGATTGTTATGTTGAATCCTCTGACACACTTTTTAATTATTTTCCGTGAATGTGTATTGTATGAAGAAAATATTTCGATAAAAATTCTTGGAGTTGGTGTGTTGGAAACATTTATTATGCTGGGAATAGGAATTTATGTTTTTGGAAAGAGACAGGATAAATTTATTATGGATATATAGTAAATAAGTAGGAGTGAATATGAAAGAGACGGTTGTTGAAGTAAAAGATGTATCAATAAAATTCAATATGTCATCCGAAAAATATGACAGTTTCAAAGAATATATTATAAAGATGATAAAGCAGCAAATTACTTATCATTCCTTCTGGGCATTGAAGAATGTCAGTTTTGAAGTGAAAAAGGGTGATACGCTAGGACTTATAGGACTGAATGGAAGTGGGAAAAGCACGATATTGAAGATCATTGCAGGGATACTGAGGCCGACGCAGGGAACAGTAAAAGTAAAAGGAAAGATTGCACCGTTAATTGAACTTGGAGCAGGGTTTGATGGTGACCTGACAGGGGAAGAAAATGTTTATTTGAACGGAGCACTACTTGGGTATTCTCAAAGTGAGATGAAGAAAAACTATAGAGATATCGTTGAATTTTCAGAATTAGAAAATTTTATGAATGTTCCAGTAAAAAATTATTCTTCGGGTATGTTATCAAGATTAGCATTTGCTATCGCAACAATTGGAATACCAGATATTTTGATTGTAGATGAGGTACTGTCTGTTGGGGATTTTAGATTCCAGAAAAAATGTGAAGATCGAATAAAGAAAATGCAGGAAAGTGGGACAACGGTTTTATTTGTGTCACACAGTATTGAACAGGTGAAGAAAATCTGTAATAAAATTGTGTGGTTGGATCATGGAAAAGTGAGAATGTATGGAAATACAAGGGAAGTATGTGAAGAATATGAGAAAATATAAAGGAACTATTATCGTGCTTATTGTGTGTATGATATTTGCATATTTATATGCGCATGTTGACAAGAAGGAATACTTTTACAATAGAACAGTAGATGTGGGAAAATATGCAAATACTGGCGTTATATGTGAAAAAAAACTTACGCAGGATGTATATTCTACTGAAAAATCGTTGGATGGAATACAGGTTAAAACACAGAATGTCGGAGACTGCACTAATATAAAAATAAAAATTACAATATTAGACAAAAAGACAAAGCAAAATCTGAGACAAAAGGAAATTTCGGTAAGTGATTTTGAAAACGATAAATTTGCAACGATAAAGTTCAAAAAAATAACAAATTGTAAAAATAGAATGTTGCAGTTGCTTATAGAAGAAATTGGTGCAGATTATGGAAATGGAGTGACCTTTTATCAGGAAAATGGAAATTTGATTGGAAGATTGATTTCTAGAAAAATAGATATGGAAACAATGATAGTAAGCTTTTCATTGTGTTTGTATCTGTATCTTTTCTTTAAATGGTTATATGGAATGTTTAAGTAATAAAGTAAAGGAAAAATAATGATAAAATGGACATATAAGCAGATAAAATTATTTAGATGGAAATATATTTTTTATATAGGATGTATTATTGTATACACTTTGATTAGTTTGTTAACTCCGATTATTGGAAAGTATATTATAGATATACTAATTCCAAATAAACAATTGAAAATGTTAGTAGGAATTTCATGTGTGTGGCTTGTAGTAGAATGTTTTAGGAACAGTATAAATATAATATCTGAAAATATTTACAATTTCTTGAAAATTAATTGTTCATATAGTATACAACAAAAAATAATAGAAACAATGCAGCATACTCCGTGGAGCTTTCTGGTAAAACAAGACATGTTATATTTAAGTACAAGGATATATAATGATAGTAATATAGTTACTGAATTTGTATTCTTTTGTTAGACGAGCCTACGTCAGCGTTAAATGTTATGAGTAAAGAAAGGGTTATGGACTATTTGCAAGATATTAAACAAGACAAAATTATCATAATTATTAGCCACGATTGGGAAATTGCGGAGTTATGTGATAAAGTGGTAAAAATATAAGGTTGATTATGCAGTGAAGGGGAACATAGAGTGATAAAAATAGGAATTTGTGATGATGATAAAAACTTCCGGACATTGCTTGCAGAAGCTATCCGAAGAGAAGATAGTGAAAGCTTTATATATGAGTATTCGACAGGTGAAACATTAATACAGGATGAAGAAAATGATCTGGATTTACTTTTTTTAGATATTCAGTTACCGGGAATTTCCGGGAATAAAGCATCTGAAATAATGAAGAAGAAAAATAAAGATTTAATTCTTGTATTTGTAAGTGGCATATACCTGCCTACACCAGAAAGCTTCTGTGTGCAGCCATATAGATATTTATTAAAACAAAGTAATCCGTCAGAAATTCAAAGAGAACTTGGAACAATACTAACATATACAAAAGAACATAAAGGGAAAAAATACTTTATTGCGGAAGATGATGGTATGTATCAGAAAATAGATATAGATGAAATCCTGTATTTTTCAATTATCAGACGAGGATGTGAAATACATATATTGCAGAATGGTACCGGCAAAATATTAAGAACAAGAAAAAGAATCCAGGAAATAGAAGAAGAATTAAGAAGAGAATATTTTTGCAGAATCCATAAAAGTTTTCTTGTAAACCCAAGGTATATTACAGAAGTGAAAAAGTCAGAAATCAAGATGGATAATAATGAAATCTTGTCTGTATCAAAGGCAAGGAGAAAAACATTTGAAGATATGTTCGCTGAATACCTAAGTTACAGGAAGTAGAGAGTGTGTGAAAAACTGTAAAACATACTTGACAAATATGACATAGCGGTAATATAATAAAACCAATCCATAAAACCTATCGAAACAATAGGAAATATAAGGATTGGTTTTATTTAGTTTAAAGAGCGGAAAGGAGCGTGCAGGATAATGACAAAAGAAAAGCGAATGTGGGGACAAATGCGATGTTGTTGCGCTTGCGCGCATGTAAAATAAAAATATAAAAAACATACTAAACATAGTTGACAAATAGGAATTAAAGTAGTATAGTAAATTCATCAAGAAAACATACCAAAAAAGTAGGAAAGGCAGGGAGCAAAATGTCAAAGATTTATAAAGGAACATTAGGACTGATCGGAAACACACCACTGGTAGAAGTTGTAAACATAGAAAAAGAACTTGGTCTGGAAGCAACACTTCTTGTAAAGCTTGAGTACCTCAACCCGGCAGGAAGCGTCAAAGACAGAATTGCAAAAGCAATGATCGAAGATGCGGAAGAAAAAGGAATCTTAAAAGAAGGTTCTGTGATCATTGAACCAACATCCGGTAATACAGGAATCGGTCTTGCATCCATCGCAGCAGCAAAAGGATACAGGATCATCCTGACAATGCCAGAAACGATGAGTGTGGAAAGAAGAAACATCCTGAAAGCTTACGGCGCAGAGATCGTACTGACAGAAGGAGCCAAAGGAATGAAAGGTGCCATCGCAAAAGCAGATGAGCTTGCAAAAGAGATTCCAAACAGCTTCGTTCCGGGACAATTTGTAAACCCTGCTAACCCGGCAGCACATAAGAAGACAACAGGTCCTGAGATCTGGAATGATACAGACGGAGCAGTCGACATCGTGATCGCAGGTGTCGGAACAGGCGGAACACTTTCCGGAATTGGTGCTTATTTAAAAGAGCAGAAACCGGAAGTTCAGATCGTAGCATTGGAGCCGGCTTCTTCACCGGTACTTTCCGAAGGAAAAGCAGGTCCGCATAAGATTCAGGGAATCGGAGCAGGATTCGTTCCAGAGACATTGGATACCAAGATCTACGACGAAATCTACAAAGCAGAAGCAGACGAAGCATTTGAAACGGCCAAACTTCTTGCAAAGAAAGAGGGAGTTCTGGTAGGTATTTCTTCAGGAGCTGCACTTGCAGGAGCTATCGCACTTGCAAAACGTCCGGAGAACAAAGGCAAGACAATCGTTGCATTACTTCCGGATTCAGGTGACAGATATTATTCAACACCATTATTTACAGAATAAAAAGATATAGAATCCAAGACAGAACGGACAGTATCAACAAATAACGATAAAATTATGAAGAAAAAGGAGATCAACCCAATGAGCGAAAAAATCACAAGAGAGAATAGAGAGTTAAAATTTGAGACATTACAGTTACACGTAGGACAGGAAAGTCCGGATCCGGTTACAGATGCAAGAGCAGTGCCGATCTATCAGACATCTTCTTATGTATTCCGCAACAGTGATCATGCAGCAGCACGTTTCGGACTGGCAGATGCAGGTAACATTTACGGACGTCTTACAAACCCTACAGAAGACATTTTCGAAAAACGTATTGCAGCACTGGAGGGCGGAGTTGCAGCACTGGCAGTAGCATCCGGAGCAGCAGCAGTAACATACACGATCGAGAATCTCGCACAGAACGGAGATCATATCGTAGCAGCTAAGAATATTTACGGTGGATCTTTTAACCTGTTAGAGCACACACTTCCACAGTATGGAATTACAACCACATTCGTTGACATCTTCGATTATGATGCAGTAGAAGCAGCAATCCAGGACAATACAAAAGCACTCTACATCGAGACACTTGGAAATCCAAACTCAGACGTTGTAGATATTGAGAAGATTGCAGATATCGCACATGCGCATAAGATTCCGCTCGTTGTAGATAATACATTTGCAACACCTTATCTTGTAAGACCGATCGAGTACGGTGCAGACATTGTCATCCACTCAGCAACAAAATTCATCGGTGGACACGGAACAACAATCGGCGGTGTCATCGTTGACAGTGGTAAATTCGACTGGGAAGCATCAGGAAAATTCGCTTCTCTTACAGAGCCAAACCCAAGCTACCATGGAATCAGCTTCACAAAAGCAGTAGGACCTGCAGCATTTGTTACAAAGATCCGTGCGATCCTTTTAAGAGATACAGGAGCAACCATTTCTCCGATCCATTCATTTATCTTCTTACAGGGACTCGAGACATTATCATTACGTGTAGAGCGTCATGTTGAGAATGCACTGAAAGTAGTAGAATACCTGAACAACCATCCACTGGTAGAGAAGGTTAACCACCCGGCTGTATCTGATGATCCGGAACAGCAGGCATTATATAAGAAATATTTCCCAAATGGCGGAGGATCTATCTTCACATTTGAGATCAAAGGTGACGCACAGAAAGCAAAAGATTTCATCGATAATCTGGAACTCTTCTCACTGCTTGCTAACGTTGCAGATGTAAAATCTCTGGTTATCCATCCGGCAACAACAACACACAGCCAGTGCACAGAAGAAGAATTACTGGATCAGGGAATCAAGCCAAATACAATCCGTCTGTCAATCGGAACAGAGCACATTGATGACATTATCCAGGATCTGGATGAGGCATTCAAAGCCGTAGAATAAGAAATAATGAAGGAGTGTGGAGATATACATGAAACTTTCAATGAAAAGCAGATATGGTCTGAGAGCGTTGATCGATCTGGCCATCAATTCAAAAACTGAACAGGTGGCGCTCAACAGCATTGCAGAGCGGAACAAGATATCTCCACAGTATCTGGAACAGGTATTTGCAAGTCTTAGAAAAGCAGGAATTGTAAAGAGTATCAAAGGCTCCCAGGGCGGCTATTTCTTAAGCCGGCCGCCACAGGAGATTACCGTTTCTTCTATTATAGAAGCTTTGGAAGGTGACTACCGCATCGAAGATGAGGAACTTCCGAAAGAAGGAAAATATACCGGGAGTGTCAAAGCAATCCAGAAACTGGTGATCGACAGGGTAAATGACAGTGTGACAGAGATTCTCCAGTCAGTAACCTTGCATGATCTGGAGAAAGAGTATCAGGAATACATTGATTATGGACAGGATATGTATTATATATAACATCAGTTCACACAACAAAACATACTGTATTAGCGGGAAACCACTGGTACAGTATTCTTTTTTGTGGTAAACTTTTCTAGCGTATATTTGAAAGATAAATGTTTTTAAAACACATTTCAGTTCCTTGACAGACAGGGAAAAACGTCATATAATACCAGATAAATAACAAAACCTATCTGGTTAATAGGAATAGCTACTGCATGAACAGCAATCCACAAAGAGAGGTTAAAAGATATGAAGACAATCACGATAGAAGAGTTATTACAATTAGATCAGGATACAATTACAGTGCTGGACGTCCGTCCTGCAGATGCATATACCAGAGGTTCTGTACCGGGAGCGGTCAGCATCCCGCTTGCAGAAGTAGAAGAACGTATGGAAGAACTTCCGAAAGAAAAGCCGGTGTATGTATTATGCCATACCGGTGAATGGAGTGTCGATGCTGTTTATGAACTGGAAGCAGCCGGATATGATGCGGCGAATATTGAAGGCGGATACCGTTCTTTTTTGAGAAAGAAACTAAGTGAGTTCGTACAGGATGAAAATACTACCGGAGAGAAGCAGAAAGAGATTGAACGCAGTATCATCAAGAAATTCCGCAAGGGAATCTGGAGAAAGTTCACGAAAGGAATCAGAGAATACGATCTGATCCAGGACGGAGATAAGATTGCAGTCTGTATTTCCGGCGGAAAAGATTCCATGCTGATGGCAAAGCTTTTTCAGGAACTGTTAAAACATGGCAAAGCGAATTTTGAATTAGTATTTCTGGTAATGAATCCGGGATACAATGAAGATAACTGGAAGATTATCCAGGATAATGCAAAAGTACTTGGAATCCCTCTTACGGTATTTGAGACACAGATATTTGATACAGTAGCAGATATTGACAAGAATCCATGTTACCTTTGCGCGAGAATGAGAAGAGGTTATCTATACTCTCATGCAAAAGAACTGGGATGTAATAAGATTGCGCTCGGACATCATTTCGACGATGTGATTGAGACGATCCTTATGGGGATGTTCTATGGTGGAAAGGTGGAGACGATGATGCCGAAGCTCCATAGCCAGAATTTCGAGGGTATGGAGCTGATCAGACCAATGTATCTGATCAAGGAAGATGACATTATAGCATGGAGGGATTACAATCAGCTCAACTTCATCCAGTGCGCATGCAGATTCACAGAGAACTGTGTATCCTGTGGCGGCGGAAGAGGTTCCAAACGTGACGAGATGAAGGAGCTGATCAAGGAATTCAGAAAACAGGGAGATATTATCGAAAAGAATATTTTCCGGAGTGTACATAATGTCAACTTAAGAACGATTATCGGATACCACAAAGATGACATGGAATATAATTTCCTGGATGATTACAATGAAAGAGGTAAATAAATAATGAATTACGGATTTGAGACACGATGTATACACGGAAACGGAACAGATGAAAAGACACATTCTTACGGTTCAGTAGCAGTACCGATCTACCAGGCAGCGACATTTGCCCATCCTGGTATTGGACAGTCTACCGGATATGACTATACAAGAGAGAGCAACCCGACAAGAACAGAGCTTGAGCATACGATGTCGGCACTGGAAGGTGCGGTAGATACTGTAGCATGCGCAAACGGTATGGCTGCGGTAGGTCTTTGTCTGGAGTTATTTGACCGCGGGGATCATATCCTTTGTACAGATGATCTGTATGGCGGTTCTGTCAGAATGTTTGAATCTGTCGGTGGGAAGAGGGGACTGGAGTTCTCTTATGTAGATACTGCGGATGCAGATCTTGTAGAAGCAGGTATCCGGGAGAATACAAAAGCACTTTATATCGAGACACCAAGTAACCCGACCATGCGTGTCACAGATCTCAGAAAGATGAAAGAAATCGCAGATAAACATGATCTGAAGATTATTGTTGACAATACATTTCTTTCACCATTATTTCAAAGACCGATTGAACTGGGAGCAGATCTGGTTATCCACAGTGGGACAAAATTCCTTGGTGGACATAATGACACACTGGCAGGATTCCTGTGTTCGGCGGATGAAGAGACAGCGAAGACGATCCGTTATATATATAAGACAGTCGGAAGCTGTCTTGCACCATTTGACAGCTATCTGATCTTGCGTGGAATTAAGACATTGTCTGTAAGATTAAGAGCACAGCAGGATAATGCGATGAAGATTGCGAACTGGTTAAAAGGACATGAAAAAGTAAAACAGGTCTATTATGTAGGATTGAAAGAGCATCCGGGGTATGGAGTAAATGCATCACAGGCAAGCGGATTCGGAAGTATGATTTCTTTCAAAGTAGACAGTGAAGCAACGGCAAGAAAGCTTCTGGAAAGTGTAAAACTGATCGCTTATGCAGAAAGTCTCGGAGGCGTAGAGTCACTGATCACTTACCCGATGCTTCAGACACATGGAGATCTGCCGGTAGAAGTAAGAGAGAAGCTTGGAATCACAGAAGATTTCTTGAGATTGTCAGTTGGAATTGAGAATGCAGATGATCTAATCGCAGATCTTGAGCAGGCACTTGCGTAGGAGGATGCACAGATGAAATTCGATTTTGATAAAGTAGTGGACAGACATGGAACAAAATGTCTGAAATATGATTTCGCAAAAGAAAGAGGGAGAAGTAATGATATGCTTCCGCTCTGGGTGGCAGATATGGATTTCCCGACAGCACCGGGAATCCAGAAAAGCTTAAGCGATGCAGTCGCACATGGAATCTATGGATACAGTGAAGGAAAAGATGATTATTTCCAGGCAGCAGCCGGATGGTATGAGAAGCATTTCGGATGGAAAGTAGAAAAAGAATGGCTGATTAAGACACCGGGCGTGGTGTTCGCACTTGCGATGGCAGTGAAGGCTTATACAAAAGAAGGTGATGCAGTTCTTCTGCAGCAGCCGGTTTACTATCCGTTCAGCGAAGTGATCACAGATAATCACAGAAGGCTGATCAATAGTCCGCTTCAGCAGATAGACGGACATTACGAGATCAATTTCGAAGAATTCGAGCAGAAAATTGTCGAAGAAAATGTAAAATTATTCCTGATGTGCAGTCCGCACAATCCGGTCGGACGTGTGTGGAAGGAGTGGGAACTTCGTAAGATCGGAGACATCTGTCTGAAACATAACGTGCTGGTAGTCAGTGATGAGATCCACAGTGATTTTACATATGGAGAGAATATACATCATGTATTTGCATCCTTAGATGAAAAATACGCTGCGATCACTACAACGTGTACCGCACCAAGTAAGACATTTAACATTGCAGGACTTCAGATTTCCAATATCTGGATCTCGAACCCGGAACTTCGTGCAAGATTCCAGGCAGAAGTGACAGCAGCCGGTTACAGCCAGGTAAATCTGATGGGGCTGGTTGCATGTCAGGCAGCTTATGAGACCGGTGAAGAATGGTTAAAGGAATTGAAAATCTATCTGGAGGGAAATCTGGATTATGTCCGTACATTTTTAAAAGAGAATCTTCCGGAGATCAAACTGACAGAGCCTGAAGGGACTTATCTTTTATGGTTGGATTTTAAGAGTCTCGGCATGAAAGAAGAGCAGTTAAAAGATCTGGTGGAGAACAAAGCAAAACTCTGGCTTGACAGCGGAGCAATGTTTGGACCGGACGGAGAGGGATTTGAGCGTATAAATATTGCATGTCCACGAGAAATTTTAAAACAGGCATTGACACAACTGGCTGAATCGGTGCATGATAGGTAAGTGAAAATACGTTAAAGAAGGGAATTTTTCATGAAGAATCCATTGCACTATCAATTTTCCGAGTATGACTGCGGACCGACAACCATGCAGAATGCCATCAGCTTTTTGTTTGAGAGGGAGGAGATTCCGCCGGAGATATTACGAAATATCATGTTATATTGTCTGGACTGTTATAGTTCTGATGGCAATCCGGGTGAAAGCGGAACTTCCTGTGCGGCAATGATGTTCTTAAGTAACTGGCTGAACAGCATGGGAAATATTGACAAGCTGGCGGTTTCCAGCAAATATTTGTCCGGAAAGTCAGTCTATATCGGAAATGAAAGTTACGTGAACGATGCATTAAAACGCGGTGGTGCAGTTGTGTTGCGTCTGTATACAGATGAATGGCATTATGTGTTGCTGACCGGAATAGATGGTAAAAATGTGCGGATGTTTGATCCTTATTACTGCGACCAGGAGTATGAACAGAAAGATATCATCAGAGTGTTGGATCAGCCTACATGTTGTAACCGGATCGTACCGTGGAAGTATTTTAATAATACGGCACTTAACATGTATTCCCTTGGACCGTACGATGGGCGGGAAGCTGTCATTTTATTTAATGAAAAGACAAGACTTACGGAAGAAGAGACCATCGAATACTTTATTTAGAGGTGAAAGTCGGAAATGAACGAAGAAATCAAAAATGAAATCCAAAAACTGAAAAAGGAAAAAGATGCTGTAATTCTGGCACATTATTATGTAGATGGGGAAGTGCAGGAGATTGCAGACTATGTAGGAGACTCTTATTATCTTGCAGAGATTGCAACCAAAGTTCCGGAGAGCACGATTGTTTTCTGTGGAGTCTCTTTCATGGGAGAAAGTGCGAAGATCCTGAATCCAAAGAAGAGAGTCGTAATGGCAGACGGTCATGCAGACTGTCCGATGGCACACATGGTAGACGTAGATAAGATCAGGGAAGTGAGAAATGAATACCCGGATGTATCTGTAGTCTGTTATGTGAACTCAACCGCAGAGATCAAAGCAGAGTCAGACGTATGTGTAACATCGTCAAATGCACTGAAGATCGTGAAGAATCTTCCGAATAAAGATATCTTCTTTATCCCGGATGAGAACCTTGGTCGTTTCGTGGCAAGCCAGCTTCCAGAGAAGCACTTTATTTTCAATGATGGATTCTGCCATGTACATAAGAGTATTCACAAAGAAGAACTTCAGAAAGCCAAAGAAGCACATCCGGAAGCACTCGTACTGACTCATCCGGAATGTACAGGAGATATTCTGGAATTATCTGATTTTATCGGAAGTACTTCGCAGATTATCGATTATGCTACAAAATCAGAAAATAACACATTCATCATCTGCACAGAGATGGGAGTATTCTATGAATTGCATCAGAAAAATCCGGAGAAGAAATTCTATTCTGTAGGGCACAGACAGTTCTGCCCGAATATGAAAATGGTGCGTCTGGAAGGTGTGAAGGAAGCGCTTGAGACTATGCAGCCGGAGGTCAATCTAGATGAAGAGATGCGTCAGAAGGCAGCACTTCCACTGGAGAAGATGCTGAAGCTGGCAGCGCAGTAAGCCAGGGGAAGCCAGGGGGACAGGTAAAGTGGCTTTTTTAGTGTCCTGGGTGGCTCTAGTAAAAAAAGAAAATAATTAAGAGAAAGACTTCGTATCTGATGTAGGATGCGAAGTCTTTGTTAGTATATCAAAGTATATAAGAGAAGTTGTTAGTGGCAGATTCTGTAGATGAGTTATTAAAATCAATAAAACAATTAAAATAATGGTTTGGAAAGATGAAAAAACAATTATTTTAATTGTTTTTTGTTCACAAATAATAGAGGTTGTGATTTAATAAAGAAAAAGACGGGAATCATAAAACCAGAAGGTGAGATTGTGAAAGAAAGATTATTTATAACACCAGAATATACAACAGCAAAGGAAATCAAGAAAATCCGGAAAGCAGAGATAAGATGAAACTGATACTGAAAGATCTGGGACTGCCATTTTACGATCCGATTATGATTATAGAGAAGACAGAAGGACGGATGGCGGAGGATGATTTTTGGATTCGTATAGAGAGGTAAATGAATGATAGAACTTTTTGGGCAGAACATCAGGACAAATAGGCGTCAGTCGTCAAAAGGAAATCAGTTAAAATGGGAGAATGATGGGATCTGGTACAAAGCCGATTATACAGGATATGAAGGACTGGCAGATTATAACTTTAGAGAGATTGTTTCATATTTTTTTCGGAGAAAGTCTGTATAAAAGCATGTATAGAATACCCGATCATGAGGAAAGATTACGTTTCTTAGTGCAACAGGTGGAACGAATGACGGGACTTCAGAATTTTGGAGTATATATGAACAAACTGCTGACGATAGATGCATTTTTCCTGAATGAAGACCGGCATATGCATAACATAGCCGTCTTGATGAATGGAGAAGGTTCAGCCCAAAACAATATGTAATGCATTCGATGAACAATTAGATATTTCCGAATCTTTATATAAAATGAATCTAAAGTTCCGTTTTACAAAAAAAGACGTGACAGAATTGCTTGAAAACGCAGAAGGCTATTCAGATGAGATACGAAAACGGGTGGAAACGATTATATTTGCACAAATGCGGAAATATCCTTATTTGTTTTCGAAGACGTAGAGAAGTATAATGGGGAAAGAACGGTAGAAATAAGTAGTTGTTAAGGAATAAAGGAGAAGATAAAAATTATGATAAATGAAAGAATCGAAATCTGGAAAAAAGAAGAGTATCATTATCCGGCAGCACATGGCTTTATACCGGTGATGTTCAGCTATATTCATGAGGATGAAAAGAAGCATCCGGCAATGATCATCGCACCGGGCGGCGCATACCGGGAAGTATCCCCATCGGAAGCGCACCTGCCGGCAATGGAATTCTATGGTGCAGGGTACAATGTATTCGTTCTGGAATATACGATTAATCAGTTAGATGAAGCACCGCTGAAGATGCAGCCGTTACACGATATCTCAAGAGCAATCCGCATGATTCGTTCACGTGCAGAGGAATTCCATATCAGACCAGATAGAATCGCAGTCTGCGGATTCTCAGCAGGAGCACATCTATGTGGAAGCCTTTGTGTACATAATAAAGATGTGGAAGATCCGGAAGAAGCATACCAGAACATATCCAACCGCCCAGATGCGGCGATTCTGTCTTATCCGGTCATCACTTCAGGAAAATATGCACACAGAGATTCATTTGTCGCACTGTTTGGAAAAGAGCCGTCAGAGCAGGAACTGGACTATATGTCGCTGGAAAATCATGTGACAAAAGATACACCGCCATGTTTCCTGTGGCAGACTGTAACAGATCAGACAGTTCCGGTGGAGAACAGTTATCTCTTTGCACAGGCTTGTGCACAGGCTGGTGTACCATTTGCACAACATGTATTTTCAGAAGGAATCCATGGACTATCTGTGGCAACCGAAGAGTGGTTAGAGCAGAATATAGGACAGGAAGAAGGAAAAAGATATACACAGGAACAGGTACAGATGCTTGCAGAGGCAATCGAGGCCGGCGAGACTCCATTTCCAAAGGAAAAAGGAGAGGAACTTCTGGTGAAGTTCGGTATCGGACGTAAAAAACCGGCAAGATGGACGGAAAAGCAGAAAGAGGGAATCCGCAAAACGCTGAAAGAAGTACAGAGCTGGACGCAGCTTGCAGAAGTGTGGATGGAGAAATATCTGAAAGTAGAATAGAGGAGAATAAAGGGTACAGGCATTTCAAAACAGTGTGGCAATCGAATCTATAAACTGGAAATTACTTGTAGTACTAAATTGATAATTGTATAATAGTGAGAAAAGAAGGAACAAGAAAATTGATATAGGATAAGAGATAAAATGGAGTTATACAATGGACGCCCGGA
>ENA-OUQM01001058-OUQM01001058.1-human-gut-metagenome-genome-assembly--contig:-NODE-1058-length-16100-cov-6.421751_pt1 | contig 16100 bp, 15 predicted proteins | sample MGYA00237949_ERZ548830 | MGnify/ENA primary metagenome ERZ548830 (study PRJEB26490, sample SAMN05194706) | human gut metagenome | biome: terrestrial biome; feature: human-associated habitat; material...
TGAGGTCTTCCGCTTCCTGTTGCCTCGCCCACGTTGCATTACATATTGTATCAAAAATTCTGGCTTTTGTACACTCTTTTTTTAAAAAAGCTTTGCAATTTTCCCAACTTTCCACGCGAAATGTCGTTTGCGCGACGACGCAGATGGATTCTTGTTGCAAAAGCGTAGGGAGCAATTTTTGCAGCTCCTCCAGATTGGCAAAAACCTGCACAGGGCCGCTTGTATGGCCGACAATTCCCTGTACTTCGGGGTGGTCGGCGTCGCCTGCAACAAGCAAAAGCGCACCATTCTTGTCCGCTTCCATCGCGATTTTATGGATTTTTGCAACAAACGGGCAGGTGGCATCGTGATACGCCAGGCTGCGTGTGCTTATTTTATCATAGACGCTTCTGGGCACGCCATGGCTGCGGATGATGACCTCATACCCGTCGGGCACGGCGTCAATATCCGGGCAGGTCACAGCGCCCTTCGCCTCCAGGTCGGCCACGACCTGGGCGTTGTGGATCAAGGGGCCGAGGGTCGCAACCTTGCGTCCCTGCGCCAATAAATCATAAGTCAGCTTGACCGCGCGGTCCACACCGAAGCAGAAGCCGGCGGTTTTGGCACGGATGATCTCCATAGATAAGCTCCTTTTGTAAACTCCTTGCCCCCCTCTGCGAGACAGACTCCCCCGAAACGGGGGAGATGGCGCTTGCGCCAGAAGGGGAGCAGTGGCCCCGCAGGGCCGGAGGGAGAGAGCCGTGTCTTTATCCGAAGCTTCGGGGCCTCGGCAAAGCTCTCTCCCCCACCGCCTGCGGGCGGAGCCCCCTCCCAGAGGGGGCCAAGGGGAATGTCATTCCGGCAGCTGCGGCTTGTCGTCCGGTGCAGCGGGTTCCTCCGCTGCCGTTTCGGCCAGGCGCACAGCAAAGGCGTTGTCGGCCAGCAGCTGCTCCAGCTCGTCGCGCAGGCGGTTCTTCATACGGCGCAGCTCCGCCATTTTGTGGCTCTGATCCCTGATCTGCAGGTCCGCGGCGGGGATCGGCTCGCCAAAGACGATGCGCAACTTGCAGAAAAGGTGCAGCCTGCCGTCCTTGGTGCCGTAGATGATGCGCACAGGCAGCATGTCCGCACCCGCGGCGGCGGCGATCACAAATGCACCGCTCTTGATCACGCCCAGCTTGCCGGTCTTTGTGCGGGTCCCCTCGGGGAAGATCATGATGCCCGTACCATTTTTGCACTCGTTCGTCAGCTTTTCGACGGTGGTGGTGTCGCCCTTGCCGCGCTCGATGGAAACAGCGCCCATGCAGCGCAGGAACCAGCCGGCCAGCGGATTTTTGAACAGCTCCTCCTTGGCCAGAATGCGCAGCCGCTTCCAGTCAAATATCGTTATAGCGATCAAGACAGGGTCAAGGTTGGCAATGTGGTTCGGTGCGATGACGTAGGCGCGTCCATCGCGGACGGCCTTCAAATTCTCGCGCCCGATGACCTCGAACCGGAACAGAATGTGGGCCAGCACCCAGACGATGGGCAGCAGAATCCAGTATAAAAGCATCGTCAGCCCCCTTAGATGTGCGCAAGAATCGTGCGCTTGAGCAGGTCAAAGCTCTCCTGCAGGCCGATGCTGCTTGTGTCCACCAGAATAGCGTCGTCGGCCTGTTTGAGCGGGGCCACGGCGCGGTGGCTGTCCTGGTAGTCGCGCTGCCGGATGTCGGCCAGCACGGTGGCAAAGTCCGCGGGCTGGCCCTTCTCGGCCAGCTCCTTGGCGCGGCGCTGGGCGCGGGCCTCGGCGCTGGCGGTCAGGAAGATCTTGACCGTGGCGTTGGGCAGCACAACCGTGCCGATGTCGCGGCCATCCATCAGGATGTTCTGGCTTTCGGCCAGGCCGCGCTGGGTGTCCAGCAGGAAGCTGCGCACCGCGGGGTGTGCGGCCACGGCGGACGCAGCCATGCCGATCTCCTCGGCGCGGATGGCCGTGCTGACGTCCTCGCCGTTTAAATAAATGTGCTGCGCACCGTCGATCAGGCGGATGCCGAGCTTGACCTGCGGCAGCAGTGCGGCGACAGCGGCGGCGTCATGCGGGTCAACGCCCGCACGGACGGCGTACAGGCCGATGGAGCGGTACATGGCACCGGTGTCAACGTAGACATAGCCGAGGTCTTTGGCGAGGGCCTTGGCGAGACTGGATTTACCGGCCCCGGACGGGCCGTCGATTGCGATGGAAATCATAGTTATCATCCCTTTAAATAGAATCGTCTTTGGCTTCTCCCTTTGGGGGAGAAGCTGCCGCCCGCAGGCGGCTGATGAGGGGAGAGCTTGCGGGGGCTGCCTGTTAGAGGGTTACCGCCGCAGAGCCGCAGGCCGGGCACGCCCGGCCCCTACCGGGTGGTTTCTCTTTCCCGTGCAGCTGCCGTAAGGTCTGCCCTCATCCGGCCCTGCGGGGCCACCTTCCCCCTCGGGGGAAGGCTGGGGTTACAGCGCCTTGGCTGCCGCCACGGCGGTTGACCAGGCGATTTGCAGGTTATACCCGCCGGTGCGGGCGTCCACATCGAGGACCTCCCCGGCAAAGTACAGGCCCGCGCACAGCTTGCTGGCCATCGTCTTGGGGTCTACCTCACGGACATCGACGCCGCCGGCGGTGATGACGGCGTGCTCCTTATCGCCCAGCGCGCTGACCGGCACCTGCCAGTGCTTGCACAGGTCAACGAGCGCCTGCTTCTGCTCCCGCGTGATCTGCGCGGCCTTCGTGGCGGGGTCGATGCCCCACTTTTCGACGGCGACGGGGCGCATCGAGTTGGGCAGCAGCTTTGCCAGCGCCCCCTGCGCACTGTGGCTGCCCTGCTCCGCAAAGTCGCGGGTCAGGCGGTCATAGAGCGTTTTTTCATCCAACGCGGGCTTCAAGTCAAACTCACAGATATAGCGGTGCTTCGTTATATTCTCAATGTAGGTGCTGGCCGACAGGACGAGCGGCCCGGACAGGCCGAAGTGGGTGAACAGCGCCTCGCCCTGCTCGGTAAACAGCGGCTTGCCGTCGCAGAGCAGCGTCAATGTAACGTTGCGCAGGGCCAGGCCCATCATGCGGCGGCAGGCCGGGTCGGGGCTGACCAGACTGCACAGGCTGGGCTGCGGCGGCATGATCGTGTGCCCCGCCTGCCGCGCCAGTCTGTAGCCGCTGCCGTCGCTGCCGGTGGCCGGATAGCTGATGCCGCCCGTGGCGATCAGCGTGTTTTCTGCCCGCAGCGTCTCGCCGCGGTCCGTCACAGCGCCCTTGCAGACGCCGTCCTCGACGACCAGCTTTTTTGCGCTGCCGCGCACAAATTCCGCATCGCGTGCATAATCGCGCAGCGCGGCCAGCACGTCGGCGGCGCGGTCACTCCGGGGAAATACCCGCCGCCCGCGCTCTGTTTTGAGCTGCACGCCGAGTGACTCGAACAGTTCCATGGCCGCCGACGGCGGGAATGCGTAAAGGCTCGAATACAAAAACCGCCCGTTATGCCGCACATAGGGCAGAAACTCCCGCACGTCGCTGTCGCTTGTGACGTTGCAGCGTCCCTTTCCGGTGATAAGCAGCTTTTGGCCCGGTCCCTTGGGGTTGTGCTCCAGCACGGTCACGGTCAGCCCGCGGGCACAGGCGGCCCCGGCTGCCATCAGGCCCGCCGCGCCGCCGCCGATGACCAGTAGATCTGTCATGCGTTCTCCCTTCGTTTGTCAGTTTTTCTCGGTCTGCCGTACAAAAGCAGCCCGGCAAATGCGTACAGGACCAGCAGCGGATGCACCGTTGCCAGGTACATCGTGCTGGTGCCGATGCCGAAGCTGGACACCTCGACAAAGGCGATCATGGCACAGCGCAGCAGCGCAATGCCGAAGATGCCGAACAGCAGCAGCCACGGCACAACGGTCTGTGCCGTGCATTTTTGACGCCGCTGCGGCAAAAGCTCTGCCAGCTGGCACAGCACGGCGCAGAGCACGCCCACCGTAAGCAAAATACTGCAGACCCGCGTCCAGCCCTGCATGACGGCAAAAACCGTCTTTTGGTACGGGCTGTAGTAGGGCGTGTCCTCCCCCGCGTTGGCGGCGCTGTTGAAGCCGCAGTGCAGGTAGCCGGACCAGGCGGCAAAGTCGTCCTCGGTGCCGATGGACCGCAGCGTCTCATAGGGCGCACAGTCCCGCAGGCCCAGCACATGCCAAAAGCCGTTCCAGGTCTCGGCCAGCGTCGAAGGGACGTAAGCCGCCGAGATCGGCTGGCTCGTCGCCACGCGCCTGCCGGTGCGGCTGGGCAGTGTACCCGCGTCGCAGGCGGCGTTGATCTTATCGGCCACGGTCTGCCAGTAGGCGTCGGCGGTCTTAGCGTCGGCGTAGATGCCCTCAAACTGCGCGGCGCGGCGGATGGCCCAATAGAAGCTGCCCGCGCGGTAGTCGTCGAGATTTGGGTCGCGGAAATCATTCTGCAGCTGGGCGTCCTCCTCCAGCCAGTAGGCCAGCGGCTCCAATTCCGGCACAGCGTCGTAAATTTTCTCGCGGGCGTCGGCGGGCACGGAGAGGTAGGGCGCGGTGCTGTCGGTGTCCACGCGCATCATCGCGCCCATGGCCGCGGCAAAGGAGCCTTCCGAAAAGTCGGACAGCGCAAACACGCCGTAGTGTGTGTAATTGAGGGTGCAGAAGGTCAGCACGCCGACGCCGAGCATGACATACGGGATGACCTGCGCGGCCAGAGCCTTCCAGCGGCGCTTGCCCGCCAGTACCACGGCCACAATGACGGTGGCCGCCGCGGCGAACGGCAGCAGGAACAGCCCGGCGTCCTCGCGGTCCAGATAGCCGCAGGCCAGACCCGCGCCCGCCGCGGCCAGCCACGGCCAGAGCGGCTTTTCCGGCGTGAACACCGCGCGCAGCGCCATGCCCGCCATGCCCGCAAAGAAGTACAGACACAGCGCCGGAAAGATGTTGTCCCGGTAGACGCGCAGCGTGTAGGCCGCCCAGCTCGACGGCAGAAACGCCAGCACCGCAAACAGACCGAGCGTCAGCACGCGGCCCTGTGTGGTGTCTTTTTTGCGCCACAGCGTCGAAAAGGCAAACGCCGCCAGCAGCGCCGCCCCGCACCAGAGCGCCGCGCCGCTGATAAGATACGGCAGATGCAGCGCGTGCAGCAGTGCCAGCCACACCGGGAAGAACATGGCCTTGGACAGCGTCAGATAATCATACGCGCCCAGCCACTGCCCGGCTGTGATATGGTTGGCCGCGCGGAACATCAGCTCGTCGTCCAGCGGCGCACCGCCCACCCAGATGTACGCCTGCTGAAAGCCCGTCAGCGCCAGACGCAGGCAGACCAGCAGGGCGCAGAGCACCCAGAAAGCGCGGCGGGACAGCCGCGGGCGAAAATGCTTCATCGGTAACTTCCTCATGCGTTATTTTTGCAGCTTCTCAATGCTTTCCACAAGATATTTCTGCTGCCTGAACGTCAGATTTAAGAGCAGCGACAGATACTTGACGACGATGGTCAGCACGGCGAACAGCCCCGCAAACCCGACGGTGATGACGAACATCGTCGTCGTCCAGCCCTCTACCGGGTGGCCGGTGGCGAAGATGACGAGGGTATAGATCAGCTCGGCCAGCGCCAGCGCCATCATGCAGAGCGTGACGGTCACGCTGGCCTTGAAGCCGAAGTTCGTGTAGAGCGTCAGGCTGTCCAGCGCCAGATTGAACCGGCCCTTCTGCTTAACGGTCAGCTGGCCGTCAAATTCCAGATCGACCATCCGTAAGCCGCTGGCCGCGTAGGCCGCCTTGCGGTAGGGCAGGTGCGTGCTGGACGCATGGACGCGGTTGATGGCGCGGCGCGTCACCAGACGGAACGCGTCGGTGCGCAGGCGGTAGGTGCTCTGGGAGTGGGCGTTGAACACCTTATAAAACAGGCTGCTGCCGCCGCGCACGGTGCGCGGGCAGACCGACACAATATCGCTGCCGTCCAGCGCCGCCCTGTATGCCTGCATAATAAGCGGCGGCGCGTAGCAGAGCTCGGTGGAGTCGAACTCATAGACATAGTCGCCGATGGCGGCGTCGAGACCGGCGTTCATGGCGTCCTCGAGCCCGTGGTAGATGCTCATGTGCAAAATCGTCAGCGGGGCGTCCTGCTCCCTGCCCCAGGCGCGCAGCTGTTTGACCGTGTCGTCGGTGCAGGCGTCGTCCACGACGACCAGCTCATATTGTTTGAAGTTGGCGTCCAGCTCTGCGGCCACCGTGCGGCAGAACTCCACGGCGCGTGCGCCGTCGTTGTGCAGGTAGACGACTGCCGAAATAAAATTGTTGTCTTTAAGCATCATACATCCAATACCTCGTCCAGGTCGTATACCGTGTTGATCTTGCCGGACAGCACGCTGACGAGCTTCGGCTCGTCGTTCATCACGCGGACCACCGTCGGGCGCGAGTCGTCGATCTCGCTGGCCTTTAAGATGGGCTTCATGCTGAACAGGCTGCTGTGGTAGGCAAAGCCGTATTCTTCCTTTAAATACTTGCGGGCCAGCTGGCTCATGTAGGGCCAGGCGCTTTGCGGCTTGGCCGGGCACTCATTGCAGTTGTACAGGCTGCCCGGCTTACACACGCCGCCGCATTCCTGTTGGCACGGGAAGGTCGCGACGCTGTCATAGCTCGTCTCATGCGGGGTGAAGGTCACGCTCGTCAGGCTGTGCAGGCCGGTCCGGCCGAAGGGCATCAGGCTGAAAAACGGCCCGTCCATGACCGTGATGCCGGTGTTTTTCAGGCTTTTGTCCACGGTGCACAAAATGATCTCGCATTTTTCATACTTAATGCCAAACGGCGGCAGGCCGAGCATGGCGTGTACGTCGTTGACGCCCGCGTAGGTCGCGTTGAGCAGGTAGGGCGCTTCGGCGGTGATGTCTCCCGCCTGCACGCGCCACGCGCTGCCGACCTTCTCGATGGCCGTCGGCTTGTGGCTGTACAGTACCTCGACGTTGGGCAGTGCGGCGAGCTGCTCCAGAAACCAGCGCTTGAGGATCTGCGCATCGTAGGTGTACTCGGTGGTCAGGAACGCGCCGTCGCAGAGACCCGGGTTGAAGTAGCGCTCGGGCGCAACGTCGTCGCAGCGGATGCCTGCCGCCGCGCAGAACCGGCGGAATTCCGCCGCGTTCGTCCAGGAAAAGTGCGCACTGGTGGCGTAGACCTGGTCAAACTCGGTGTGCAGGCAGAAGCCGTAATCATTGCAGAACCGCTCAAAATAGTGGGCGGACTTGATGGCCGTGGAGTAGCTGCGCGGGTAGTGGTAGCCCATGTGGACACGGGCTTGGTTGATGTAGGTCGCGCGCATGAAGGGCGCGGGGTCGCGCTCCAGCACAAGGACGCGCTGCCCCGCCGCGCCGCATTTCTGCGCCGCGTACAGGCCGTACAGCCCCGCGCCGAGGATGATTTTATCGTAGGTCATAGAGCGTTTCCCCTTTTTACATTCCTTCGGACGATTGCCGGGTGGATATGGGATCTGCCCCGGCTTTGTAGGGGTCGATGCTCATCATCGACCCGGGCACTTTGCGGCTGCCGCCAAGTGCCGCGGGCGAGCACTGCTCGCCCCCTGCATCTTTGTAAAATATAACTTACGGATTATACTTCCCGGCCAGCGCATTCAGCAGGACCTTCATCAGGTCGCTGTTGCCCTTGAAGCCGCTGATTTTCGTCGGCGTCTTGCCGGTGGCAGGGTAGGCGCGGGTCACGGGGACCTCGCAGGCCTTCAGGCCCAGCTGCGTCGCGCGGATGCTTAAATACGCCAGCAGCTCATACCCGCCAAAGACATCGCGCAGCGGGCGGACATCCGGATGGGTCAGGTACTCGCGGCTGTAGGCGCGGTAGGCGTTGGTCGTATCGGTGAACCACTGGTGCGCCCCCAGGCTGACGAGCGGCGCGTGGATGAGCCGCACTGCGGCATAGCGCACCGGCGGCGTGTTGATGGCGTGGCCGCCGCGGATAAACCGGCTGCCCTGCACGAAGTCATAGCCCTCCTGCAATTTTGCGATAAACTCGGGCACGTCCTCGATGGAGTCCTTGTTGTTGCCGTCGATGGTCAGGACGCCTTTATAATTGCGGTCCAGCGCAAAATACATGCCCATGCGCAGCTGGGCGCCCTGCCTGCCGGGGCCGGTTTTCGTCAGCAGCGTGTTGACGTGGTAGAGCGCCAGCGTCTCCCGCTTCATGCTGCCGTCGGTGGAGCCGCCGTCGCAGATAACGATGTCACAGAGCTGGTCGATGCCCGCCTTCTGGGCGCGGCCCAGCTCGGTCAGGATGCGTGCGCCCTCGTTGATGACGGGGATCAGCAGGCAGTAGTCATGACGGCGGCCCTCAAACTCCACAGCCGTGTAGTCGGGCACGCCGTTCAAATTTGTGCGCTCATACTCGATCATGCGAACACCTCCGCGATATAGTCCATCGTGCGGCGGATCGTATCCACGTCGGTGTGGGCCATCTCGACGGAGACGAAGCCGCGGTAGCCGACAGCCCCCAGCAGCAGCGCCAGCTCCTTGTGCTCGGGGCGGCGCTCAATCGGGACCAGACCCGGCTCACTGATGTGGACATGGCTGACATACTGCATATCATCGATGAAGCTCTGCAAGTGCTCTCCCTGCGCCAGCACGGTGGACAGGTCCAGATTGACCGACAAGCCGGGGTTGTCCAGCCGTTTGACGAGCGCAAAGGCGTCGGCGGTGCCGTTCAGATAGTTCGTGTACATCGGCGGGTTGGCCTCCAGCGCCAGATGCACGCCGTACCGCGCGGCCAGGTTGCCCGCCTGCATGAAGAACGCCTCGGCGGCGGCATCGTTGGCCCCCAGCGGGCGCATACGGTTCTTCGGGCAGCCGAACACCAGCGACGGGCAGTTCAGGCTGTGGGCAAACTGGAACGCCTGCGCCGTGTAGTCCAGCAGGTGCTCGGTGTCGGCAGGGTCAAAGATATTGCCCTTCTGGCCGTACCAGATGCTTTGCAGACTGGGCACCGAGAAGCCCCAGCGGTTTTTGAGGTAGCCGCCGAACAGCAGCGCACTCGTCAGGTTTTCATACGGTGCTTCGGAGAAAATGCGGGTCGGGGCCAGCTCCAGGCCGGTGAAGCCCGTCTGCTGCATGGCCGCGTATACGGTTTCGTCATCGTCCTTCTGCCATGCAATGTTCGAGATGGCAAGCTGATAGCTCGGCATGGGTCAGTCCCTCCAACTGCGCATAAAGCGCGTAATATCATCCAATTCTTGCTGTTTTGTGCAAAGGTAATCGCCGCTGCCACCCAAAAGCGCCGCGTGGCGGCTGCGCAGGTCGTAGTCAAACGGGGGCTTGGGCAGTTCATTGTGCCAGTCCGCTTTGCCGGTCACGGCGGTGTAGACCTCGGCAGCAGAGACCGGCGGCGTGCAGAGGTGCAGCAGCTTTACATCAGCGGCGCGGGCAGCCTCCATATCCGACCAGAGGCGGCCTAAATTATAGAACTGGTAGCGGCTGCGGGCATCGGTGAAGGCCAGGGCGTTGAAGTCGTTGGCTGCAAAAAAGGCGCGCAGCGCTGCCGGGTCGGCAGTGCCGTTCAGCTTGTAAAAGCCGTTGTCCGCCAGCGTGTAGGCTGATTTGACAAGCGGCGATTTTGCCGCCAGCTCGCTGTATTTTTCCGGCCTGAGCATGGCCGGGGTGATGGTGTGCAGGTCAAAGAGGAAGTTTTTCCTGATGCCGACGCCGTACAGTGCGGGCAGGCGCACAATGAGCGCGTCGGGGAAGTCCTCGCGCACCCAGCGCTCCAATTGCAGACGGTTTTTGCCGTAGGCGAGCAGATCTTCGGTGTCCTGCGCGGGGCTGTCCTCATAGACGCCGCGGCTGTCTGCCAGCACGGCAATGCTGGAAATCAGGACAAGTCTTTTGGGCGCGATTTGGCGGATATTCTCCCGCGCGGCGCGCATGACGGCAAGGTCGGCCTCCGGGTCGGCGTTGGCCAGGAACATGGCCGCCGGCACGCCCGCGTAGACGCAGAGGTCCGGGCGGGTGCCGTACTGCGCGGTTATGTCACTGCTGTGGCATGCCGCGGCGAAGGTATGTTTGGCCAGCAGGTTGCCCCCCACAAACCCGGTGGAGCCGACGAGCAAGTCACAGGACATAGCAATTCCCCTTTGCACATTTATACAAGGTACATTATAGCCTATTGCGGGGGAAAAAGCAACGCCCTGTGCGGAATCGCACAGGGCGTTGTAAATAATTGCTATGTAGGGGCCGGGCATGCCCGGCCCGCAACTGTACGGCAAGCCGGCTTTTATGGCAAAGCCCCGGGCCGGACATGTCCGGCCCCTACCGCTCGGTCATTTCAAAAACTCCTCAATAATTTTCAGCCCGACCGCACCGGATTTTTCCGGGTGGAACTGGCAGCCGAGGACGCTGCCGTGGCTCGCGGCGGCGCAGATCTCGCGCCCGCCGTAGACGGTGTCGGCCAGACGGTCCTCATCACGGACGGGCTTGGCCTCGTAGCTGTGGATGAAATAGCACTCCTCCCCTGCGCGCAGCTGCGCCAGCGCGGTGCCGGCAAAATCAGCGCGGCCCCCGCCGGGGTAGAGCGGATCCCAGCTGATGTGCGGCACCTTCTGCGGATGGCCGTCCACGTCCGTGTCGGGGATCTTTACCACACGGCCCGGAATAAGCCCAAGGCCCTTGTGCAGGCCGAACTCCTCCGACTCGTCAAACAGCATCTGCATTCCTAAGCAGATGCCCAGCAGCGGCGTACCGGCGGCGGCCTTCTGGCGAATCGGCTCGATCAGCCCCAACCGTGCCAGACCGTCCATGCCGTCCTTGAACGCGCCGACGCCCGGCAGCACCAGCTTTTCCGCAGCCAGCACGTCCGCCGGGTCACTGGTCAGCAGCGTTTCGGCCCCAAAGTGGGCAAACGCATGGCGGACGCTCAACAGGTTGGACAGGCCGTAGTCAATCACTGTTACCTTCATACCTGGCGCACCTCCACCCCGCCCGCGCGGATGTCCTCTTTCAGCTCCGTCACGGTTTCTTTTTTGTAATGCAGCACAGCGGCACAGGCCACGGCGTCCGCGCCCGCGTTGGCGGCGTCCACAATGTCGTCGCCGCAGCCGACACCGCCGCCGCAGATGACCGGCACGTTCACGGCTTTCGTCACGGCCTCGATCAATTCAAGGTCCATACCCTGCTGTAACCCCTCGTTGTCAACGCTGGTCAGCAGAATTTCGCCCGCGCCCAGCGCCACGCCGCGCTTGGCCCACTCGACGACGTCATAGCCGGAGTGGGCGCGGCCATTGTCGTAGTAGGCTTCCCACTTGCCGGGCCAGGTGCGGCTGCGCTTGGCCTGAATCGACAGCACCATGCACTGGCTGCCGAACGCCTCGGCCACCTCGGTGATAAGCTCGGGGCGCTTGATGGCCGCCGTGTTGATGGCCGCCTTGTCCGCACCCATCGACAGGATGTGGCGCACATCCTCGACGCTGCGCAGCCCGCCGCCCACGCAGACCGGGATATAGACGTCGTCCACGGTTTTGCGCACAATATCGCTTAAATTGTTGCGGTTGTACAGGCTGGCGACGATGTCGATATAGAGCAGCTCGTCTATCCCGGCCTCATAATATTCTTTGGCAAACGCATTCGGGTCGCCCAGCTTGCGCAGTCCCTCGAGCTGGATCCCCTTGACAAGGTTGGTGTCCTTGACGTCCAATCTTGCGATAAGTCGTATTTTTTTGCTCATAACTGAACCTTTCTAAAGCCTTCCCCCGTGGGGGAAGGTGGCCGCGCGAAGCAAGGCCGGATGAGGGGCGCGTATGCCACGATTGCCCGCAAACGGGTTGCCGCGGAAAGTCCACCCCTCATCAGTCCGCCTCGCGGACAGCTTCCCCCAAGGGGGAAGCCTTTTCGCTCAAATTTCGTGGTGCGTTCCCCTCGGGTCGCCCCACAGTACCTCGCTGTCGCCCTCGTAGGGGGTGTGGCGGAGCTTCCACATATTGTCCTCCCACTTCCAGATGTGGGGGGAGCGGAAGCGGTCCGCCAGGTCCATAAAGTAGTCGCGGTCCATCCTGGGCTGCTCAAACAGCTGGCTGGCCCAGGGGAAGTGCTGGCGGTCCAGCGACAGATATTTGAAGATTTCCTTTTCAAAACGGTCCGGGTACTCGCCGTCAAACTTCTTGCAGAGCGCCTTGCCCTCGTCGAGGGTGATCTCCTCGTTGCGGATCTCCTGCGCGGCGTCGTAGGTCGTGCGGCCGATGCCGTACTTGATGTAGGTCGTGTAGTAGAAGAAGTCGTCGATCTTGTCATCGATGGAGTTGTACTTGGAGTAGGTGCCCTGGGTGCGCTCCGGCGCGGGGCGGAAGCCGCCGTGCTCGACGCTGTAGTAGTACGCGCCCTGCGGATGCCACTTTTCGTAATAGCCCAGATACCGCACCTGAATGTGGTTTTTCTCAAGGTTGGAGGTCTCGGACGGCAGGTAGATGGCCAAATCGGCCTTGTCCACTTTGTAGTCCTCCTCCAGCTGGCGCAGGCTGACACCGCCCAAATAAATGTGGTCGTAGTCGTTGACCGCAAAGAAGTGCTCATCGCGCAGGGCGGAGTTGTTGTCGGCAATCGGGTTGCCGAACTCGGCCTCGTTCTCGCCGTAGAACACCAGCGGGATGCCAAACTTCGCGGCCATCTTGGGCGCCAGCTGCTTCTGGCCCAGAATGAACGGCTGGAACGGGTGGAACAGGTTCTCCGTAGCAAGGCGGGTCAGCAGGCGGTGGGTCATACCGTTGGGGGTGCACAGGTAGTTGTCAAAGCCCGCGTGGATCCACGCCTGCATGTTCTCCCAGCCCCAGGGCGTGTAGATGTGCGGGGCCCAAGTGACGGTCAGCGGGTGCATACCGTACTTGTATTTCAGCAGGTGCGCGGCGTAGAAGCTGTCCTTGCCGCCGGAGCCGGGCACAAGGCAGTCATAGCTGCCGTCGTTCTTGCGGTACTGGTCGCAGAGCTCGCGCAGCTCCTTCTCGCGCAGGGCCCAGTCGATATGACCGTTGGCCTTGTTGTGGCAGGCATGGCAGGCATCACAGACCCCGTCCTCCTGAATGACCATCGTTTTCTTGATGGAGTTGATCGTATGCTCAAACTCATAGCAGGAGTTGGGCTTCTGGTTGCTCATGACACATTCCTTGCAGAACTGCACGTGCCTGGGCAAGCCGTAGTAGGCTTCGAGCCGGTCCTCCGGGATGTCCGGGGCGTACTTGCTGTAGTCAATGTCGATGTGACGGGGAATCTTTTCCATATTCTTTACACTCCAATCGGCTCTGTATCAAAATGAAAAGGCGCCGTCCGATAGCAATGCTATCAGACGGCGCCTTTGCCGTATGCGGGTATTATAGCACAAGGAAAATCATTTTGCAAGGGGTGTTATTCCGCAACCTGCACGCCGTCGATAAATACGGCCCGCACCTCGGTCATGACCTCGAAGGGGCAGCCGTTCGTGATGACGACGTCCGCGTCCTTGCCCACCTCCAGCGAGCCAACGCGGTCGGCCACGCCGATATGCTCCGCCGGGTTGATGGTGATGGCCTTCAGCGCGTCGAACGGGTCCATGCCGGCCTTGACCGCCATGCCTGCGCAGAGCGGCAGATACTGCTGCGGAATGACCGAGTTGTCGGTGATGATGGACACGTGGCAGCCCGCGTTGGCCAGCACGCCGGGGGTTTTCCAGGATTTGTTCTGCAGCTCAAACTTGCTGGCAAACGTCAGGCTCGGGCCGACAGCCATCGGCACGTCCTTTTCTTTTGCCAGCTCGTCCGCAACGAGATGCCCCTCGGTCACATGCTCCAGCGTCAGGCGCAGATTGAACTCCCGCGCAATGCGCAGCGCCGTAAAGATGTCGTTGGCCTGGTGGGCGTGGGCCTTTAAGGGGATTTCCCGCGCCAGCACCGGCAGCAGGGCCTCGAGCTTCTGGTTGTAGGCGGGCATTTTGGTCACGTCACCGTTGGCCGCCTGCTTGCGCGCACCGTAGTCCCGCGCCTGCATCAGCGCACCGCGCAGGAACGCCGCCGTGGACATGCGGGTGGAATCGCACTTGTCGCGGTAGCAGCGCTTGGGGTTCTCGCCAAAGGCGCACTTCATGGCGACGGGGTCGCGCACGATCATGTTGTCCACGCGCTCACCGACGGTTTTCATCGCCAGGAAGGTGCCGCCGAGCACATTGGCGCTGCCCGGGCCGGTGCAGACGCAGGTCACGCCTGCCTTACGCGCGTCGGCCAGCGAGGGGTCGCGCGGGTTGATGCCGTCAATGGCGCGGAGCTGCGGCGTCCAGATGTCGTTCATCTCGTTGTAGTCGCAGCCCTCGTACCCGATGCCGTAGCCGTCGAGGCCGATGTGGGTGTGCGCGTCCACAAAGCCGGGGAACACGTCAAGGCCGTCGGCGTCGAAAATCACAGCGTCCGCCGGGGCGGTCAAATCGGTTCCGATGGCGGCAATTTTGCCGTCTGCCAGCAGAATATCAGCCTTGCAGGCGTCGCGCCGGACAGCGTCATGGACGAGGCCGCCGCGGATGAGGGTGGTCATGGTTATTCCTCCGTTATACCGTAGGGGCGCATTCTATATGCGCCCGCAGAGTCCGCGGCTGCGGAAGCGTCCACGGGCGGATATGGAATCCGCCCCTACAGTTTATTTTCAGCTTACTTACACGTTAAAATCCAAGCACGTCCTTACCGCGGTGTACGGTCTTACCTTGCCGTCTGCCACGGCGACGTGGGCGGGGTGGGTGGAGTAGCCTTTCAGCGCGGCGGCGTCGGTGAAGGTCGTATCCAGCATCAGGTCAGCGTTGGCAGAGCTGGGCAGGGCGTCGGTATAGACGCGGACGTCCAGCAGGCCGGGGATCTGGCCCTTCAGGCCCTCCAGACCCTCTTTGATACCGGCCTTGACGGCGGCCTTTTCGGCGTCTGGCATATCCTTCAATTTCCACAAAATAACATGACGTACCATTACTTGTTCTCCTCCCAGATGGGGTGCTTGAGCTGCCACTCGCCGTAGTCGTTCTTTTCGAACAGGTCGCGGTTGTAGAACTTGTCCAGAATGGCCCAGAATTCGGTCTCGGTGTAGCCGCAGAACTCGCAGAAATCACGCACGCAGAGCGGGTCGAGCTTGCCGTCGCGCTCCTTGATGATGGGGATAGCCTCCTCGCGGGTCATCATGCCGTAGCGGATGTAGCGGGCCGTGTAGTCGGTGGCGGCGGCGTGGCCGAACTTGGGATACTTGAGCCAGCTGTGTACCAGATAGGCGCGGGAGTCGATCTGGTCAAAGTTCTCGGCGTGGTGGGTGCGGTCCCACTCGTGGGTCAGATCGTGGAAGCCGTGGGCCTTGGCGATCTGGTAGTTCTTGTAGCTGTTCCAGGGCACAAAGTAGCTCATGTAGAACGGGTCGAGCCTGGCGCGCTCCTCGGCGCTGGGGGCCAGCGTCAGAGAGAGGTCTTTCTCGGTCACGCCGTCGCCCAGCAGCTCCTCCATCGGCATGCCGACGGCGACACCGTTCTCGATCTGATCCATGGCGGAGTAGGTCTCCTTATCGGCGTTGCCGCCGTACTCAAAGCTGACGTTCTCGCCGTAGCAGAGCATCGGGGTGTTGAACTTGGCGGCCATGTGCAGCGGGAAGGTGTAGATCAGGCGGTCCACGTACCAGGTCGGCTTGCCGTACTTCTCAAAGAATTTGCGCATCAGCGTCTTTTGCACCTTGATGTTGGGCTTGCAGGAGATGATCGTGCAGCCGAACTCCTCGCTGATGTTCTTGAGGTTGTGGATGCCCGCCTGCGTCATGGGGAAGTTATCCTCGACGCTGAACAGGATGGGGTTCATGTGCATGACCTCTTTGAGCATCCAGACCTGGAAGTGGCTGTCCTTGCCGCCGGAGACGGCGACGGCGCAGTCATAGCCGCCGGGGCCGTTCATGCCGCGGTACTTGTCGCAGTAGGCCTCGAACTCCTTGAAGCGGGCGTCCCAGTCCACATTTTTGCGGCTCTCGTAGTGGCGGCAGGCGCTGCACACGCCCTCCGCGTCGAAGGTGATCCCGGGCCGGGTGTCGGGCATCGTACATTTTTTGCAGTAACGCATAAGAACACTCCTTTATTTATATATCATATTTCGTTATTGTACCGTAGGG
>ENA-OUQM01001061-OUQM01001061.1-human-gut-metagenome-genome-assembly--contig:-NODE-1061-length-16090-cov-5.639913_pt1 | contig 16090 bp, 13 predicted proteins | sample MGYA00237949_ERZ548830 | MGnify/ENA primary metagenome ERZ548830 (study PRJEB26490, sample SAMN05194706) | human gut metagenome | biome: terrestrial biome; feature: human-associated habitat; material...
AAGAAAAAAAAAAATTTGCAGAGATTGATTTCAATAAGCGAGCATTACGAGCCGAAAAAATGTTTAAAATGAATCAAAAAGAACTGATGAGATATTACGATATGAATTTAGCTCAAACCAAATTTCTTTCAGGCTTAGGAATTATGATGATTATATTTGGAATAGTGATTGTAGTAGTCAGTCTGGTTATGTATGTGTATACAGATGCAGATAAAACATTGCTAACAGTTGGGAATATAAGTGGAATACTAATTAATTTTGTTGGAGCTGTTTTTATTAGAATGTATACACATAATGTAGAGGCAGCAGTTAAATTTCATGCAAAATTTGCAGAAAGTAATAATTTACTGCTTGCTAATTCAATAGCTAATAAAATAGAAGATGAGAAATTAAGAGAAGAGACATTATCAGAAATTGCAAAGGATATTATTGTATATAATAACACGATATCAGATTGAAAATGAGGTGGAGAAATGACAAAAGATGAATTTAATTTAAAGTATTGGATGTTCTATATGCAGCTTGAGAATGATTTTAGTAAAACTTTCAATTATGTTGAATTTACAGATGACAATTTAAGTACATATTCAAAGGAATATGCGAAACAATTAATATCTATAGGTTCAGAACTTGATATAGTTTTTAAAGCACTTTGTAATGAAGTTGATCCAACAAAAGCAAGATCATGTATAACAGATTATGCTAATATTCTCTGCGGATATGATAATCTGACAGATGCAACAGTACAGTTCAGTTATAACAAAGAAAGTTATAAGCCATTTGATGGATGGACACCTAATAGTAAGCCATCCTGGTGGGGGGATTATAATAAAGTAAAACATAATAGAGCTGAGAACGATAATATAAAACTTGCAAATTTAAAAAATGTGTTTAATGCGTTGGCGGCATTATTTATTTTAAACAGATATTTATGCAAGATTGTATGCAGCAATAAGATCATGAAAGAGCCTGAAATAAAATCGAATCTGTTTACTATGGTTGGATGGGATATATGTATTTTAGAGGGAAATGGATTTGTGAGGAGGTTATCAACCAACGGAAATATGAGCGTATTGGTTGAAAGTTGAAAAAGTTATTACTTTACATTGGCTTACCGGTGGTCTGAGCCTATAAAGCAAAAATGAACAATGTATAAAAGGTACGATAAGATGTGTTTGGACAAAGCATTGTAAGTACAGTAAAGAAGTAGAAGAAGTGCTGGAATAATCTTTAGATATTCCGGCACTTCTTCTACTTGCGGATTGACGCGGAAGGTACGTTACTGGTTGTACGTAGTGAGAGCAACAACACAACATCTGCGAATACCAAAGCATTAAAAAATTCAGCTTGCAATAATAGAATTCTCATGCTAATCTAATACCACGCAGTCATCATTCTGATGAACTGCAAAAAGATCTATGAACCAAATCGGTAATTATTCAATAAGCTCAGAATTCCGGGCAGATAATCCGATGACAAACCCAAAAGATGAATATTGTTTGAAGATTATGTGATGGAGTAAGTTTCTCAAATATCTGATTTTAACGGGATAGTTACTTCCATAGAAAACTATCTTGTGTTAAGATAAATATAACTTTAGAATCCTCTTCTTCAGGCAATCATTCATTGCACAGAAGAGAGGAGAATTCTATGAAAGAAAACAAGAAAAGTGTATCAACTAAGAGAGCATCATCACATTGTAAAGCATCGAAAGAGAAGCAAGAAGACTTTATCATGCTTCCAACAGTAGATTTCTGTTTCAAGGAATTAATGCAGAATGACAATATCCGTAAGAATATCATTGCAGCATTATTAAATGTTCCGCCCAGTGAGGTGGAGAATACGGAACTTATGCCTACAATTCTTAGAAAAGAATCGAAAGATGATAAGTATGGAATCTTAGATGTCCGGGTGAAACTGAAGAGCGGAGAACAGATCGATTTTGAGATGCAGGTAGAAGCTTTTGATTGTTGGGCAAACCGTTCTGTTTATTATCTGAGTAAGATGTATGCAGGTGAGATCAAAGAAGGTGAGGGATACGATCGTTTGAAGAAGTGTATCCATGTGAGTATTCTTGCATATAATCATTTTCTGGATGATAAAGAGTGCTATCGAAGAATTGCATTTTGTGATACGAAGACAGGAAAAGAGTATACAGATCTTATGGAGATGCATATCTTAGAATTGTCGAAACTTCCGCCGGAAGAGAAGAATGAGACAAGTCTGTTGCAGTGGATGCGCTTTCTTGGAGGAAAAACCAGAAAGGATTTTGAAGAAATGGCAAAGAAAAATTCTGAATTGGAAGAAGCATATGACGTATTGGATAAATTAAGCGCAGATGAAAAGAAGAGGTTAGAATACGAGACAAGACAAAGAGCAATCAGAGATTACAATATAGGAATGTTAACCGCAGAAAGACGAGGAATTGAGAATGGACGTAAGATTGGGATAGAAGAAGGAAGAGCAGAAATCAATCAATTAATTCTAGAACTGTCAAAACTTGGACGTACAGAAGACATTACAAAAGCGGCGGCTGACAAAGAATATCAGAGAAAACTATTGAAAGAGTTTGGTTTACATTAAACAATTATGAAGTCGGAGAGCTTTTTAAGAAGCATGAATATCTGATGGAAAGCCCTGCGCTGAATGCAGAAGAAAAAAAGAAGTTTGGTGACATTCGGTATGTACGAGCGGGGAAGATCGAAGTAATGCGTTCGCTTCAAAAAACTTGCTGTTATTACTGGCTGTCTGAAAATTGCAAAGGAAAGCATTTTCGCAGGTACAAACAATTTTTCGAGACAGAAGTTTCTAAGTGGTTTGAGGATAGTTCTAAAAAATGGAATAGAACGGAATTTATAAAAAGCGTTGCCCGGTAAAGAAAAAATAATAAGATAAACAAAAAACAGGAGTCGCTGCGTACAACACGGGTAACGCAAACCGACCCCTGTTTCATTTTTTCACTTAATCACCAATATCAGTATGTCCCTGCTCGAACTCCCATTGGAGACCGTATTTGTCAATAAAGTAGAAATACCGCACTTCACTGAGGATTTTAGCTGTCTGCTGTTTCCTTTCATCCATTTCTTTCATATTCTGATCGAAGAAATGAACTTCATCCGGATAGGTCTCGCTGATCTGGAATACTTGATAATCGTCAGTCTCATTGATCAGTCGTGTATCCGGCATGGATTTAATATGTAAAAATGCTTCGTCGATGTTCGTGATTTTCAGTGCTACATGACGTGCGCCGCTGACATCGTTGGCAGCGAAGAAGACAGGTTCTTTTCGTCCTTCCGGTGAATGGTACTGCATGAGTTCCAGTGTCAGTTTTGTGCCCGGTACATTTACAAAAGCGATAGAGACATCGCCGTCGGCAGCTTCTTTGACAAATCCGCCGGCTTTAAAGAAACCTTCGTTTCTCCAGTGGGACAGGTAATGATCCGGTACAACGCCCAACAGTTTTTGGTAATAGTCAACCGCCTCCATCATATCATCCACGAAAATACATACATGGGATAATCCGGCGAATTTTGGCATAGCAGCCTGTACATTTGAGTTCATCATTTAAATCAGATCCTTTCTTCATAAATTTGGGTCACAATGATTAACGATCCAAAGAATGTTTTATTATGTGTAAGTATAAAAGAAAAATGCAGAAAAAACGTGTTCCTTTCGTGAAACCATGTTTTTTCTGCGTGAAATAGTGATCTGATTTTCTGCAAAGATCAGCAGTTAAGGATGACGCATGCTGTCAGAATACCGTCTTCCATCTGATAACGGATATTTCCATCGTATTTATCAATAGCCATCAGGATACTTTCTATCCCGGTTCCTTTTGGCTTGATGATATCATCTTCGATCACAAGGTCCGTTTTACAAGGGTTACTGCACACAATCACAAGTTTTCCCTTTTTCATACGGAGATTTACTGTGATCTCATCCCGGGAACCGCATTCGATACATCCGTTTACTGCATTTTCCAGAAGATTTGAAAGGATCGCAACAAAATCCATATCTGCAATTGTTATATGCTCCGGTGTGTCGGCAGTTATAGAGATCGCAATTCCTTCTTTCTGTGCTTGATTATAAAAGTTGTTTAAAATGGCATTGACTGTAATATGTGGGCAAAAATCAATCTGACTTGCCGCATCCAGGCTTTGGATAAATTCTTCTATATAATATATCGCTTCTTGTGGCTTCTGTTGTTTCAGAAGCAGGTCAATATTTTGCATGTGATGTCGAAAATCATGACGCATGGCTTTGGCGGTTGATGCATGTTCTTTGGCCATGGCAAGCTGTCCTTGCAGGTATTGTACATTTTGAGTGATTAGTTCAATCTTCACTTCGGCATTCATGTGTTGGATCGTGCCAAATACAATCCACAGTACTGCACAATAAATCATCATGGTTGTGATAAACAGGATCATCTGTTCGACGGTATGACCATCACGCATGAGGAAGTTGATAAGCGTTGCAAACACGGTTAAAAACAGAAAGGACACGAGGGAAATAGAGTACCAGGTCCGTTTCCTGTCTCCGGGCACTGTACGCATATAAGGACGCGCAAACCAAAGATACAGCAGGACTGCAGGAACATTCAACAGTATTCGTACCAAGCTTCGTATATACATCTGTTTTACAATGGATAAATTCGGAAATAATCCATCACAGATCAAAATAGAAAGACAAATGATGATGCAGAACAAATTTGCATAAGTAACGATCAAAAATATTTTTTTGCTGAAACTATCAGATGAAGTATATAGGAAAAGTAGAATTGCTGGCAGGATGGTTCCGACAAATGAAAATGGAATCACATACGGAGAGTCTTTGCCAAGCAGGGAATATGCAAGTATGGCCCATAAAGTGAAGAATATAGCGTAAAGTCCATAGAGCAGAACCGTTTTTTTGATCGGATATTTTCGTTCTGTCATAGAAGCAAACCAGATGATATGTGCTACAACAGTGAGTATTGAGGTAACAGCCAGATGATTCATTGTATCATTACATCTCCTTCAGAGTGATCGAACTGCTGCTGAGTTCGGAATTGATAATCTGAGTATACCGTATCGTTAAGGGGATGTCCACTTTATTATTTTTCTAAAAATGATTGGAAGAGTCAGATTTATAGTGTATGATAAGAATGCAGGGTTAAGCTGTCAGAATTTACAACAGGAGGTTTACATCATGGAAAAAGCAAGGGTGTATTATACTGATTTCCGGGCGAAGCTTGGCGAAGGTCTTCCAACGAAGCTGAAACGTCTGATGAAGAAAGCAGGAATCAGTGAGATTGACATGGAGAATAAATTTGTGGCGATCAAGATGCATTTTGGAGAGATGGGGAATATCAGTTATCTCCGTCCGAATTATGCCAAGGCGGTTGTTGATGTCGTGAAGGAGCTTGGAGGAAAGCCATTTCTTACAGATTGTAATACACTATATCCGGGCAGTAGAAAGAACGCACTGGAGCATCTTTACTGTGCATGGGAGAATGGATTTACACCGTTGAGTGTCGGATGTCCGGTGATTATCGGAGACGGCCTGAAGGGAACGGATGATATTGAAGTTCCGGTACAGGGAGGAGAGTACATAGAGAAAGCGAAGATCGGACGTGCCGTGATGGATGCGGATGTATTTATCAGTCTGACGCATTTTAAAGGGCATGAGACGACAGGTTTCGGTGGTACGATCAAGAATATCGGAATGGGATGTGGTTCCAGAGCCGGTAAGAAGGATCAGCATTCTGTTGGTAAGCCGACGATCGATCAGGAAGCCTGCAGAGGATGTAAGAGCTGTCTGAGAGAGTGTGCGAATGACGGCCTGATTTATGATGCTGATGCAAGAAAGATGTCGATTGATCTTGAACATTGTGTTGGTTGTGGAAGATGTATCGGAGCATGTAACTTTGATGCAATTTCGTTTATGGACAGTGCGGCAACCAAGGTATTGAACTGTAAGATGGCAGAGTATACAAAGGCGGTTGTGGATGGAAGACCGAACTTCCATATTTCACTGATCGTTGACGTATCACCGAACTGTGACTGTCATCCGGAGAATGATGCACCGATCCTGCCGAATATCGGTATGTTTGCCTCTTTTGATCCGCTGGCACTGGATCAGGCATGTGCAGATGTCTGTCTTAGCGCGACACCGTTGCCGCACAGCCAGCTTGCAGATCGTATGGAAGAAGAGAGTTTCTGCGATCATCATGATCATTTTGAGAATACAACACCGAATTCAGAGTACAAGACTTGTCTGGCACATGCAGAGAAGATCGGTCTTGGAACAAGAGAGTATGAATTGATCTATATGAAATAAATGTCAGATAAAAGACGTATTGTAGCAAATAAGCTTTACAATAAAAATGTTTTAGGAGGAATTGAAGATGAGTGAATTAAGAGTTGAGAGAAAAGAAAACATGGCTGGTGGAAAGGGACACGTTATCATCAAGCACATTCTGGAAGATAAGGAACTGAATGGAAAGTGCAAGATGTATGCAGAAGTTACACTGGAGCCGGGATGTTCTCTTGGATATCATGAGCATCACAACGAGAGTGAGACATATTATATTCTTCGCGGGGAAGGAAATTATGATGACAATGGACGTATCCGCCCGGTAAAGGCAGGAGATATGACATTTACACCGGATGGAATGGGACACGGACTGACGAATACAGGGGATACAGATCTTGTATTTATGGCACTGATCATTTTGGATTAATGCATCGCATTTTTTGAGACTGGCCCGTAAATTTTAAAAGTGCATCCGGCAATGATTTCGTGATCGATTTCATTGCCGGATGCACTTTTGGTAAAGGGAATATTGTATTCTAATTGGAACTTTTGTATTTTCTGATCAGGCAGGAGATGACTCCGGCTGCACACAGTCCAAACAATACATTGTGGAGGGAACCGTATACATCAAGAGCCCCTTTTACTCCGTAGATCACTTCTGGTGAATCAGGGAGCAACGGACTGAAGAGAAACGCAGCATAGGAAACCGCGAATACAAGGATAAAAGACCACAGGCCTCTTCCGGTATCTTCTCTCCAGCTGGAGACTCCGTCACGTACGCGGACGCGTGTCATTGACCAGAGAAGGGAGATGAATTCGAAGAACAGGAAGAGGGCAGCTACACATAAGTAAGCGGCCAGAGTCTGGGAAATCTTCTGCGTCTGGATTGCCTCCTGGATATCTCCGTACGGTGTGCTTGCACGGTAAAAGTTGTAGAGTACAAATGCTGTTGTGACCAGAATTAACACAATAGAAAGCTGCTGAAGCAGTGTGCTTGTGAGCCTTGATAATGCCTTTCCGCCTTTTTTGATCGGTGCGGCAAGTTTTACTCCGCCACCGGAACGTTTCCTGCCGGAGGAGCGTCTGTCGTAGTCACGATCATTATATGGATTATTATATGAATCATTATAAGGATTGTTGCGATTTGATCGTTTGTTAGGAGTGTTATAATCATCCTCATAATAATCATCCTCGTAATCTGCATCCTCTTCATAATCATCGTCATATTCAGGAAGTACTTCTTCGAACTGGCTGTCTTCGGAATCGTTAAAGTTATCTCGGTAATCGTCTGCGTTCATAACGATCGTCTCCGTGTTAGAATCAGGTCTGTTTATTTGTTTTGTATCTTCAGAAGTATGAAAATTGATTTCCGGATCTTCTTCATATGTAACTTCAAAATCATCATCGAAAATGTCTGAGAAATCATTCTTCGGGCTCATATCATTTACCTCACTTTCCATTTGAAACCATGTCATTGCATGTATCTCACTATGTTATAACGTTTTCCGTTTTTTCTCAACCCTTTCAAATATGAATTTAAAAATTTTTAAGATTTTCAGTGTCTGAAATATCTGTTATACTGGAAGGGCGATGTGATTGATAAAAATGCAGAAAAACAGAAAGCAGGGAAAAGAATGAACTTAATTAATATAGAACATATTTCTAAAATATATGGGGAGAAAGTGATTTTTGATGATGCATCGTTTGGTGTTCAGCAGGGGGATAAGATCGGGATTGTTGGGATTAACGGAACCGGAAAGTCAACTTTTTTGAAGGTGGTTGCGGGAGAGGAAGTGCCGGATGAGGGGCAGGTTGTTCGTCAGAATGGTCTGAAGATTGCTTTTGTTCCGCAGAATCCGACATTTCCGGAGGGGATGGATATCCGTTCCTATGCACTTCAGGATGCAGATGCGGAGAGCTGGCAGGTGGAAAGTAATCTGACGGAGCTTGGGATCACGCAGTGGGATCAGAAGATTGACACTTTATCCGGGGGACAGAAGAGACGTGTAGTTCTTGCGAAGATACTTGCAGGAGACTTTGACGTACTTCTTCTGGACGAGCCGACGAATCATCTGGATCAGGAGATGATTTCCTGGCTGGAAGATTATCTGAGATCTTACCGTGGAACTGTTCTTATGGTAACACATGACCGATATTTCCTTGATCGTGTGACGAACCGTATCCTGGAGCTGAGCCATGGAAAGATGTATGGATATGATGCGGATTATTCCGGATTCCTTGAATTGAAGGCGCAGAGGGAAGAGATGGAGCTTGCAAGTCAGAGAAAGCGTCAGAGTATCCTTCGGATGGAACTGGAATGGGCGAAGCGTGGATGCCGTGCGAGAACGACAAAGCAGAAGGCAAGACTGGAACGTCTGGAAGCGTTGAAAGCAGGAAAAGCACCTGTGACGGATCAGACGGTGGAACTTGATTCTGTAGAGACAAGAATGGGCAAGAAGACGATCGAACTTCATCATGTCAGCAAGCGTTTTGGGGAGAAGAAGATTCTGGATGATTTCAGTTATATTGTGCTTCGCAATCAGCGGCTTGGAATTATCGGACCGAACGGCAGTGGGAAATCTACGATTCTTAAGATGATCGCAGGTGTACTCAAGCCGGATGCAGGAGAGATTGAGATCGGTGAGACGATCAAGATCGGATATTTTGCACAGGAAGAACAGCATATGGATGATTCCCAGCGTGTGATCGATTATGTGAAGGATATTGCGGAGTATGTGACAACAAAGGACGGCCAGATCAGTGCGAGTCAATTGTTGGAGAGGTTCTTATTTACACCGGATATGCAGTATGCACCGATCGGTAAGCTTTCCGGAGGGGAGAAGAGAAGACTTTATCTTCTTGGTGTTCTTGCGGAGAATGCGAATGTCCTGTTATTTGACGAGGCCGGAAATAATCTGGATATCCCAACACTTACGATCCTTGAGGACTATCTGAATTCATTTACAGGAATCGTGATCACTGTATCACATGACAGATATTTTCTGGACAATGTAGTTGACCGTATCTTTGAACTGGATGGAAACGGCGGGATCCGACAGTTTGAGGGAGGATACACGGATTATGTAGAGGCGAAGAAACGCAGATTCGGAGAGGAAAGCAAAGATATCAGAGGAAAGTCTGAACTTAAGCAGGAAGAAAAGTCCACGGAAGAAGAGACGCAGAAGAAAGGAAAGAATTGGAAGGACGGACAGCGCCAGAAGGTGAAGTTTTCTTTCAAGGAGCAGCGTGAATATGAGACAATTGATGCGGAGATTGCAAAGCTGGAAGAAAAAATTGCGTCTCTTGATCGTCAGATTGCCGCAAATGCAACGAATTCAGTAAAACTGCGTGAGCTGATGGAAGAGCAGGAGAAGGTAAGAGAGCAGCTCGAAGAGAAGGAAGAGCGCTGGATGTATTTGAATGAACTGGCAGAGGAATTTGGTCTGTAATGAAAAATCTCAAAAAAGAGGGTTGACAAAGCCGGTTCTAGTTGTTAATATTAAGTAAGTAAAAAACAGAACGCACTCTGTTTTATACAAATCATGGAAGGAGCGAACCAGTCATCTTAGTCAGTCATAATATTTTCGCTTCCTGAAGTGAGAAAGAGAGGATACATATGAGAAGTCAGGTATTTTCACTGCTCGTAGATAACAATTCAGGTGTTTTGAGCAGAATTTCAGGACTCTTCAGCCGTCGTGGATACAGTATTGACAGTATCACGGCAGGTATGACAGCAGATCCTAGATTTACAAGGATTACAATTGTTTCATCCGGTGATGAGCAGATCCTATCACAGATTGAGAAGCAACTTCGTAAGTTGGAGGATGTTGTGGATATCAAGGCTTTGAAAGCAGAAGAATCCGTTTGCAGAGAGTTGATCATGGTGAAGCTTCGTGCGAATGCCGCACAGCGTGGTGAGATCATCTCGGTTGCAGATATTTTCAGAGCGAAGATCGTAGATGTGGAAGAAGATTGTCTGATCATTGAATTGACAGGTACACAGAATAAGTTGGAAGCTTTCCTGAATCTTCTGAAGGATTATGAGATACTCGAACTGGCAAGAACCGGAATTACCGGACTTTCCAGAGGCAGCAAGGATGTTGCATTTTTCTGATCCGGTCAGGATCGGAGAACCGCAGGGAGAGCCTGTGGAACAGATAAAGCTAGTAAAGGGCAAGACCTTTCACTATATAGGATACCCCCGAAGAGGTCGGGAGCATTCTACTCTATATTTTAAATTCAATTAGGAGGAATGCAAAATGGCAGCAAAAATTTATTATCAGGAAGATTGTAACCTTTCTCTTCTCGAAGGACAGAAGATCGCTATCATTGGATACGGAAGCCAGGGACATGCACATGCACTGAACTTAAGAGAGTCAGGATGTGATGTTATCATCGGTCTGTACGAGGGAAGCCGTTCTTGGAAGAAAGCAGAAGAGCAGGGATTCAAAGTATATACAGCAGCTGAAGCTGCAAAGCAGGCTGACATCATCATGATTCTGATCAACGATGAGAAACAGGCTAAACTTTACAAAGAAGACATCGAGCCAAACCTTGAAGAGGGTAACATGCTTATGTTCGCTCACGGATTCAACATCCATTTCGGAACAATCGTACCACCGAAGAATGTTGATGTTACAATGATCGCACCTAAGGCACCAGGACATACAGTAAGAAGCGAGTATCAGGCTGGAAAAGGAACACCTTGTCTGGTAGCTGTAGAGCAGGATTACACAGGAAAAGCTCTTGACAGAGCACTTGCTTATGGTCTTGGAATCGGTGGAGCAAGAGCCGGAGTTCTTGAGACAACATTCAGAACAGAGACAGAGACAGACCTCTTCGGAGAGCAGGCTGTACTTTGTGGTGGTGTATGTGCACTTATGCAGGCTGGATTCGAGACTCTTTGTGAGGCTGGATATGATCCGAGAAATGCATACTTTGAGTGTATCCATGAGATGAAGCTGATCGTTGACCTGATTTACCAGTCAGGATTCGCTGGAATGAGATATTCTATCTCTAACACAGCTGAGTACGGTGATTATATCACAGGACCTAAGATCGTTACAGCTGAGACAAAGAAAGCTATGAAGAAAATTCTTTCTGATATCCAGGATGGTACATTTGCAAAAGACTTCCTGCTTGATATGTCTGATGCAGGTGGACAGGTTCACTTCAAGGCTATGAGAAAACTTGCTGCTGAGCACCAGTCAGAGAAGGTTGGAGCTGAGATCAGAAAGCTTTACAGCTGGAGTGATGAGGACAAACTGATCAACAACTAATCAGTTGTCTGAGATTATAGAATAAGATAATAGAAGACCGGTACTTTCAGGTTAAGACTTGGAAGTGCCGGTCTTTTTGACTGAGGCGTCGTGCAGCAGCCAGGCATCTCTAAAATGCTACGCATTTTATCGATGTGGCGTATCCGCCACATAGTTCTAAGAATACAGAATCTCGCTCATGCGAGCATGGCTCGAATCTGTATCCTTAGAACTGCCTGGCTCTGAACGTATAACAAAAGGCGCATCTGCCATGACGGTAGCAGATGCGCCTGAAAATTCTATTCTCTATTTATAATTAAGCGATAGAGTCAACAGCTTTGGAAAGACGAGCGATCTTTCTGGAAACTGTTTTCTTGTGATAAACACCCTTGCTTCCAGCTTTGGAAATCTCAACGATTGCTGTGTGAAGAGCAGCCTTAGCAGCCTCTACATTCTTCTCAGCTACAGCTGTCTCTACTTTCTTTACAGCTGTTTTAACCTTAGATTTGATTGCTTTGTTTCTAGCAGCTTTTGTCTCTGTTACTAAAATTCTTTTCTTTGCAGATTTAATATTAGCCAATGTGTGCACCTCCAAAATATTCTATCATATGATTTTCAAATGTGATTCATGTGTTCAATAGACTCGGACACGGACGTTCTATCGAAACATACTCATTTATTCTAGTCCAACAAACGTGTTCTGTCAATACATATTTTACAAAAAAATGCTAAAAATAGGCTGTAATAAAACGAATCGTGGTTACAGTATACAAGAATCTATAACCTGACACGGAGAAAAGGGAGGCTATGATGAAAAATTACAGTGTGCGTACGGATCTTGCACTCGAGGAGAAGGAACGTTTTGCATCTGACAATGTAGAAGTGCAGGGAGTTGTTCTGGAGGAAGAGTATGACGAGGAGAATGAGATCCGGCTGACCCGTGTGGTGATCGAGACGGAGAATGGAGCGAAGATCATGGGAAAACCGACAGGCATTTATCTGACACTGGAATCTCCGGATCTGGCATTGGAAGTGGAAGAAAATAGCAGGGTATTACAGGAACGGATCTGTGATTGCATCCGGGAATTGATTTTTCATAAAATTTCCTGTGAAGATGGAAAAGAATTAAAGATTCTTTTTGTCGGGCTCGGTAACAGAGCGGTGACACCGGATGCGCTTGGCCCTTATGTTGCAGATCATCTGGAGGTAAACCGGCATATAGTAAAAGAATACGGAAAATATGCGATGCGTACGGAGCAATTGATTGTTCTTAGTGCAATTGTTCCCGGCGTGATGGGACAGACGGGGATGGAAACGGCGGAGATTGTCCGTGGAATTGTCCATGAGACGAAGCCGGATCTGATCCTTGCAGTGGATGCACTTGCTGCGCGAAACAGCAGACGATTGAACCGGACGATCCAGATTGCCGATACAGGAATTCATCCGGGTTCCGGTGTTGGAAATTACAGGAATGCAATGACGGAAGAATCTCTGGGGGTTCCTGTGATTGGAATCGGAGTGCCTACGGTTGTTGATGCGGCAACGATCGTCAATGATACGATGGAAAATTTCATCACTGCACTGGAGCAGTCGCAGGCATTAAGGAGTACAGGAGAGATTTTGCGCTCTTATAGTGCGGCGGAAAAATATGAGTTTGTAAAGGAATTGATCTCCCCACATTTAAATGGAATGTTTGTGACACCAAAGGATGTGGATGAAATGGTCCATCAGATCAGTCATACGATAGCAGCGTCCTTGAATCTTCTTTTTTCTGATATAAATGCAGGAGAAAGTGAATAGAATGATAGAAATGAGCGGAAGGACTCTGCAATGCGTGTGTATAAGAAAAAAACAATCCGACGTATGAAATGGTATGGGGTGATTCTGGTTCTGTCAGGTATTCCGTTAGGAATTGGGATGGGCCGGTCATTGGAAGAGGGGAGAACATTTTTATTAGAAGAAAGTCAGACTTATGCGCAGAAATTATACCTTCCGCTTTTTTCTTATCAGAAAGAACAGGGAACAGAAAGGGAAGAGATCTTCTGGCTCCCACTTCATGTGTGGATGCCGTTGGCGGGATATCTGGAAGATCAGACAGAAAAAAGGGGAAAGGAAGAACCGACGGAAGTATTGGAAGATGAGGAGACGATCGCATGGATTCTTCAGTGTCAGGCAAATGATGAACATACGGTAGACGAAGAGGGGAAACTGGTCGGAGCAGAGCCGGAAACTCAGGAAAGTGCTGTAGAACAGCCGGTTCCGGGAATGGATCTTTCTATTGAGCGGCTGCGTGATTTTGAATATCTGACAAGCAATCTTTATACAATAGACAGTTCTACAATGATTGGACCGGAGCAACTTAATGTGGATGATCTTTTAAACCGGAGTATGAAGATAGATCAAAGTACAGGAGGTCCGAAAATTTTGATCTTTCATACGCATTCACAGGAAGAATTTGCAGACTCCATACCGGGTGATCCATCTACAAGCATCGTTGGGATTGGGGAATATCTGACGCAGTTATTAAATGCGGATGGGATTGAGACACTTCATGACAGCGGAGTGTATGATATTATTAATGGGAAACTTGACCGCAGCAGGGCATATGAGAATGCAGAAAGTGCAGTACGGCCGGTTCTGGAAGCGAATCCGACGATTGAAGTTGCAATCGATCTTCACAGAGACGGTGTAAATGCGGACACACATCTGGTAACGGAAGTGAATGGAAAACCGACTGCGAAGATCATGTATTTTAATGGATTGAGCAGGACACGGACAAATGGCGATATTGCCTATCTGTATAATCCATATATCCAGGATAATCTGGCGTTCTCCTTGCAGATGCAGATTGCATCGGAACAGTATTACCCGGGATTTGCAAGGCATATTTATCTGAAAGCTTACCGTTATAATCTTCATCTGCTGCCAAAGTCTCTGTTGATCGAAGCAGGGGCGCAGACAAATACGGTGGAAGAGATGAAGAATGCAATGGAGGTACTGGAACGGACATTAAAGCGGGTAGTTACAGAATAAACGGTTGTCGGACAGTTACAGTCCTCTCCTGTCAGAAGAAGGTTGACAGAACATATGAGCGAAAAAGAAGTTGAAAATCAGATAGTTAAATGATATCATATTTGTTGATTGACTGTATAGAACAGTTTGAGTTCGAGAAAGAAGGAGAAAGAGTAATGGCGGGAAATAATACATACGATGCAGGGAGTATCGCGGTATTGGAAGGTCTTGAGGCAGTACGGAAACGCCCGGGAATGTACATAGGAAGTGTTTCTACAAAAGGACTGAATCATCTGATCTATGAGATCGTGGATAATGCAGTAGATGAGCACCTGGCAGGATTCTGCAGTGAGATCCAGGTGACATTGGAAAAAGACGGATCTGCAACCGTTTCAGATAACGGTCGTGGAGTTCCGGTTGATATGCATCAGAAGGGTGTATCTGCGGCTCGTCTGGTTTATACAACACTCCATGCAGGTGGTAAGTTTGATGATTCTGCATATAAGACAAGTGGTGGACTTCACGGAGTAGGTTCCTCTGTTGTAAATGCTCTTTCTACTTATATGGATGTGAAGATCAGCAGGGATGGATTTGTTCATCATGACCGGTACGAGAGAGGAATCCCGGTGATCGAACTGGAAGATGGACTTCTTCCTAAGATCGGAAAGACGAGAAAGACGGGAACAACGGTAAATTTTCTGCCGGATGATACAATCTTTGAGAAGACGAAGTTCAAAGCGGAAGAGGTTAAGAGTCGTCTGCATGAGACCGCGTATCTGAATCCGAATCTGACGATCGTGTTTGATGATAAGAGAGATGGAAGTGTTGAGCACATCGTTTATCACGAACCGGAAGGAATCATTGGATTTATCCAGGATCTGAACTGTAAGAAAGAAGTACTTCATGACCCGGTTTATTTTAAAGGGGAAGCAGACGGGATTGAAGTAGAGGTAACACTGCAGTATGTGAATGAGTTTCATGAGAATGTACTTGGATTTTGTAATAATATTTATAATGCAGAGGGCGGAACACATCTGACAGGATTTAAGACAACTTTTACAACTGTCATGAACCAGTATGCGAGAGAGATAGGAATCTTGAAAGAAAAGGATGCGAATTTTACCGGGGCGGATATCCGTAACGGTATGACTGCAATCGTATCGATCAAACATCCGGATCCGAGATTCGAAGGACAGACCAAGACAAAGCTTGATAACCCGGATGCGGCGAAAGCCTGTAGTAAGGTGACGAATGATGAGATTATCCGCTTTTTTGACCGGAATCTTGAGACCCTTAAGAAGGTGATCGGATGTGCAGAAAAGGCGGCAAAGATCCGTAAGACGGAAGAACGTGCGAAGACCAATCTGCTGACAAAGCAGAAATACTCATTTGACAGTAACGGAAAGCTTGCCAACTGTGAGAGCCGTGATGCGTCAAAATGTGAGATTTTCATTGTGGAGGGTGATTCTGCCGGAGGTTCTGCAAAGACAGCCAGAGACCGTATGTTCCAGGCAATCCTTCCAATC
>ENA-OUQM01001062-OUQM01001062.1-human-gut-metagenome-genome-assembly--contig:-NODE-1062-length-16079-cov-21.572267_pt1 | contig 16079 bp, 13 predicted proteins | sample MGYA00237949_ERZ548830 | MGnify/ENA primary metagenome ERZ548830 (study PRJEB26490, sample SAMN05194706) | human gut metagenome | biome: terrestrial biome; feature: human-associated habitat...
CTATGGAAGAAGCACTGATTAAACGAATCCTTCCGCACAGCATCGAGGCGGAGCAATCGGTTATCGGTTCCATGCTGATGGGACGCGAAGCCATCATGGCAGCATCGGAAATCCTGACGAGCGATGATTTTTATCAGCACCAGTACGGTGTCATTTTTGATGCGATGGTGGAGCTGTTCAACGAGGGCAAACCGGTCGATCTGGTTACGTTACAGAACCGTCTGCGCGAAAAGGATGTTCCGCCGGAGATTAGCTCGATGGAGTTCGTCCGTGATCTTTTAAATGCGGTGCCGACCTCTGCGAATGTGCGCCACTATGCGAACATTGTCAGCGAAAAAGCGGTGCTGCGCCGTCTGATCAAACTGACCGAAGAGATCGAAAACGATTGTTATCTGAACAAAGAGCCGGTGGAAGTCATCATGGAGGAGACGGAAAAGAAGATGTTCCAGCTTCTGGGACAGCGGAACTCCGGTGATTTCATGCCGATCCGTCAGGTTGTCATCAACACGCTGGAGAATATCGAGCGGGCATCGAAAACGAAAGGCAATGTCACAGGTATCCCGACCGGCTTTACCGACCTGGACTATAAAACCTCGGGTCTGCAGAATTCGGATTTTATTCTGATTGCTGCGCGTCCATCGATGGGTAAGACGGCGTTTGTCCTGAATATTGCACAGTATATGGCGTTCAAAAAGGATAAGGCTGTTGCGATCTTCAGTCTCGAGATGTCGCGGGAGCAGCTGATGAACCGTCTGCTTTCGATGGAATCAAAAGTAGATTCCCAGCATCTGCGTACCGGAAACCTGAAGGATGACGAGTGGAGCAAGCTGATCGAGAGTGCCGGCATGATCGGTGAATCCCGTCTGATGATCGACGATACGCCCGGTATTTCGATTGGCGAGATGCGTTCGAAATGCCGGAAATACAAGCTGGAGCACGGCCTTGATATTATCATCATCGACTACCTGCAGCTGATGTCGGGAAGCGGAAAAAGCTCCTCGGAATCGCGCCAGCAGGAAATTTCAGATATCAGCCGTTCGTTAAAAGCACTTGCAAGAGAGCTGAATGTGCCGGTTGTCGCACTGTCCCAGCTTTCCCGTGCGGTCGAACAGCGTACCGACCACCGGCCGATGCTTTCCGACCTGCGTGAGTCTGGGGCAATCGAGCAGGATGCCGACGTCGTGATGTTTATTTATCGAGATGATTATTACAACAAAGATTCCGAAAATAAGGGAATTGCGGAAATTATCATTGCCAAACAGCGTAACGGTCCGATTGGAACGGTCAATCTGGTCTGGCTGCCGGATTATACGAAATTTGCAAATGCAGAAAGATAAAAAATATTTGTAACTATTCAGATCCCCATCTCGCCATATGAAATTCCAGAAAAATAGCTTATTCATCTAACCTTGATTCGCGATTTTTCTTCCATTTCGCATGGCTCTGAACAGTTGCAGATATTTTATGTGGCAGAACGTGTCGTGGAAAGTTTCCGCGGCACGTTTTTTGCGCAAAATTGGATAGAATTGTATGAAAAGGTCGGAATATTACGATGAGATTTTCTTGCAGCAGAGAAGAAGGACTCTTATAATGAATAAAAGAGGCAATTACTGTTCGCTCAGCAGTGAAACAATTGCTGTTTCACTGCGTAAGAAAGTGATTCAGGCGTGAGCAGCTCTCCTTTTGCGAAGCAAAAACTTCAAATGAGAGCTGCGAATACCGTTCGCAGGAAACCTGTGAATGGTAAGAAGGGAGTGGCTGCCGTATGGAAAATAGAACGTATCTGGTCTCGGAAGCGGAGAAGCTGACCGGAGAGAAAGCACATGTGCTTCGGTACTGGGAGGAAGAGCTTGGCATGACGATTCACCGAAATTCGCTGGGACACCGCTACTATACGGTGCAGGATATTCAGATTTTTCTGGGAATCCGGGAATTGAAGAAAAAAGGGCTTCATCTGAAGGCAATCCGTGAGCTGATGCCAAAGCTTGTGCAGGCCACGGCAGAGATCAGGTCATTTCCGGCGAAGACGGCAGAGCCGGAAAAAGAAAAGCCGGATCAGACACAGCAGGGAAAAGCGGATGAAGTGCCGGAGGTGATTGTGGATCTTCTGCCGGAGCAGGAGGCAGAACAGCTGGCAGACACGGTAATGCGTCAGGAGCAGGAAGAACGGCAGAAGGAGTTTTACCGCGTTCTTGGAAGCCTGCTCGATCAGATGCTCCGCCGGAGGCACCAGGAGGAACGGAGCCGCCGTGTGGATGAGGCAATCCGCCGACATCAGCAGAGCCGGAGAGAAGCGGCGGCAACGCTGGAGCAGAAAGGAAAGCGGACAAAATCAAAACAAATCCATCGGACAAAGGGCTGAAAGGAAGCGTAAAAAAAGAACGCCCGTGAAAGGCGTTCTTTTCCGGATCTGTGGGAAACTCACAGGTTGGAATCCGATTTATTTTGTTGCCAGATAATCGTTGATCTGGTCTTCCAGAACCTGTGCATCCAGACCGTGAACCATAGCTGCCTCTTCCAGAGACTCGCCCTGTGCAGACGGACAGCCGATGCAATGCATGCCGGCTCCCATCAGGATTCCGATGATGTTTGTATCCATTGCGATTAACTCGCCGATTGTCATGTCTTTCGAGATCTTTGCCATCTTAAAGTTCCTCCTTGAAATGTGTATATCCGTCGTTCCGATTTTGACGGTTATTTTGATTATAGCGTACCCCCGGGGGGAATGCAAGACCAATTTGTGAAGATTATAGAATGTTTATAAATTTATACTTGTATTTCAGGGGGCAATCGTTTACAATGTGGGTAGTACCGAAAGGGTAAAAAATTTACAAGGAGGATCAAGATCATGGCATATGTAATCACAGACGAATGTGTAAGCTGCGGAACCTGCGCTGGAGAATGTCCAGTAGAGGCTATCGCTGAGGGAGATTCCCATTACGAAATCAACCAGGATGTATGCGTTGAGTGCGGAACATGCGCAAGCGTATGTCCGACCGAGGCTATTACAGAAGAGTAATTGCGATACGGTTCACATGGTACAGAACGTACACAAAAAGGAAGTCCCGCATGGACTTCCTTTTTTGTGTACGTTTTTTGCTGTATGCGCATCTGCAAAAGCGATCGGTACAGGCTTTACAGAAGGCAGAATCTGTTTTACAGAGAAGAAAGCTCCTGCAGGGCATTCTCTTTTACCATTGCATTTCCATGCTCCAGCAGAAAAGCCTCGGCAGCCAGAGAGAAGGATTCCTGTCTGCCATACTCGGAAAGGATGTTGCAGACTTTGTTAAATTCTTCCGGTTTGCAGCCGGACTGGTGCAGAACGAGCTGGTAAGTTGAATCTGCCGCGTTTTTGTAAAGTGAATTGCTTCCGGTAAAGTACCGGTTCAGTGCTTTGGCGGAACAGATAACATCGTCGAGGGTGGAAAAGTGGAAGATACGCACCAGATCCACATTTTTTTCTTCCGCTGCTGCGGGCGCTTTGGCGTTCTCAGACTGCGCCGCTTTCTTTGCGATCTCCTGTGCTTTGTTTTTTACATCGCAGAGCTTGTGAAACAGATCGATGATATCGTCTGCGCCGGAATACTGTATGGATTCCGGTCCGTCGCTATCGTCACCGGACGGAGCAAATTTGGCAAAGCGGGTATCGAGCTCCTGCGGATCCTCGACTCTGGTGATGATCAGCACAATGCTGTCCGGAGCCACCGGAACGGCCTCCACCATGAGCGGGGCATTGTCCACATTGAAACCGAACTGCTGGTTTGCCTCGATCATCATATCCTGAAACAGACTGCGGGCTTTTTCCGTGCCGTAAGCCAGTTCGCTGAGCTTTAAATTCCGTTCGGCGAGGTCGGCACTGGTCAGTGTGCAGCGGATCTTATTGTCATTGATTTTTTCTATTTTCATAACGTTCACGTCCTTAATTACTCTGTACCTATAAATAAAGTTACTTATGATATAGTATAACACATCGCGGAAGAATGTAAAGAACTTAAGATTTTTTTTACATTCCGCATAGTTTTTTCAGAAATCAGGGGACAAACTTTATTTGTAATTCCTCCGGATTGCAGTATAATAGGGGATGGGAAAACCTTTTTTCGGTCGGAGGGTGCATACTCCGGCCGGAAACTGACACAGACAAAGCAAATCGGACAAAAGGGATTCCCACAGACATCTGAAACTGAAAAACAAAGTATGTCATACGAATCGATCGGACTTTTTGTACGTCACAACTACAGATAAGCCATGAAAGAACATTTCGTAACGGTTAGAACGGTGAATGCCGAACCGTTACATCTTTTCCATCTGATTTTTCGAAAAATACCCAACAGCAAAACAGCGTCAGGTCTTTCTGATACGCATGCGGTCCCTTGCGCATAACGGTTGCTATTGGGTATTTTTTTTGTTATAATGAGCGCAAGTGGGGGATTTTTGAAGAAAAAGGGGAAATTTACCAATGAAGGGGCAACAGAAGAAAAAAGCAGCGCCGGTACTGGTTGTACTGATTCTGATCGTACTGATCGGTGCGGCAGGGATCGGTTCATTTCTGATGAATCGCTATAAACCCGGAACAGAATATATGTCCGGGATGGAGTATTTTAACCTGACAGACGAAAACAGTGTCGCGCTGATCCAGAACGGAGCGCTTCTGGATCAGCAGGCAGCCCTCATCGGAGGCGAGCCGTACGCGGCATATACCTATGTAGAATCCCGGCTGAACAGCTGTTTTTACTGGGATGAAGAAACAAACGGGATTTTGCTTACAACGACGGACGGAGTCCAAACCCTGCTTCCCGGAGATACCGCCGTGTGCAAAACGCCGGGCGGGCAGCCTGCGGTACAGCAGGAGAGTGACGGAACGATATACCTTTCCCTCGATGTGGTGAAAGCATATACGGACTTTGACTATGCTTATTACAGCAATCCGGGCCGTGTCGTGATCCGAAACGAATGGGATGGCATGCAGCAGGCGACCGTAGAGGCAGACACCGCGCAGGTGCGCCAGAAAGGCGGTATCAAGAGCCTGATTCTTACGGATGTACAAAAGGGCGATACTCTGCTGTATCTGGAAAATCTGGACAACTGGTGCAAGGTTATGACAGAGGACGGCTATACCGGATACATCCGTACGGAGGATATTTCCGCGCCGCAGAACGTGGAAGCGCGGACGGCCCAAAAAGATTCCTATGAACGAATCACGCGTGACCATAAAATTAATCTGGTCTGGCATCAGAGTACATCGACGGAGTCCAACGATGCGATGACGGAGATGACAGCGGAGATGACCGGTGTAAACGTAATATCGCCAACCTGGTTTTCCGTGACAGATGAAACCGGCACGATTTCCAGTCTGGCAAGTGCCGATTACGTTCAGAAAGCACATGAGGCAGGAAGGGAAGTCTGGGGACTGATTGACAATTTCAATGAAGCATTTGATGAGACCACAGACCTTGCATTTGCATCTGTGCGCCGCAAAATCATAGAACAGCTGCTTGCCGAGGCTGCATCGTGCGGCATGGACGGAATCAACGTAGATTTTGAAAACTTAAAAGAAGCCGGAATACCGCACTATCTGCAGTTCCTGCGTGAGCTGACGAGCGCAGCGCATGCGCAGAATCTGGTTGTATCCGTCGACACACCGGTGCCGCAGAGCTATACCATGTATTACCAGAGAGGAGAGCAGGCAAGGTTTGTCGACTATATGATTGTCATGGCTTACGACGAGCATTTTGCCGGAAGCGAGGAAGCGGGATCTGTTTCGTCCCTTCCGTTTGTACAGAAGGCTGTGGAAGAAATGACAAAGGTGATGCCGGCCGATCAGGTGATCTGCGGAATTCCATTCTATACCCGTGTCTGGACGGAAACGTTCGGACAGAGCGCCATTACCAGCGAAGTACTGGGCATGGATGGCGCAAAAAGCTATGCAGAACAGAATCAGATGACAGAAAACTGGGATGCCGCCCTCGGACAAAATGTAGCGACGGTAGAAACAGCCGATGCACGCTATACCATCTGGATGGAGGATGAACAGTCCATCGAGGAAAAGCTGAAGGTTATTCAAGATGCGGATCTAGCCGGAGTCGCGGAGTGGAAGCTTGGATTTGAACGCGCAGATGTCTGGAGTCTGATTTCAAGCTATATCGAATGAAAAAGTTGACAAAAAGTCCGGGGTAAAAGGGGAATGAAACAGTCCGGGCACGAAGGAGGAGTATATTATGTCAGAAAACAACAGTGAAGAATTATTTAAAACGACGCTGATGGGCGGCTTTGATAAGGACGATGTCCTGGCAAAGGTGCAAAACCTAAAGGATCAGGCTTACGCGGAACAGAAAAAGGCGGAAGCGGTAATCGAAGAAAGGGATCAGGAAATCCGTGAGCTGAATCGAAAACTCAGAGAGCGTGAGGAACGAATCGAGGAGCTTGAAAAAGACATCCATGAGAAATACCAGAGCTATATTGACAACTATGACAGCATCAGCGGTCTTGTTTTTGACGCACAGGTAAAAGCGAAAAAGCTGAAACAGGAAACAGAGGATGCCTGCCGGCAGAAAACAGAAGAAACCAATGCGGCGTGCGAAAAGCAGACAGAGGAAACAAACGAAAGCTGTCGAAAACTGCGCGAGGAGACAGAAGAGAATTGCCGCATCCAGACGGAAGAAACGGACGAGGCATGCCGTAAGCAGACGGCGGAAGCGAATGAATACTGTCGAAAGCAGCGGGAGGCGACAAAAGAATCGTGTGCAAAACAGCGTCGCGAGACGAGGGAACAGTGTGAAGCCATGATAGAGAACGCACGCCAGAAAGGTGAGGAGCTGGCAGCAGTTTACGAGGAAAAGCTGCAGGCTGAGGCTGAAGAAATCCAGAGCCATATGGAGGAAGAGCTTAGAAAGGCAAACAGCAGATATCAGAAGATTTACGCTGAAATGGAAAGTATGACCCGTGTCCTTGATCAGAACAGACAGGTTTTTGCGGAGACCTTTGCACAGATTGCGGAAATACGTAAGGAGATGGGACGTTCCGCTTCGGAAGTGGAGCAGTTTATGAAAGATCCGGTAAAAAGCATTTTTCCCGGAGAAGCGAACGGAGCAGATCAGGACGAAAGCGGTGACAATGCCGCAGACAGTGCAGAAGAAGAGAAGGAGGTTGTCGAAAACACAGCAGTCGTCTCACTTGAAAATGAGCCGGATTATCTCGATGATGACGGCGATGAAGAAGAGGATGAAATTCCAAATCGCAAACATGAGGAAGAAGAGGAAGAAGAGTAAGATGCAGAAGAAGCCTCTGACAAAAATCAGATCATACATGTTGTAACGGAATCCCCCGCTGCATAGAATGCTTCAGAAAGAAATTTTGCAGCAGGGGGCTTTTTATTGGAAAATGGGAAAAAAATGGAATGGCTGATGGCGGTAATTCTGCTTGCGGCCGCATATTTTCTGTCACGCGAGGGCGCCCGGCTTGTAGCGACACAGAAAGTAGCACAGAAGGTTGTGGTGCTGGACAGCGGCCACGGAGGAGATGATCCCGGCAAAATCGGTGGAAACGGAGTAAAAGAAAAGGATATCAACCTTGCAATCGCACGGCTGTTGAAAAAGAGACTGGAAAAGCAGGGAATCCTTGTGGTGATGACGCGCGAGGGGGAGGAAGATCTTTCCGATCCGGGGACAATAAATGCCAAGGTGCAGGATCTGCAGCGGCGTGTGCAGCTGATTCATGAAAAAAAACCGGACTGTGTGATCAGTATCCATCAGAACAGCTATCCGGATGCGGCAGTCAAAGGTGCGCAGGTATTTTATTATACCGATTCCGGGGAAGGAAAACGGCTGGCATTCTGTATGCAGAACGCGCTGGTCGCAGGATTGGATCCGGAGAATCATCGGAAAGCCAAAGGAAACAAAACTTACTACATGCTGAAAAAAACCGATGCGGTGCTGGTGATCTGTGAGTGCGGATTTCTCTCCAATCCGGAGGAGGAAGCCCTCCTGAATACGAAGGAATACCAGAAAAAGGTAGCGGATGCACTGTGCAGCGGAATCTTGGAATATTTGAGGGAAAAGAAAGATGAGTGACAGAAGAACAACAGGACAGTTAGGAAGCACGCGGGGAACGAGAAGAAGGCGGCCGGCATCACGGTCAAGAAGGAGAGGAAGAAACCAGAAAAATCCACTGCTTTTTCTGATTCCATTGCTGCTTCTTCTTGCGGTGGGAGCATGGCTTTTGTTCCACGGAAATGACAAAAAGGAAACGCCGGATGGAGCAGAAGCAGCTCCGGTAGAAACTGTGAATATCGTCAGCAGTGTGAGTACGCCTGTGGAGGAAGCGGGGCAGATATTTCAGGCAGAAAATACAGATGAAGCAGAGCTGGCAAAACGGTATTATTACAGTCTGCTCGACGAAAACCAGCAGATGATTTACCGCGAAATCGTTCAGGGAATTCAGGAGCATCAGGAGACCATTGTCACAAAGGGCGGGGATCCGGATCTGGCGGTGGAGGTTTACGGATGGGTTTACATGGACTACCCGGAGTTCTTCTGGATCACCGGAGCATCTCAAGCGACCGGCTATGGAGAGCCGCAGAATTACTGTGAGATAACTCCGGAGTATGGGATTTCGGCGGAAGAGGCTGCAAACCGGCAGGTGCAGGTGGATGCAGCGGCGGCAGAATATCTGAACGGAATCCAGGATTCGATGGGTGACTATGACAAGATCAAATATATTTTTGAAACATGCATCCGCAAAATCGATTATGTAAAGGATGCACCGGATAACCAGAATCTCTACAGCGGACTTGTGAACTGCCAGACGGTCTGCGCCGGATATTCCAGAACATTTCAATATCTGATGAATCAGCTGGGGATTCCTGTGATTTATGTAACGGGAACGACGGATACAGGAGAAGCACACGGCTGGAACATGGTGAAATGCGGAGAAAATTATTACAATGTCGATGTCACATGGGGCGACCCGATCTTTGCGGAGGGGGAAAGCGGTGAGTACAATCTCCCGGCAGATCTAATTTATTATGATTTTCTCTGCACCTCCGATGCGGAATTTTCGAATACACATCAGTCAGATGTAAAGGCCGTACTTCCGGCCTGCAATGCAACGGATTTGGAGTATTACCGTCTGAACGGCCGGTATATGGACACCTTTGATCCGGAACAGATTCTCTGGAAGATGGAAGAGGATATTGCGCAGACAAAAGAGAGTTCAGAGTTTAAATTTGCCACAGATGAGCTGATGGGACAGGCCATGGAAGCACGTCAGGGTCTTCTGGATCAGGCTTCGACGTATCTCTGCGATTATTACAGCCTTGAATCCGTAAAATATAGCTACAGTGAGGACACCGCAACGCGGAAACTGATGGTGTTCTGGCAGTACAGTTAAAGAACAGATCAAAAAACAGACAAAAAACAGATAAAAAGAGGAACCGTTGAAGTGACGGTTCCCCTTTTTGCGATGCCGAAGATCAGATTTCTTTTCCCTTCGTTCCGATGGCATGAATCACAAACGGAATGAACAGAGTGATGAATGCCGCATAACCAAGATACGCATATCCCTTTTTTACAACAGCCATCAGACCGAACTGCGCGATCGCGAAGGCAAGGAAGGTAAAGATGGCGGTAAAAACAGCATTGCGGAGCAGATGGCCCTTTGCGCGCTCTTCTTTGCTCTTGCTGCGTTCAAGGGATGTCGAGAAAAAAGATCAAATTTGCTGATGGAGAGGAAAAAAAGGAACTCAGGATTGAACAAAATGCCAAAGAAAAGAAAAAAATTAGGATTTCTTTTTCGGTGAAACGTCTGCCGCCTCGTTGCGGAAAATGTGATTCAGGATCAAACCGGACCGTGTGTTGAAGGTGTGGATATCCCCCATGGGGGCTTGTGGAAAGAAATGATTTTTGGTAGAGTAAAGGAATATTTGGGCGGTCAGAAAATGACGGCACCAGTCTGTGGATGGGATCAGAGAAAATCCAAGTAAAAGTGAAGAAAGAAGCGGAATGTATGAAACAGGAATTATTACAGGAGATTGTCTCCTACTGGGGAACCCGTGCGGAGGGGTATTCCGAAGTCAATGAAAAAGAACTGGCGGGAAGCCAGAGAGAAGCGTGGCTCCACGTGTTGGAGGAGCAGTTTCCGGAGAAAAAGAAAGAAGAGTTAAAGATTCTCGACATCGGAACCGGCCCGGGATTTTTCCCAATGATTCTGTCAGAGGCAGGTTATTCAGTAACTGCCGTTGACTACACAGAGGAGATGCTGGAAAAGGCGGAGGAGAATCTGGGAAAATATACGAAACACGGTCTGGAGCGCGTGACGCTGCTGCAGATGGATGCACAGAACCTGGAGTTTGCTGACGAAACGTTTGATGTTGTGATTTCAAGAAATTTGACCTGGAATCTCGAAAAACCGGAGCAGGCATACCGAGAGTGGACACGTGTCCTGAAGCCGGGCGGCGTGCTGCTCAATTTTGATGCGAACTGGTACGGCTACCTCTACGACGAGGAGAAAAAAGAGGCGTACGAGGCAGACCGGAAAAAAGTAGAAGAGCGGCAGCTTGATGACCACTATCTGTGCACGGACATCGACCGCATGGAAAATATTGCACGTCAGGTACCGCTCTCTGCGATGGAACGGCCATCGTGGGATACGAAGGTGCTGGAATCACTTGGCGTCTGTTCGATTCGGACCGATTCCGAAATCTGGAAGCGTGTCTGGAGTGAGGAGGAGAGACTGAACTATGCGTCGACCCCGATGTTTCTGGTACGCGCGGAGAAAAACGACGAGTGCAAAGAGCAGATTGTCCATTACTGGGAAAAACGGAGTGAGAGCTTTTTAGAGCAGAGACGCTCTGAGCTTGCGAACCCGATTGCGAAGCGCTGGATGAAAGAGATTACAAAACAGATCCCAGCGGGAAGACGGTTAAAGATTCTCGATGTCGGCTGCGGAGCCGGATTTTTCTCGATTCTGCTGGCAAAAGAAGGCCACGAGGTGTACGGCATCGACCTGACACCGGAGATGATTGAGAATGCAATCCGGCTCGCAGAAGAAGAGAACGCCGACTGCCGCTTCCAGGTCATGGATGCGGAAAATCCGATGTTTGCGAATGAAACGTTTGACGTTGTCATTTCCCGAAACCTGACCTGGACACTGCCGAATGCAGAGCATGCTTATGGTGAGTGGATGCGCGTGCTGAAAACAGGCGGTGTGCTGCTGAATTTCGATGCCAATTACGGAAAAGAGGATGTTTCCGATACGAAGGGACTGCCGGAAGAGCATGCCCATTTCAAGGTCGGAAACGAGATGCTTGAGGAGTGCGAACGGATCAAATCGCAGCTCCCGATCAGCCGCAAAAACCGGCCGGCGTACGATGTGGCAGTGCTGTGTGAGAACACAGAGGGAGAAATCCGCATTGATACGAGCCTTGGAAAACGGATTTATCTGGAAAAAGACGAGTTCTACAACCCGGCACCGATGTTTTCCATCCGTGCCGTGAAACAGTAAAGGAGTATTCGTGAAAAAATATCTGTTAAAACGAATGCTTCGCCTGTTTCCGGTATTCCTCGGCGTGACGATTCTGGCATTCCTGCTGACGGGGCTTTCGCCAGTGGACGCGGTGGATTTAAAAGAGAGCAGCAGCGGCGGCGTCATGTCGGAGGCGGAAAAAGAAGCGATGCGGGAGGAGCTGGGGTTGGATCAGCCGAAAGCGGTGCAGTATCTGCGATGGCTGAAAAACGCACTGCGTGGTGATTTTGGGGAGTCGTACGTTTCCGGCAAACCGGTGCTTGCAGATTTTTGCGAAAAACTGCCTGCGACCATGGAGCTTGCGGTGCTGGCACTTTTTTTGACTGTCTGTCTTTCGTTTCCGCTCGGTATTTTGAGTGCAAAATATCAGAATACCTGGGCGGACCATATGATCAGTCTGTTCTGCTTTGCGGGCAATTCGTTTCCGGGCTTTTTCACAGCACTTCTTCTCTTATATTTCTTTTCTTTGAAATGGAATCTGTTTCCGGTGCTCAGCATGGGAATAGGATGGAAAAGCTGTGTGCTTCCGGCGGCAACGCTCGCAGTTTCGATGACGGCAAAGTATACCCGGCAGGTTCGATCCGCTGTGCTCGTCGAGATGGAGCAGGAGTATGTGGCGGGCGCACGGGCACGCGGATTGAGTGAGGACAGGATTCTGTTCGGAAGCGTGTTAAAATCCGTACTGCTTCGGATGGTCACGCTGCTCTTTTTATCTGCTGGTTCGCTGTTCGGCGGAACCGCCATCGTCGAGACGATTTTCATGTGGAATGGTGTCGGAAAAATGGCCGTGGATGCCATTTCCATGCACGACATCCCGGTGATTCAGGCGTATCTGGTGTGGATGGCAGTGATCTATCTGCTGCTGCATCTGATTGCGGATCTGCTGCTGCAGGTACTGGATCCGCGGGCGGAGCTGGAGGGAATGCGATGAAAAAAGAACAGAAAAGAAAGCTCCTTTTTTATGGCATCCTGGCCGGTGCATTCCTGCTTTTGGCTGCGTGTGCCGCCTGGTTTGCGCCGTACGATCCGTATGAGCAGAACCTGAAGCTGTCGCTACTGCCGCCGTCCGCGGCGCACTGGATGGGGACGGACCGCTATGGACGGGATCTCTTTTCGAGGATTCTCTCCGGCGCGCGGGTCAGCATTTTTTCGGCGCTGCTTGTCGTTGCGGCAAGTGCTTTATTCGGAACTCTTGCCGGAATTTTCAGCGGCTGGCTGGAAGGAAAAACAGACACGGTTTTGATGCAGATTTCCGATGTTTTTCTGGCCTTTCCGGGCATGGTATTTGCGATTGCATTTTCCGGTGTACTGCGAAGCGGCATAACAGGAGCCGTTGTATCGCTGATCCTCGTTTCCTGGCCGAAATATGCGCGTCTGGCGCGGAACCGTGTGCTGGCACTAAAGCATATGCCGTTCATTGCGGCGGCGCGCCTTGCGGGAAACGGAACGTGGAAGATGATCGGACGCCATATTTTACCGAATCTTGCGGGGCAGACGATTGTGACAGCCGTACTCGATATCGGAACGATGATGCTGGAAATTGCGGGACTGTCTTTTCTCGGACTTGGCGCAGAAGCACCGTCGGCAGAGTGGGGCGCGATGATGAGTAACGGAAGAAGTATGCTGCAGACCGCGCCGTGGGTGATTCTGGCACCGGGACTGGCAATTTTTCTGACCGTTCTTGTCTGCAATCTGCTCGGCGAGGCCGTGCGCAAAACGGTGGAGCAGGGCTGACCGACCAAGGAAAAAGAAGAATAGAATGGAAGCAGGGGAACGAGGAAACATGAGCGAAAAACTGCTGGAAATCAGTGGACTTTCCGTCTGTTATGAGGGGAAGCAAATTTTAAATGACATCTGTTTTTCCGTCGAAAAAGGAGAGACTGTCGGCATTGCCGGGGAGTCCGGCAGCGGAAAAAGTACATTGCTGCGTGCGATCCTGCGGCTGATGGGAAAGAATGGCTCCATCACCGGCGGACAGATCGCATTTCGCGGAGAGAATCTGATGAGTATGCCTGAAAAGAGGCTGCGCAGTCTGTGCAGTTCCGACATTGGTATGGTTTTCCAGAATACAGGTGCTTCGCTTTGCCCAACGCGGAAGATCGGTGCACAGATCTGCGAGAGTGTGCGCGCACATGAGAAACGCAGTGGATTCACCAGCACGGTCTTTTGTGTGCCATCTGGCAGAAAAAGCCGCAGAGAAATCAAAAATATGACGTTCCGGAGATTTGCGGATATAGGACTTTCGGATGGCGAAACAATCTGGAACAGCTATCCTTCCGCACTCTCCGGTGGTATGAACCAGCGCGTCGGAATTGCACTCGCGATGCTGCTGCACCCGTCACTGCTGCTGGCGGACGAGCCGACAAGTGCGCTCGATGTGGTTTCCCAGGCGCAGGTGCTACGGGAGCTTCAGGTATTGCAGCAGAAAGAGCAGACAGGGCTGGTGCTGGTCACGCACAATCTTGCGGTTCTCAAGCAGATGGCAGACAGGATTGTCATTTTGAAGGATGGAAGAATCGTAGAGCAGGGGGAGACGCAAGAGGTCTTCGAATATCCGAAGAATGCATACACGAGAGGTCTTCTGGCCTCCATCCCGGGAAGAGGAAAAAAAGATGCATAAGATGCTGGAAGTAAAAAGCTTAAGCAAAAGTTTTGCCGGAGCCGGCCGGGAAGGAGAATTTGCCGCCGTGGACGGCATCAGCTTCACTCTGGGTGCAGGTGAAAGCCTCGGCCTGATCGGGGAGAGCGGCTGTGGAAAAAGCACAACGGCCCGTCTGGTCACCGGCCTGATCCCGGCGGATGCGGGCAGCGTTCGGTTGGAAGGTGAGGAAATTCTGGGAAGAAAAGGCAAACGGCAGCGTGAAGTTTACCGAAAAATCCAGATGGTATTTCAGACACCGCAGGACTCCTTCGATCCGATGCAGACACTCGAAAGCGGGATTCTGGAAGCCTTCCGAAATCAGGGGATGAGCCGGAAAGAAGCCTGCCTTCGTCTGCCGGAACTGTTGAAAAAAGTGGAACTTTCTCCGGAAACGGCAAAGCGGTATCCGCGCGAGGCAAGCGGCGGTGAATGCCAGAGAGCCGCGATTGCGCGATCCATTTCCGTGCAGCCGTCCCTTCTGATTTGCGATGAGGCGACAAGTGCACTCGATGCGGTGGTACAGGCGCAGATTATTCAGCTGCTGAAGAAACTGCAGAAAGAAGATGGGTTGGCGATGCTGTGGATTGGCCACGACCTCGCGCTGGTGCAGGAGCTCTGCGGCCGTGTGATTGTGATGCGACAGGGGAAAATCGTGGAGCAGGGAGCTACGCGGGATGTGCTGGAACACCCGAAAGAGGAATACACGAAACTGTTACTGGAGTATAGTCTGTGAGAAAACAGTTGAAACAAGAGAAAGCCGGATGGCAAAGAGGGTGATTTCATTTGCAGAAACAGGAGAAGTACAGAATGCGGAGAAAAAACGGCAGAAAGAAAAAAAGTGCATATATTTTGTGCGGCATTCTGGCTGCACTGCTGCTTGCACTCACGGGCTGTCAAAAGGCGGCAGCCGGGGAAAAAACGGAGGAAAAAGTTTTCGTGTACGGTGACACCACATTCAATGCTGAAAACGACGAGTCCGACGTAAATCCGCACAACGGCTACTCCGGATGGGCATGCATCCGATACGGCATCGGAGAGACGCTGTTTCATTATTCCGATTTCATGGAGATCGAGCCATGGCTGGCGAAAAGCTATGAGATCGTGGATGATACGACGTGGCAGATCACACTGAATGAAGGGATCACCTTTACGAGTGGCCGAACCCTCGATGCAGAGGCCGTCAAAGAATGTCTCGAGGATCTGATCGCAGTGCATGACCGGGCGCGCGGGGATCTGAAAATTGCGAGTATTGAGGCGGATGGTCTGATCTTAACGGTTCACACCGGGCAGCCGGTTCCGGCACTCCTGAACTATCTGTCCGATCCATACGGATGCATCATCGATATGCAGGCAGGTGTCACAGACGACGGCAATGTCGCAGGAACCGGCCCGTACCGCGCGGTACAGGTAGAGACAGATCAGGGACTGACGCTTGTGAAAAATGAACATTACTGGGACGGAATACCAAAACTGGACCGAATCGAAGTCAAAACAATCCGTGACGGCGATACGATGACGATGGCACTGCAGTCGGGGGAACTCGATGCGGCGTACGGCCTGCCGTATTCCAATCTGATCTTGTTCCGCGACGAGCCGTATACCATTTCCTCAGCGGACACTTCACGTACCTTCTTCGGACAGTTCAACGGAGCATCGGAGGTCCTGCAGGATGACCGCGTGCGCGAAGCAGTGATCGGCGCAATCGACCGGGAAGGCTTTGTAAATACGCTGATGGAAGGAAACGGAAGCGTGGCGGACGGCCCGTTTCCCTCGTACTTTGCATTCGGAGACAGCAAAGTGCGGGAAGAGTCCTACGATCTCGAACACTCCGGAGAACTGCTGGCCGAAGCCGGCTGGATTGATGAAGACGGCGACGGCTACGTGGAAAAAGACGGAAAACGCCTGACCATTTGCTGGCTCA
>ENA-OUQM01001066-OUQM01001066.1-human-gut-metagenome-genome-assembly--contig:-NODE-1066-length-16024-cov-3.047843_pt1 | contig 16024 bp, 12 predicted proteins | sample MGYA00237949_ERZ548830 | MGnify/ENA primary metagenome ERZ548830 (study PRJEB26490, sample SAMN05194706) | human gut metagenome | biome: terrestrial biome; feature: human-associated habitat; material...
AAGTTTTAATACAGGCCGGCCTGCATGGCTGGCCTGGTGCTTTTCGCCAGAATCGACGAGGGGCGCGTGATTTCCACTTCCGGCAACTGGGCCGTGGCATCCCACAAGGCGGCCGCGCCTGTGCGAATGGCGGTGGTGATGAGCCCGCAAATCACCGACGCATCGGCGGTCACATAGTTGAATGTGGTGGCCGTGCCGAAATCCGCCACCAGAATCGGCCCGCCATACTCGTAGTAGGCTCCCGCACAGTCGGCAATGCAGTCCGCGCCCATATTCTGCGGATTGTCCATGCGAATATTGATGCCGGTTTTGACTCCCGGTCCAACAATCATCGGATCGATATTGAGGAATTTCACAATGCTGGCACGGAATGAATGCATGACCTTCGGCACCACCGACGTGATGATCACATCGTCCACATCGCCCGGCGCATAGCCGCTCAGCCGCAGGAATTGCGTGATCATCAGGCCATATTCATCCGACGTGTGGTTCGCCTTCGTGGTGATGCGATACGTGCCGGCGATATGCCCGTCATCGAGAAAGCCGATCACCACATTGGTGTTGCCGATGTCGACTGCGACCAGAAGCATGTCGAATTCTCCTTACGATTGCTGTATTGACGCTATTTCCTGTGATGTTGGTTGATGGTTACGATGCTTGCGATTCAGCGGATTCGGTATTGCGCAACGCTGCCAATTCGGTGAGGATGCGTTCCGCCAATTCCTGCTTGCTCATCTTGTTCCAATGCTCGATGATCGGTTCGTCGGTGGTTTCGCCGGGTTTCAGCACGTTCACCACATTCGTATCCACCGCGAATCCGGCGCCGGGAGTGTTGAGATTGTTGGCCACCAGCATGGAACAATGCTTGGATGTGAGTTTTTTCGCTGCGTTCGATTCAAGATCCTGCGTTTCCATGGCGAAACCGCACAAGGTTTGACCGGCGGTTTTATGCGCGCCTGCCCATGCGAGAATATCGGGATTCGAAGTGAGCCGCAGATCGATATTGACGCGCCCGTTCTTCTTGATTTTCTCCGAAGACTGCTCAATCGGGCGGAAATCGCCGACGGCAGCGGCCATAATCGTCAAATCGGCCTGCGTGAAATTCTCTTGTACCGCGTTGAACATTTGCTGCGCGGTGGTGACGTGAACCGTATCAATGCCGCGGGGAGCGCTCAATGTGACAGGGCCGGATACCAGCGTCACATCCGCGCCCATATCGCGTGCCTGCTCGGCGATCGCATAGCCCATTTTTCCAGTGGAATGATTGGTGAGGTAGCGCACGGGATCAAGTGGCTCCTGTGTGGGGCCGGCGGTGACGAGCACATGCAATCCGTGCAATGGCAACGTTTCTGCGGGCTGGTTCGCACGCAGCAGATCAGCTACGGCAGCTTCGATCGCAGCAGGCTCCTCCATGCGCCCCTTGCCAACATCCTGGCAGGCAAGCATACCGGATCCCGGCTCCACAATGGTCCATCCGAGTTCACGGCAGGCATTGAGATTGCGTTGCGTCACGGCATTCTCATACATGTGCACGTTCATGGCAGGGCATAGGATTTTCGGTCCCTCGCTATAGGCAATCACGGTACTTGTCAGCTGGTCGTCGGCAATGCCGCATGCGATTTTCGCAATGATATCGGCGCTCGCAGGAGCGATGACGAGCATGTCCGCCCATTTCGCATCATCCACGTGATTGATATGCAGCGGATCGGATGGCGTATGCGCAACATCGCCGTCATTGCGCTGTGCTGCGAACATGGACGTGCGCGTCTGCGTATGCGTGAGCGAGCTGAACGTCAACGGGGTGACGAACTCCTGCGCGGCCGCGGTCATGGCCACGCGAACCTCATGTCCCTGCTTGCTCCAGTCGGAGGCGAGATGGCAGGCCTTGAATGCGGCGATGCTGCCGGTCACGCCGAGAAGAATATGCGCCATAGCCGATATTGTCCTTCCCTTGACGTTGGCAAGACTTACGAAAACTGCGTCAAGTATATATCGAACCGGCTGAGGCATGCGGCATTGCGGCATTGCCGTCAGATGAATCCTGCGGGCATGGCGGATTGTAGAATCAGACTTTGGTGATCGACCCGTACAGGCGGTCAACCAGAACAAACACATAATCAAACAGGAGCAATCATGTCGCAATCTTCAGGTGCGTACGGCGAAGCCGACGCAACCGAACAGAAGAACGAACAACACAACAATCAGCCCGCAAACTCGGCAAGCACCGACGCAACTTTGAACGCGCGTGCCAAATCGCCGAAATCCAAGGGGCCCAACAAGTGGATCATCGCCATCATTGCAGTGATCGCAGTGGTCGCCATCATTGTGGGCGTCGTCGTGTTCCGTAACAACAACGCATCCAGCGATACCGCGGAAAATGGCACCTCCAACACCGTGACCATTGGACTGAAACTCGCCCCCGTAAGTCTCGACATTCGCCACCAGTCCGGATCGGCGATCGAACAGGTGCTGATCGGCAATGTGTACGAAGGACTGCTGTCGCGCGATTCCGGCAACAAAGTGCAGCCGGGACTGGCGAAAAGCTGGGATATTTCCAACGACGGCACAACGTATACGTTCCATCTCAACGAGAACATGAACTTCTCCAACGGAGACACGTTGGACGCCGAAGATGTGGCCTGGTCCATTAACCAGCTCAAAGAACAGCAGTATTACAACGCCAATCAGGTCGAAAGCCTCGAAAAAGCCGAAGCGGTCGATAGCGACACCGTGAAGCTCACGCTCAGCACCCCCGATTCCAACCTGCTGTGGTACCTGACCGGACGCCCCGGCCTGGTGTTCGATAAGGACGCCGAATACAACGCGAAAACCGAAGCCGTCGGATCGGGCCCGTACACGGTGGAATCCTTCGATTCCGCCAGCAAAATGGCGCTCAAAGCCAACCCGAAGTATTGGGGAAGCGCACACAAGGCCGCAACCGAAAACGTGATCATCAAATTCCTCACCGACGATAACGCAGCCGTCAACGCGCTGAAAAGCGGCGAAGTCGACGTGCTTTCCCCGGTGAACGCCACGCTCGCCAAATCGCTTGACACCAACACGTATCAGGTGTCCGCGGCGGACGGCAGCGACAAATACGTGCTCGCCTTCAACTGCGCGAACAGCAAGCTTGCCGACAAGCGCGTGCGTCAGGCACTCCGTTACGGCATCAACCATGAGGAAATCATCGCTTCGCGCGGTAACGTCGACTATGCGCTCGGCGGGCCGATCCCATCCGTGGACCCGGGCTATGAGGACTTGACCGACCTGTACCCGTACGATGTGAACAAAGCCAAGGAACTCATGGCTGAAGCCGGCTATTCCACCGATAATCCGCTGAAACTCACCCTCACCTACGCCAACACGTACGGCACGGAACTCGGCGACCAACTGCGTAGCCAGCTCGCCAAAATCGGCATTGATCTCAGCATCAACTACGTGGAATTCTCCACATGGCTGCAAGACGTGCACGCCAACGGCGACTATGAACTTTCGTTGGTGGACCACGCCGAAAGCCACGACTTCTACAAGTGGACCACGCCCGACTACTACTTCCACTACGACGGCAAGCAAGCCCAAGAACTGTATGCCAAGGCGCTCGCCGCCACCGATGAGGAATCCAGTGCAAACTACCTGAAGCAGGCTGCGAAAGCAGTAAGCGAGGATGCCCCCGCCGACTGGCTGTTCGGCTATCGTGTGACGGTGGCATACCACAAGAACGTGCAGGGATTCCCCAGCAAGCTGAGCCAGACGGTGCTGCCATTGTGGCAGATCACCAAGGCGCGGTGAATCGACGAAAAATCGATGGAAAACAAGTGATGAAAACTGATGTGTGGCGGTGTTTGCAGCGGTATCGTTGCGGCACCGCCACACGTTGGCGCGATATTGTTGGATAGGGTAATGACGGTGAATAGGTGCGTATCGCTGCAAACGCACGGATCGAGCGATAGACCAATGGTGGTTCAACTATGAGATTTGTAGTCAAACGGCTGGGACTGTTCGTCGTGGCCCTGTTCGGTCTGTCGCTTCTGGTGTTCGTGCTGTTGCGCATGCTGCCGGGCGATGTGGCTGCGGTGATCGCAGGAACGAACGCAGCCCCTGAACGTATCGCGTCGCTTCGTACCGAACTTGGCTTGGACAAATCGTACGTGGCACAATACTGCGATTGGATGCTGGGATTGCTGCATGGCGATCTTGGTGTGTCCACCATCGGAGGCAAAGCGGTGTCGGCACAGGTTGCGTCTCGTGCTTCGGTAACGTTTCCACTGATCATCGTGAGTTTGCTGATCGCATTGGCGATCGGCCTGCCGCTTGGTTGCGCTGCTGTGCTGACCCGTAATGCCCGCTTGCGTGGGCTTTGTCACGGTATTGCGATTGTTGCCGGCGCCATTCCCGCATTATGGGGCGGATTGCTGTTGATTCTGCTGTTCTCACGCGGTTCAGGACTGTTGGGATTGCTGCCTGCTCAAGGTTTTCCCGATAATGGCTGGGGTGCGCCCTTGCAGGCGTTGGCTTCTTTGATACTTCCGGCGCTCGCCACCGGCGTTACCGCAGGCGCGTCCATTATGCGTTACACGCGTGCCGCCGTGGGGGACAAGGCCTCGTCTCAGGCGGTTGACATGGCCATGGCATGCGGCATGACCCGCAAACAGGCGGTATTGCGCGTCGCTTTGCGTCTTGCCACACCGCAATTGGTGTCGGTGATCGGTTTGACGTTCGCCCAGATGGTCACCGGTGTAATGGTGGTTGAGAATCTGTTCGCGCTTCCGGGGCTTGGCACCATGCTGGTCACCGATGTTGGCAATCGAGATCTGATTGCAGTGCAGAGCGAATTGTTCCTGTTGGCTACGTTCTTCCTCTTGCTTGGATTAGTGGTTGATGTGGTGCATCGTGCGCTTGATCCGCGTCTGAAAGATGCCGGATTGGTGTCGGGGGAGGTGCTTGCATGATGAAACAGTCTGCTGAGAAAACTACTTCGAAAAACGCTGTGAAAACCGTGATTCCCTCCATATGGCGTACCGCTGGTGGCAAGTATTCGCTGATCATGCTTGCGATATGGCTGGTTGTGTCGGCTATTTCGCTGGTGTGGACGCCATATTCGCTGCTTGATACTGACGGATTCAACACGTGGGCTTCGCCGTCCGGCGCTCACATGTTGGGTACTGATGGTGTTGGCGCTGATGTGTTGAGCTGGCTGATGGCCGGTTCCCGTACGAATCTTGCGATCGCGCTGCTTACCGTGGTGGTTGCCGCGGCCATCGGCCTGCTGCTGGTGGCGGCCATGGTGTCTCGCCATGGCGCATTGGCTTCCACGTCGGTGGTTGTGGTGGATGCGTTGATTTCCATTCCAACAGTGCTGATCGCCTTGATGCTTTCCGTGCCGTTCGGCGCGTCGGCAGCGGTGATCATCGCCGCATGCGGACTTGCATACGGGCTGAATTTGGCGCGTATTCTACGCCCCGCGGCCATGCTCGCCGCACGTTCTGACTATGTGGAATCGGCTTTGTGGTCGGGTGCGAGTTCGTTACGCGTGTTTTTCACGCATATTGTGCCGAATACGGTTCCGGTGTTATGCGTTCAGCTGTCGATGAGTGCGGGCACGTCGCTCTTGGCGGAGGCTGGATTGACGTATCTGGGTGTTGGCGTCGGTGCGGGAGTGCCCAGTTGGGGGCATTCGCTTGCCACGTCCGTGAAATTCATCAGCATTTATCCGATGGCTGTGGTGTGGCCGGGATTGGTGGTCACCTTGATGGTGATAGCGCTGAATCTGTTTGGCGATGCGTTGCATGACGCCATCGATCCGCTGACGAATCCGGCATTGCGGCAAGGTGAAGCCACCCATGTTGAATCGGAGGAACGCGCATGAGCGTCAGCATCCGTAATCTCAATATCGTCATCGATGGAATGCCGATTGTGCATGATGTCGATATGGACATCGCCGACGGTGAACGTGTCGGTTTGATCGGTTCGTCCGGTTCCGGCAAATCCATGATCGCCAAATCCATCATGGGCTTGCTGCCGCTTTCCGCACAGGTTTCCGGCAGTATTGACATGGGTGGTACTGAAATCGTCGGAGCGTCGGATCAAGCGATCGCCGATCTGCGTGGCCGTTATGTGGGCATGGTGTTCCAGAATCCTTCCGCCGCATTGAATCCGGTGATGACCGTGGCGCAGCAGGTCGCGCTGCCACTGCGTTTGCATTACGATCTGACCCGTGACGAACGGTTGGACCGTGTCAAAGCAATGTTCGCCAAAGTCAGGCTGCCGGAAGATGTGCTGAACAAATATCCGCATGAACTTTCCGGCGGACAACAGCAGCGCGTCGGCATCGCGGCCGCATTGGTCACGTCGCCGCGCCTGATTATCGCCGACGAGCCAACCACCGCGCTGGATTCGATCACGCAACGGCAGATCGTCGATCTGCTGGCATCGTTGGTGGACGATTCCGGCGCATCCATGCTCTTCATCACCCACGATTTCGCGGTACTCAATCATGCAACCACACGCTGTTATGTACTTGCTGATGGACGTGTTGCCGAATCAGGACAAACCGCCGATATCCTGCAGTCGCCGCACACTAAAGTCGCTTCGCAATTGGTGACTTCGGCACGTGCGCTGTCGTTGCGGATCGATGCCGAAACCAAATAAGGAGAACGGTCGTGACGGGCGAAAACGAAAAAACCACAATGCTGCAAGGTCGCGGCATCAGCAAATACTACGGTGCGAAACAACAGCGTCGTCAGGTGCTGCACGATGTTGATATCGACGTACGTTCGGGGGAGTGCCTTGCGGTGATCGGCGGATCCGGATCCGGCAAAACCACCCTTACACGAGTATTGCTGGGGCTCGAACACGCTGAAACGGGCGAGATTACGTATTTCGGCAAGCCTGTGCAAGGCGAAGTCGCCGGCGAACTGCGGCGTAGCTGCGGATTGGTGTTCCAAAGCCCATTCGGCTCGTTGGATCCGCGTTGGAGGGTCGGCAGATCCGTTGCCGAACCATTGCGGTTGCATCACCCTGATTGGTCGCAGGAACGGATTGCGGAACGCGTGTCGGAAGCCTTCCGCATGGTGAGTCTCGACCCTGCCGCATATGAAAATCGGTTCCCCGTGGACCTCTCTGGCGGTCAGGCGCAACGCGTGGCCATCGCACGTGCCATTGCGGATCATCCGAAAGTATTGCTTGCCGACGAGCCGATGAGCGCCGTCGACGTGGCCGCACGAACGCAGATTCTCGCATCGTTCGCTGCGATTCGTAGCGGCGAACCTGATATGTCGCTGATCATGGTGTCACACGATTTGGGAGTGGTGCAGCATATCGCAGATCGCATTATGGTGTTGCACGACGGTTGCGTTGAGGAATGCGGACTTACGGAAACCGTGTTGCACCATCCGACCAGCGATTACACCAAACGATTGCTGGACGCGGCTTCGCTCTGATTTGTGACACTGCGCAAAAAGCCTGCGATCATGTTGAAATCCGCATGATTGCAGGCTTTTTTGCCGCTATATGAACAGGTAAGACACGCCGATGTCGTTACGTGTGCTATTGTGTGAGCCATGTTCAATTTCTCTTGTTGTTGCTGTCGCTGACCAACCGCCCGAGGGGCGCGTGGTTCATCGAAGCATAACTTGAGACAGGGCATTCTTTTTCGGCATACGCAACTTGCGTTGCATGCCAGAGTATCGCAGAAATCATCCCATAACCAGTGCCTTACGCGGTTGGTATTACGCGGCATATGTGGATGAACCGCAGCGAAAACACCATCACAGGTCCCGTTTCAAATCATTGCAAGTGATAAACGCGAGCTTCTCGAAATCAAAACAACGAAATCATTCATCGGAAGCCAACGGAAATCACTCTTCGCAAGGAAACGACATGACCATCCACAACTCCCTTTCCGAGCTCATCGGCAACACTCCGCTCGTCAAACTCAACCATGTGACCGACGGCATCAAAGCCACCATCGCAGTCAAAGTCGAATATTTCAATCCTGGCGGCTCCTCCAAAGACCGCATTGCGGAACGCATCATCGACGCGGCCGAACGTAGCGGCGAACTCAAGCCGGGCGGTGTGATTGTGGAACCGACCTCCGGCAACACCGGCGTAGGACTTGCCCTCGTGGCCCAGCAGCGCGGATACCGCACCATCTTCACCCTGCCAGACAAGGTTTCCGAAGCCAAGCGTGCGGTGCTTCGCGCCTATGGTGCAGAAGTGGTGGTAACCCCTACCGATGCTGGTCCGGATGATCCGCGCTCCTACTACCAGGTGGCGGAACGCCTCGCCAAAGCGATTCCCGGCGGATACCGCCCGAACCAATACGACAACCCGAACGGACCGGAAAGCCACTACCACACCACCGGTCCGGAAATCTGGGAAGCCAGCGACCATCAGGTCACGCATTTCGTGGCGGGCATCGGCACTGGCGGCACCATTTCCGGCACCGGACGCTACCTGAAGGAAGCTTCCGACGGCGCAGTACAAGTGATCGGCGCCGACCCGGAAGGATCCATCTATTCCAATCCGAACGACGTGCATCAGTACAGCATCGAAGGCGTGGGCGAGGATTTCTATCCGAAAGCGTTCGACCGTGAACTTCCCGACGAAATCGTGCAGGTCAACGATGCCGAAGCATTCGAAATGACCCGCCGTTTGGCTGCGGAAGAAGGTCTGCTGGTCGGAGGCTCGTCCGGCATGGCCGTTACGGCAGCGCTTAAATACGCACGCGAGCACGATTTGGACGAAGACCAGCTGGTCGTGGTGTTGCTGCCGGATTCCGGTCGCAGCTATATGGAAAAGATCTTCAACGACGATTGGATGCGTGCCAACGGATTCGCCGACGTTGTGGAACGCACGTCCAAGCCAAGTCTTGCGGAGCGGTATCTGTAGACCACCGATCAGCTGTTTCACGATCATGTCCATCATTCGTTCAACCCAAACCATTCGATATTTTCAAGGAGTTCCCATCATGACCATCTCGACCAACACCGAAGCCCTGAACGCCACCGCACTCGCCACCCGCGCCATTCACGCAGGTCAGGAGCCCGACCCGACCACCGGAGCCGTGGTCACTCCTATTTATATGACATCCACGTTCAAGCAGGACGGTGTCGGCGGCCTGCGCAACGGCTACGATTACAGCCGTTCCATCAACCCGACCCGCAACTCTTTCGACGAGCAGCTCGCCGCGGTCGAAGGCGCGAACTACGCGCTGAGTTTCGCTTCCGGCTTGGCCGCCATCGACGTGCTGTTGCGTGCCACCCTCAAGCCGGGAGACAATATTCTGCTGGGCAATGACGTATATGGTGGCACCTACCGTTTGCTTTCCAAGGTGTTCGTGCCGTGGGGCGTCGGTCTTGACGTGGTGGACATCACCGACACGGCGGCCGTTTCCGTGGCGCTCAGCCAGAAGCAGTACCGGTACATTTGGGTGGAAACCCCGTCGAATCCGCTGCTCAACATCACTGATATCGCGGCCACGTCAGCGGTCGCTCATGCGCATGGCACCAAAGTGGTGGTGGACAACACCTTCGCATCCCCGGTATTGCAGCATCCGTTGTCGGATGGCGCCGACGTGGTCGTATATTCCACCACCAAATACATCGGCGGCCATTCCGACGTGGTCGGCGGAGCGGTGGTGCTCAACGACAGGGAAATCCGCGATGAAGTGGCGTTCCTGCAGAACGCGGCCGGAGCCGTGCCATCTCCGTTCGACTCCTGGCTTGACATTCGTGGCCTCAAAACGTTGGATCTGCGCGTCAAGCAGCACAGCCGTAACGCCATGAAGGTGGCGCAATGGCTGGAAACTCGCCCTGAAGTGGAACGCGTATGGTACCCAGGACTGGAATCCCATCCAGGCCACGAGATTGCCGCACGACAGATGCACGGCGGATTCGGAGGCATGATCTCCGTGCAGATCGCAGCCGGATTCGAAGCAGCCAAGAAGTTCGCCGGTGCCACGGAAGTGTTTACCCTGGCCGAGTCGTTGGGCGGCGTGGAATCCCTGATTGAGCATCCGGGTGCCATGACCCACGCTTCCGTCGCCGGTACCACGCTGGAAGTGCCCGCCAATCTTGTGCGACTTTCCGTCGGTCTTGAAGATGCTGACGATTTGATCGCGGATTTGGAACAGGCTTTTCGCCAGATCTAGTAAAAACAGCTTGTGATAAAGCCATCATGAGAATGTGACAATTTTATGTAATCTGTCACATTGTTGCGGCATGTACAAATCCTCGCCATCGGATTCGCCAAAAGCGTATATTATGCTATTTCGAATCTGCTTATAGCGAGGGTTTGCCATATAATACTTTCGACAACGTTCGTGTTCATCTACCAGCGCATTCTCTGTGGAATCGAACGCCCATGATTATCGAGACGAGGCGGTATGCTGCAAATTCAAGGCATCTCCAAACAGTATAAAACCGGCGACTTCGTGCAGCGGGCGCTGGATAACGTCAGCCTTAACCTGCGTGACAGCGAATTCGTGGCCATTCTCGGACCTTCCGGCTCCGGCAAAACCACACTGCTCAACATCATCGGCGGACTTGACCACTATGATTCCGGCGATCTGGTGATCAACGGCATTTCCACCAAACAATACAAAAGCCGCGATTGGGACTCCTATCGCAACCACACCATCGGTTTCGTGTTCCAGAGCTACAATCTCATTCCCCATCAGACCATTCTGTCGAATGTGGAACTTGCCCTAACCATTTCGGGCGTATCGCATTCGGAGCGTCGAGAGCGTGCGCGCAAGGCGCTTGAACAAGTGGGTTTGGGCGAGCATGTCAACAAAAAGCCGAACCAGCTTTCCGGCGGTCAGATGCAGCGCGTGGCCATTGCGCGCGCATTGGTGAACGATCCGGACATCGTGCTCGCCGACGAGCCGACCGGTGCGCTTGATTCCGACACTTCCGTGCAGATCATGGATCTGCTCAAAGAGGTCGCCAAAGACCGCCTCGTGGTGATGGTGACGCATAACCCCGAACTGGCCTACCAGTATGCCACGCGCATTGTGGAGCTCAAGGACGGTGTGATTCGTTCCGACTCCGACCCGTTCGAACCAGCCCAGAACGAAACGGCTACCGCTTCCGTGCACAAGACCATGGGCCGCGTATCCATGTCGTTCGGCACGTCGTTGGCATTGAGCTTCAACAATTTACGCACCAAGAAGGGCCGTACGTTCCTTACGGCATTCGCAGGATCCATCGGCATCATCGGCATCGCATTGATCATGTCCGTTTCGGCAGGCGTGAACACTTATATCGACAATATTCAGCGCGAGACGATGACTGCTTACCCGATCAGCATCGACGAACAGACCTTCGGCCTGACCAGCATGATGACTTCCGGCCAGCAGAGTGCGGACAATCAAGGCAAGAAGCATAAGAGCGACGCGATTTATCCGGATGATGCCGCCATCAAGGGCACCGCTTCGATGACCAGCAGCATTACCGAAAACAATCTGAGCGCGTTCAAGAAATACCTTGATAATAAGGACAGTGACATCAATCGGTATATCGGTTCCGCGGGAATCCAGTATTCGTATGATACGAGGTTCTCCGTATTCTCACACGATCCAGACGGCACGCTTGTCAACGCCGATGGTGTGACGGTGGGCAAAACCGGCACCAAATCGATGGCCGACCAGATGGCGGACGGTTCGCTGATGTCTGCCGACTCATCCACCTTTACGTCGACGCGCGTGAGCATGCTCACGGGTAAAACCGACCAGAATGCTGCACCGAGCTCGTTCCATGAGATCATGCCAAGCGCTGATGGCAAAAAGAACGTCGGCAAGGTCATTTCCGACAATTATGAGGTAGTCGAAGGATCCTGGCCAAAGAACAAGAACGAGGTTGTACTCGTACTTGACGAGAACAATTCATTGTCGTTAACCGCTGTGTATGAGCTAGGCCTCAAATCCGCCAGTGAATACCACGATATGATGAACCAGCTCAATTCCGGCGACGATGTGAAAACCGATACCAAGAAGATTGACTATTCCGACGTTATCGACCGCACGCTGAAGCTGCTGCCGGCCTGCGACCAGTATGTCAAAGGCGATAACGGCCATTGGACGTACGTGGGCGACGATGTGGACCAGATTAATGCGCTGATCGACTCCGACAAGGCCATCGATCTGAAGATCGTGGGCGTGGTTAAGCCGGTAGAGGATGCTGACGCAACCCCGCTTTCCTCCGGTGTGGGCTATACGCGTGCTCTGACCAATGAGCTGATCGACCGTGCCGAATCCAGTGAAATCGTCACCGAACAGCGGTCCGATAAAGATCACAATGTGCTCAACGGCATGACGTTCTCGCCGTCCGACGATGCCACCAAAGCTCAGGATGCCCGCGATTACGTCGCATCCCTCGGCGTAAGCAGCAAGGCGCAGATGGCGCAGAACATGATGGCGGCCGCAGGCGCATCCGGAGGTGACTCCCAGCAGGCCGCGGCCATGGCTCAGATGGGCGAACAGCAGCTCGCCGACCAATTCGACGCCTATATCGCCACCGCCGACGAGGCCACGCTGGTCGCCATCTACAACCAGTACGTGTCCACCGGCTCCTACAACGACAATCTCGCTGATTTCGGCGTGGTCAGCCGTGACGCACCAAGCTCCATCAACATTTACGTCGACAGCTTCGAAGACAAGAATTCCATCAACGACGCCATCGACGAATACAATAAGACCGCCAAGGAAAAAGACAAGATCACCTACACCGACTACGTTGGTCTGATGATGAACTCGGTAACCACCATCATCAACGTCATCACCTATGTGCTGATCGCTTTCGTGGCTGTGTCATTGGTGGTCTCGTCGATCATGATCGGCATTATCACCTATATTTCCGTGCTGGAACGTACCAAGGAAATCGGTATTCTGCGCGCCATGGGCGCATCCAAACGCAATGTGTCGAACGTATTCAACGCGGAAACCGGCATTATCGGCCTGCTGGCCGGTCTGATCGGCGTTGGTGCCACCGTGCTGCTCAACTTCCCGATCAACAGCGTGCTGCACCACTTCATGGGTACCACCGAGGTCAGTGCCGTGCTGCCGGTCGGTAATGCCATCGCTCTGGTGATTCTCAGCGTAGTGCTCACCCTGATCGGCGGCCTCATCCCAAGTCGTGGCGCCTCCAAGCAGGATCCCGCCACCGCCCTCCGCACCGAGTAGAGGCGGTGGATACTAGACTGCTGCGTATGACAGAGTTTACGTCGGCGCGTGACGCCCTACGCACCTACTTCGGATATGACGCCTTCCGTCCCGGTCAAGAAGGCATAGTCAATGCGATTATCCAAGGCCATGATGCGCTCGGCGTCATGCCCACCGGCGCTGGCAAGTCGATCTGCTACCAGATTCCTGCCACGCTTCTTCCGGGCATGACCATCGTCATTTCCCCGTTGATCTCGTTGATGCGCGATCAGGTCGACGCACTCAACGACGTGGGCATTCCAGCCGCGTTCATCAATACCACGCAAAGTCCCGACGAACAGGATCTGATGTTCGCACAGGCGTTGTCGGGACGGATCAGATTGCTGTATGTGGCTCCGGAGCGTTTGGAAACCGAACGTTTTCGCACGTTCGCCAGTCGTGTGCCGATTTCTCTGGTCGCCGTTGACGAAGCGCATTGCGTGTCGCAATGGGGTCAGGATTTCCGCTCGTCATATCTTGGTATCGGCGATTTTCTGAAGGCATTGCCGGTCCGTCCGACGGTTGCCGCGTTCACTGCGACCGCGACGGAACGGGTGCGTCGCGATATTATCGGAATTCTCGGATTGAGCGATCCGTCCGTCACCGTCACCGGCTTCGACAGGGCCAACCTGTATTTCGATGTGATCAGGATGGAAAGGAAATATAAGGCTTCGTGGGTGGCTTCATATATTGCGGATCATCCTGACGAATCCGGCATCGTGTATTGCGCGACCCGCAAGGAAGTGGAGTCGCTTGCCGAATCGTTGAATATCGCCGTGTGCGAGCTGCGTGCTACGAAAGGTGAGGATGCGACGCGACTTGGCATGGTCGCAGTCGCCTATCATGGCGGTATGTCGGCCGAAACGAGGGAACGGGCACAACGTGATTTCGTAACCGACCGTGTGCCTGTGGTGGTTGCCACGAATGCGTTCGGCATGGGCATCGACAAGTCGAACGTGCGTTATGTGATCCACCATAATATGCCGGAATCGATCGAAGCGTACTATCAGGAGGCCGGTCGTGCGGGGCGCGACGGCGAGCCGAGCCGGTGCACGTTGCTGTGGAACGAATCTGATATTGCTACGAGGCGAAGGCTGCTTGATTCGGATTATGAGAACGAGCGTTTGACCGCCGAAGAGCAGGAGGTCGTGCGTGCGTCGAAACGGCGTCTGCTCAACGCCATGATCGGTTATTGCCGTACCACGGATTGTCTGCACGAGTATATGACCAGGTATTTCGGTGAGGCCGGGGGAGCGGCCGTCCGTGATGACGGCACATGCGTGGGAGGATGCGCGAACTGCGGAAATACGTTTGAAACCGTTGACGTCACGGATATCGCGCGGGCCATCAGCCGCTGCGTGCATGACGTGAACCAGAAGGTCGGTTCGGGGAAGATCGTCAAAGTGCTGCGAGGATCGAAAGCGCAGGATTTGAACTATCTTCATCCTGCCGATCTACCGACGTACGGCATGTTGAGCGCGACTTCGGAGGCGCAGATTCGTGACGTGCTCAGCCAGATGGCGACGGATGGTTTTCTTTCCATCTCGGAAGGTTCCATGCCGATCGTTCGCTTCGGTGAACGTGCGGCGGAAACGGTCGCGCCGAATTTTCATTATGAAATCAAAAAGATCGAACGGAAGCACGCTGCGAAACGTGCAGAATCGCCGTCCGCAGGCTCTCAGACTATGGGATCGTATGTGCCGGGCGACGGAGACGAGGAATTGTTCGCCAAACTGCGTGCGTTGCGGCTTGACATCGCCCGCGAACTCGGTAAACCCCCGTATATCGTCTTTTCCGATAAAACGCTGCGCGACATGGTGCGTATCAGGCCGGTCACCGGCGAGCAATTCTCGCAAGTCAATGGCGTTGGTGCGCTCAAATTGGAAGCGTATGGCGAACGGTTCATGGAAGTGATCCGCGATTTCGTTGCATGAATCAGGTGACGTGTCAGCTTGAGGAATAAGCGTATCGATTATTGCAAAACCATACGTTTTATATGATACGTAACACGTTATCGGCAACATGTATGGCGGTGAGGTTGACGTATGCCGGCAAAACGGCGACAGTAGAGACGACCACACCAAGGTGAAGGCTCCGTATGTGCGTTATATCGACACGCAGACCGGTCCGAATGGCGATGTGATTTCCAATTATGATTTGCGTTTGGTACAGCCGAATGAGAATGCGATTCCGACCGGTGGCCTGCACACCATCGAACATACGATTGCGGTGCTGTTGCGTGAACGTATCGACGGTTATATCGATTGTTCCCCGTTCGGCTGCCGTACCGGTTTCCACCTGCTGACATGGGGCGAGCATTCCACGGAAGAAGTGGCTCGCGCGTTGAAGGAGGCGTTGGAATTCATCGCATACGAGGCCACATGGGATGACGTTCCTGCCACCACCATCGAAAGCTGCGGCAATTACCGCGACCATAGCCTGTTCACGGCGAAGGAATGGTGCAAGGATATTCTCGCCAAGGGCATCAGCTCTGACGCGTTTGAGCGCCGTCTGGTCTGATTTGCGTGCGATTGCACGTCTTTTTTCGGGCATATTGCGAATACTGTGCCGTGGGCATGGTATTTTTGACGCTCGGAAGAAGACAAGGTGATGCAAAGGTGAACGAGATGGGTGAGGAGAGCGTCATTACCTCTGAACGGCGGTTCCGTCGCGCCACTATGGCTGATTTGCCGACCATGCTGAAGATTTATGAGCATGCCCGCAAGTTGATGGCCTCCAATGGCAATCCCACGCAGTGGGGTGATAAGTTCCCTCGTGAGGAAGTGGTTCGTGACGATGTCGAATCGCAACGCACCGTGTTGCTGG
>ENA-OUQM01001068-OUQM01001068.1-human-gut-metagenome-genome-assembly--contig:-NODE-1068-length-16012-cov-28.178605_pt1 | contig 16012 bp, 19 predicted proteins | sample MGYA00237949_ERZ548830 | MGnify/ENA primary metagenome ERZ548830 (study PRJEB26490, sample SAMN05194706) | human gut metagenome | biome: terrestrial biome; feature: human-associated habitat...
TTTTCATGCCACGAAAAGGAGGTTTGCAAATGGCAGATGATAAGAAAAACATTCCAGAGGCAGCCCCGCCTGCCGAGGCACCCGCTCCCGCAGTAGGAAATGCCGTTGTGCCGGAGCAGCCCGCTCCCGAGCCTGCGCTGACCAACGCAGAGACGGTCATGCTGGAACATGAGGGGCAGGCGGCGCTCCTTGAAATGGGCGAGGCTGTACCCAATCCCGCCGACGCTGTTACCCACGCCGAGGTGGAGGAGCCTGCCACTCCCGAAGTACCCAAAACCGAAAAGGAACAGGATCAGCCGCTCGCTCCCGGCAAGGACAATCCTGCCCCGGCACATTCCGGCAAGGTGGTGAATTTTGCCGCCGCCCGTGATGAGGCGGCCAAGGAGGAGAAAAAGGCGGTCAAGCAGAAGCCGCCCACCGAAAAGGACAAGCCCGCCAAACCCGGCAGAGGCCGACCGCCCAAGGATGGCAAGGCCGCTCCCGATAAGGTAAAGCCGCCCAAACCTCGGGACAAAAAGTCCAAAAGTAAGCCTGCCCCGGAGAAGCCTGCCGTGGATAAGGGTGGCGCTCCCGCCGGTGCGGAGGTCACGCCGGAGCCATCTGCGCCCCGTGACGCCACTCGACCGGTAAAAGAGGAGATCGTCTATCTCAACCTGTCTGACCTGCACCCGTTCAAAAATCACCCGTTTGGTGTCCGGGACGATGCGGAGATGCAGGGGCTTGTGGAGTCGGTCAAGGCGGCGGGCGTCAATCAGCCCGCGCTGGTGCGTCCCCGTGAGGATGGCGGTTATGAGATCATCGCAGGCCACCGCCGCCAGCGGGCAAGTGAGCTTGCCGGATTTGCGAATATGCCGTGTATCATCCGCAACATGACGGACGATGAAGCCATCCTTGCCATGACGGATGACAACCTCCGCCACCGTGAGCGTATTTTGCCCACGGAAAAGGCGCAGTCGCTCAAAATGCAGGTGGAGGCCATTAAGCACCAAGGCTCCCGCCCCGGTGAGGAGGACAAGGACGCCGGAAAACGCTCCACGCAGGTCGTGGGAGATCGCAACGGCATGAACTACAAGCAGGTGCAGCGATATATCCGCCTGACCGAGCTTGTGCCGGATTTGCAGAAAATGGTGGACGAGAAAAAGCTGGCGTTCACCCCGGCGGTGGAGATCTCATTCATCCGCCCCAAAAATCAGAGGTATATCGCCGTGTCCATTGAGGGGCAGCAGTCCTCGCCCTCGCTGTCGCAGGCACAGAAAATGCGGGAGCTGGACAAGGACGGCAAGCTCAACGGTGATGTGATCGACGGTATTCTGTCGCAGGAGAAAAAGGAGGTAGACAAGGTGATCATCAATAGTGCGGAACTGGAAAAGTATTTCGGCAAGGACAAGTCCCCGAGGGAAATGAAAGACAAGATCATTTCTCTGCTGGATGACTGGAAAGCCAAGCAGCCGCCCGAGCTGGGCAAGCCCGAAAAGAAAACGGATCTTGAAAAGTGACCTTGGGACTTTTTGTCCCGAGGTCTTTCGTTTCCCCGGATGGCTCTTGTGGTTATATCCCCCGTCGCCGCCTGTATTTCAGCATGGCCGGGAGCGGGCTGTCAAGGGTGCATCGCACCGCCGTTTACGGCGGCCAGCCCTTGACCGTCTGTCCCGGCTATGCTTTTTCTCCGGCAAGCGGCGGGGGTATATCCTCCAGAGCCGCCCCCTTTCCCAAGAATGGGAAAGGGCGTGGGGTTTGGGTTGACCCACTACATTATAGAATTGGAGGTTTTCAGGATGAAACGACCCCTTGCATATATCACCGCCGCATGGTGCGGCAGCGACCACGAAAACACAAAGCTGGCGGCGCAGTATTGCCGCACGGTGTATGAAGCGGGCTTTTCGCCCATCTGCCCGACGCTCTATCAGCCGCTTTTCCTCAATGACGCCGTTCCCGAGGAGCATAAGAGCGGCATTGACATGGGGCGCGACCTGCTCCGCCGCTCTCATGTGCTGGTGGTGTGCGGTCATACCGTTACCGAGGCCATGAAGAACGACATCGCCGTTGCCCAGCGGCTGGGTATCACCGCCACCACCCTTGAGGGCATTTTGACCGTCAAGGGACAGGGGCGCAGATAAGATGACGGCGCTCCGGCTGGGGAGCCTGTTTGACGGGATCGGCGTGTTTCCGCTGGCGGCGGTGCGCTGCGGCATTGAGCCGGTATGGGCAAGTGAGATCGAAAATGCCCCTATCTCCATCACCAAGCGCCACTTTCCCGATATGGCGCATTTGGGGGATGTGACAAAGCTGGACGGGCGGGATCTCCCGCCCGTCCATATCATCACCTTTGGCTCACCGTGTCAAAATCTCTCGCAGATCGGCAACCGCAAGGGGCTTGCGGGAGAAAAGTCCAGCCTGTTCTTTCAAGCCATCCGCATTATCCGTGAAATGAGGGAGGCGACAAATGGTCTATTTCCAGCAATCGCTGTTTGGGAAAATGTCATGGGAGCGTTTTCATCAAATGACAGGATGGATTTTAGAGCCGTCCTATCCGCTTTCACAGACACCGATGTTTCAATGCCTGCTTCTGGAAGATGGGCAGGAGCCGGAATGGTGCGAGGGCGAACGCCTGACCTCTGCTGGCGGCTCATGGACGCCCAGCATTGGTCAAGCCCCCGACTGGCACGACGGCAGCGCATCTTTCTTGTGGCAGATTTTGGAGGACGGCGTTCCCATGAAATACTTTTTAAGCCCCGCACAATGCAGTCACTTCCTGCATTTGGCGGAGATCGCGGGCTGCCCGCCGCCTGCGGAGATCGAGGCTCTTTTATTGAAGCAGGGCGGCGCGTACCAGTCACCCGACCCTTTCAATGCTTCCGTATGCGGGCGTCCGCCAAGGAGCGGACGGAAACAGCGTTCCGAAACAGCTTCGGACTGCCAACTGACCCTTTTCCCACTCTGTTAGCGGGCGGCATTTCACCCTTTGCCTTTTGGTATGAGAACGATCCTGCCGGGGGCTGCGTCCGCTTTCCCACGGAAACGGAATGTGAGCGGCTCATGGGGCTGCCGGAAGGCTGGACAAAGTACGGCGCGGACGGCGAGGAAATTCTATCCTCCCACCGTTACCGGGCATTGGGAAACGCCATCGCGCTGCCCTGTGCTGAGTACATCATGGCGGGGATTGCGGAGGCGCTGACAAAAGGAGGTGCAAATGACGGTATTTGAAGCCTACATCACCAACCTCGGCAAATATGCCGAGGGGCAGCTTGTGGGTGAAACGCTGAAATTTCCGGCCACCACGGAGGAGGTGCAATCGCTTCTAAAAAATATCGGCGTGGACGGTGTGCTGTATGAGGAATTTTTCATCACTGCCTTTGACGGCGATGTGATGGGCTTATACGACTATCTCACCGAGTATGAAAACTTGGACGAGCTGAACCATCTGGCGCATCTCATTTCCGAGCTGGACAGCGACGAGATCGAAACGCTGGAGGCTGCGCTCAACAAGGGCGACCATACTTCCAGCGTAGAGGACATCATCAACCTTGTTCACAATCTGGACTGCTACGATTTACACCCCGGCGTGACCGACGATGAAACGCTGGGGCGCATCTATGTGGAGGACATGGAACTACTGGATGTGCCGGACAATGTGCTACCCTACTTCGATTTTGAAGCCTACGGACGGGATATGCGGATCAACGAGGGCGGTCACTTCGCCCCCACGGGCTATCTGACCCGCAGCGGCGACTTCAAGGAGGTGTACCACGGCATCGAGGACATTCCCGCCGAACACCGCATTTTTGCATACCCCAAATTGAATATCCGGGAGCAGATGGCGGCCTACAAGGAGATCATAGACCGCTCATCCTTGGAGGGCGAGCGCCTGCACCCGAGAAAGGAGCATGATGACCGCTGACTTTGGGACAACTTGTCCCAAAGCGGAAAAGAAGGCGAGCAGTTTAGTCTGCTCGCCTTTTATCGGTGCCGTAAATAACACATAGCATTTATTTAGGGGCATTTACGAAGCGTGCGATGATAGATCAAATCATCCGCAGACGGAGTTGTCACAATAGTGAACATTCCCTCTTTGATAAACTTCTCCATCCGCAGCGCGATCCACGCATCTCCGATGCCAAGCTGATTTTTGCCCAGGACATTCCCAATTAGGTTTGCTTCTGAAAATTCGTCCGCTTGCTCGTCCACCTCTCGCAGAATAAAACTGTCATAGATATTTTCCGAAGCGCTCTGAAGTTTTCCGTTGAGATAAATACGCAAGGGGGCGTTTTCTTGTTGGAGCTGTTTCCAGCGCATAGCACAGGCATTTAATAATGCCGGTTTGACCTCCCGTTGCAGAGGCAGATATTTCCCCCATTCTTCGGGCGAGATTTCTCCCCAACCAATGTGCGTACAAAGGGTGTTATCGGTAGAGTATTCCCATTCCGGCAGTTTGACAGCATATATTGAGCCGATTGCGGGCAGCTTTTTGAGCTGCGCCAGCAGCCAATAGAACCCGCAGATTTCATCGGGATTATGGCTATACCAAATCCGAACAGGCTCACCCCGAGAGGCGCGGTCAAGGATTTCGTGCAAAGCCGTTTTCGCTGAGCAGAGTGTCTCCAAAATATATTGTTCATTATCTTCTCTGTTCGGCCAAACAAAGAAGGCTTGTTCTAATACGCTCTTGCGGTTGTTGCTGATCTTATCATCGGAAATATCACCCATGCTCCATGCGACATCGATGCAATAGACATCCGCCGGATTTCCACCTAACGGAATTGAGGTTTCCCATTTGCGGTGCGCCTGCAATTCTGTATCTGTTTTTAACGCTTCAAGTTTTTCCGGGGATATATTTTTACGGCCTGATAAAACAAGGCCGATGGATGCGCTTGAATGTTTATCTGTACCGCAGTTTTGTGCCAGCTTTAGACTTCCGTATGCGCTCTTGTTAAATACAGTCTCTATCATAACAATATCTCCTCGGCATTGGACTTCATAAATCAGTTTTCATTATATCCGAGATATGTGAACAATTCAACTAAGGCAACACGGACTTACCATTTTATAACTGTGAAAGGAGGCGATGACGGCTGGTAGACGAGGATATTTCCCGGCGCACGATTGCCGTATCGGTGAAGGCGTCAAAGCTGACCGCCCGGGGGCTTGCCTATGTTGTCCGGGCGGTGGGGCGCAAGATCGCCAAGGCGCACCGGGCAAAGCAGACGCCCCACGGCAAGCAGACCGTGAAAAAGCTCATGGCGCACGGCACATCCACCAACAGCCTTGAACTGTCCGGGGATACGAAGCTCTTTGACCGGGTAGCCCGGAAGTGGAATGTGGACTACGCCTTTTATCAGACCGAACCGGGGAAATACCTGCTGTTCTTCAAATCCGGGCAGGCGGACGCTATGACCGCCTGCTTTTCGGAATACTCCCGCAAGGTGCTGGATAAGGCCAAGTCCCGCCAGCCCACGATTCCCGAACAGATGAAGCAGGCGGAGCAGCAGCTTGCCAAGGAAAAGCCGCCCAAGGAGCATATCAAGGAGGTGTCGCATGACAGATAAGCTCCGTAAATATGTGCTGCCCAACATCCCCTATGTGTTCATCGGGTGGGTGTTTCTCAAGCTGGGGACGGCCTACCGTTTGGCGGCAGGCGGCGATTTTGCCCATAAATTCATTGGGCTGGGACAGACTGTCAGCGCGGCCTTTGCCGACTTTGCCCCCGGCCTTGCTCCCTTTGACTGGCTGGTGGGCATTGTGGGGGCGGTGGCGTTCCGTCTGCTAATCTACTTCAAAAGTAAGAACGCCAAGAAGTACCGCCGGGATGCGGAATACGGCAGCGCCCGCTGGGGCAACGAAAAGGACATCAAGCCCTTTGTCGATCCCAAGTTTGAAAACAATATGCTGCTGACCGCCACGGAACGGCTCACCATGAACACCCGCCCCAAAAATCCCGCCAACGCCCGCAACCTCAATTTCTGCGGCATCGGCTCGTCCGGCTCGGGTAAGACCCGCTTTTGGCTCACACCGCAGCTCCTGCAAGCTCATTCTTCCTATGTGGTGGTAGACCCCAAGGGCGGTGTGCTGGGGCAAGTCGGCGCATTTTTGCAAAAACGGGGCTACAAAATTAAGGTGTTCAACAGCATAGATTTTTCAAAATCCATGCACTATAACCCGCTGGCGTATATCAAGACCGAGGCCGACATTCTAAAGTTTGTCAATGCTCTCATTTCCAACACCAAGGGCGAAGGTAAGGAGGGCGACCCGTTCTGGACGAAAGCGGAAACGCTTTTGTATTGCGCCCTGCTGGGCTACATCATTTTTGAGGGAGCCGAGGAGGATCGCAACATGAATACGCTGGTGGACATGATCTCCGGCATGGAGGTCAAGGAGGATGACGAGGATTTTCTCAACGCCGTGGACTATATGTTCAAGGGGCTGGAACAGCGCAAACCGAATTGCTTTGCGGTGAAGCAGTATAAAAAATACAAGCTCAGCAGCGGCAAGACGGCCAAAAGCATTTTGATCTCCTGCGGCGCTCGGCTTGCTCCCTTTGATATTCCCCAGCTTCGGGAGATCATGTCCTATGACGAATTAGAGCTTGACCGCATGGGAGATCGCCGGACGGCTACTTTCTTCTGCATCAGCGATACCGACAGCACCTACAATTTCCTTGTGGCGCTGGCCTTTTCGCAGATGTTCAACCTCCTGTGTGAACGGGCGGACAATGTTCATGGCGGACGGCTGCCCCATCATGTGCGGGTGCTGTGGGACGAGGCGGCCAACACCGGGCAGGTGCCAAACTTGGAAAAGCTGGTGGCGGTCATCCGCTCCCGTGAGATCAGCCTGTGCCTGCTATATCAGCAGCTTGCCCAATGCAAGGCCATCTACGATAAGAACGCAGAAACCATCCTTGGCAACATGGACAGCGTTCTATTCCTCGGTGGCCGTGAGGCCAGCACCATCAAAGAGATTTCCGAGAACTGGCTGGGCAAGGCCACGATCTCTATGCAGACCGAGGGGCGCTCCCGTGGGCAGTCCGAAAGTTACAGCCAGAACACCCAGCGGCTCGGGCGAGAGCTGATGACCCCAAGTGAGCTTGCTACCATGCCCGGAGATCGGTGCATTTTGCAGCTCCGAGGGCTGCCGCCGTTCTATTCCAAAAAGTACGATTTGAAGCAGCACCCCAATTATCGCTTTACGGCGGAGGCCGATAAAGTGAAAAACGCCTTTGACCTCGACAGGCTCATTGACCGCCGCAGGCGACCGGGCATGAACGAGGAATGTGAGGTGTACGAAGTGTCCGTGCCGGACGAGGCGCTCACAGACGAGGACGAGGACATCCTCAACTATGACGACCTCGACGACCCGGACGCTTTTGTATAGAGCTTTGGGACATTTTGTCCCAAAGTAGTAGGCTGCCGCCCGCAAAGGCGGCTTTTTCATGGCCGGGGCTTTGACCCCGGAGAAACGGAGGAATATATGCAGTTTTTCGCTTCTGCCATCACCACTTTGCAGACCCTTGTGATCGCCCTCGGCGCTGGCCTTGGCGTGTGGGGCGTGGTCAATCTGCTGGAGGGCTATGGCTCGGACAACCCCGGCGCAAAGTCTCAGGGCATGAAACAGCTCATGGCGGGCGGCGGCATCATCGTGCTGGGTACGACCCTGATCCCTCTGCTGTCCACCCTGTTTTAAGGGCGTAAAGCATGGGATTTCTCACCGACTGGCTGACAGACTGGCTAAAAGAGCTGCTGATCGAGGGGATCATGGGCAACCTCACAGGGCTTTTTGATACGGTCAATTCCCGTGTCGGAGAGATTGCGGTGCAAGTGGGAACCACCCCGGCGGCATGGAACGCCGGGGTGTTCTCCCTGATCCGGCAGCTTTCTGAAACGGTGATACTGCCGATTGCCGGTCTGATCCTAACCTTTGTTGCCACCTATGAGCTGATCCAGCTCATTATCGAAAAGAACAACCTGCATGATCTGGACTACTGGATCTTCTTCAAATGGATATTCAAAACGGCCTGCGCCATTTTGATTTTGTCCAACACTTTCAATATCGTCATGGCCGTGTTCGATGTGTCCCAAAGCGTCATCGCCCGGGCAGCCGGGATCGTGCAAGGCTCAACGGACATTTCAGAGGCCATGCTTGCCGACTTGGAGGCCACGCTGGAAACGCTGGGGCTTGGCTCTCTGCTGGGGCTGTGGCTGCAATCCCTACTCATTCATGTGACCATGTGGGCGATCAATATTGTGATCTTCGTTATCGTCTATGGCCGCATGATCGAGATATACCTGTTGACCAGCTTAGCGCCCATCCCCGTTGCTACGCTCTCTAACCGGGAGCTGGGCAATACCGGGCAGAACTATTTGAAGTCCCTGTTCGCCGTGGGCTTTCAAGGATTACTCATTCTCGTCTGTGTTGCCATCTATGCGGTACTGATACAAGGTATCGCCACAAGCGGCGACCCCATCGGCGCGATATGGGGCTGCATGGGTTATTCCGTGCTGCTCTGCTTCTGCCTGTTCAAGACTGGCTCCATTGCCCGCAGCGTGTTCAGCGCGCATTAAAGGAGGGATGAATATGACCTTGGGACAGAATGTCCCAAAGCTGGATGCGCTGCACCTCATGGACGGGATCGAGGGCTTGCGTTCTCTGCCAAAACATAGCGTGGATATGCTCTTGACCGATCCGCCCTACGGCACGACCCGGAACTTTTGGGATGTGCCGCTGCCGCTCCCGGAGCTGTGGGAGGCGGTGCGCTGGGCGGTGAAGCCCAACGGAGCCATCCTGTTTTTCGCTCAATGCCCCTTTGATAAGGTGCTGGGTGCGTCCAACCTCGCCATGCTCCGCTATGAGTGGGTGTGGTACAAATCCCGGGCAACGGGTTTTCTCAATGCCAACCGTGCGCCACTGAAAAAGTCCGAGAACATTTTGGTGTTCTATCAGAAGTCCCCGGTGTATCATCCGCAATTCACCTATGGGGAGCCGTACCGCAAGACCAATCCCCGCAGCGGGTGCAGTACGAACTACGGCAAGTTTGAACGGACAGGCTCAGAGTCCAGCGACGGGCGGCGTTATCCGGGAAATGTGCTGTTCGTGCCAACGGTGACGGGCGGCATCCATCCCACGCAAAAGCCCGTGGAGCTGTGCGAGTATTTCATCAAGACCTACACCGACGAAGGAGCGGTGGTGGCGGACATCTGCGCGGGCAGCGGCACGACTGCCGTTGCCGCCATGAACACGCACCGCCGTTTCATCTGCTTTGAAAATGCCCCCTCCATCTACACCATCGCCGCCCAGCGCATTGAGCAGGCGCGGCTGGCCGTGTCCAGGGGCGGGAAAGGAGAATAGCTATCGAAAAATACCCCATCATTTATGCTGATCCGCCGTGGCGCTACTCGGCTAAGAAAGTGCAGGGCGCGGCGGAAAATCATTATCCCACCATGAGCATTGATGAATTGTGCGCGCTGCCTGTGGCCGAGCTTGCGGCCAAGGACAGCGCCCTTTTTATGTGGGCGACCTTTCCCCAGCTCCCGGAGGCTCTGCGGCTCATCCGTGCGTGGGGCTTCACCTATAAATCCGTGGCGTTCGTCTGGCTGAAGAAAAACCGCAAGGCGGACAGTTGGTTTTACGGGCTGGGCTTCTGGACGCGGGCGAACGCCGAAGTTTGCCTGCTGGCGACCAAGGGACACCCCAAGCGGCAGGCCGCCGACATTCATCAATTTATCATTTCGCCCATTGAAGCCCACAGCAAAAAGCCGGACGAAACCCGTGATAAGATCGTTGCCCTCATGGGCGATCTGCCCCGTGTGGAGCTGTTCGCACGGCAGACCTCTCCCGGCTGGGATGTGTGGGGCAACGAGGTAGAGCCGACGATCCCGGACTTTGGGACAAGTTGTCCCAAACTGGAGGTGACAGACTGATGCCCTATGTGAATGTCCCGAACGATCTTTCCAAAATCAAGACAAAGATTGCGTTCAACCTAACCAAGCGCCAGCTTATCTGCTTTGGCCTTGGAGCTGCTATCGGCGTTCCCACCTACCTTTTGACCCGGCAGGCCATCGGCAACACCGGGGCGCTGTTCGCTATGCTGGCGATCATGCTCCCGGCGTTCCTGCTGGCGATGTACGAAAAGGACGGTCTACCCTTTGAAAAGGTGATCCGTAACATCATCCGGGTCAAGTTTACCCGTCCCGGCATCCGCCCGTACCGAACGGAAAATATCTATGCCCCATTTGCGCGAAAGGAGGAGCCTATTGAGCAAAGCAAAAAAGCAGAAAAACGCAAATAAGCACCGGGCGCTGTCCGCCCAGCAGACCATTCCTTATATCGCCATGCACCCGGACGGGATCTGTCAAATCCCCGGCGGGCTTTACACAAAGACGCTGGAATATGAGGACATCAATTATGCCGTGGCGTCCACGGAGGATCAGACTGCCATTATCAGCGGGTGGAGCGCGTGCCTGAATTATTTTGACAGCTCTCTGCCGTTCCAGCTTTCCTTTGTCAATCGCCGCAGCCGGAACGCCAACCGCTACAAGGTGAATATCCCGGCACAGGAGGATGACTTCAACAGCATCCGGGGCGAGTATGTGGAAATGCTCAAAGGCCAGATCGCCAAGAGCAACAACGGCATTGAGCGGTACAAATACATCACCTTTGGCCTGCCCGCCGAGGGCGTGGCGGAGGCGCGTCCCCGGCTGGGGCGTGTGGAGGCGGATGTCATGGGCAACCTAAAGCGGTTGGGCGTCCAGTCCCGCCCGCTGGATGGCCGGGATCGGCTGGCGGTGCTGCATGGGCAGATGCACCCGGGCGGGCGTGAGCCGTTTCGCTTTGCGTGGAAAGACATTCCCAAGACGGGCATGGGGACAAAGGACTACATCGCCCCGGACAGTTTCGACTTCCGGCAGAGCCGGACTTTCCGTGTCGGCCAGATGTGGGGCGCAGCGTCCTATTTGCAGATCATGGCATCGGAGCTTTCAGATAAGCTGCTGGCGGAAATTCTGGAGCTGGACGCCGAGCTGACCGTCACCATGCACATTCAGACGGTAGACCAGCTCAAGGCCATTAAGACCATCAAGGGCAAAATTTCCGACATTGGCCGCATGAAGGCGGAGGAACAGAAAAAGGCCGTCCGTGCCGGGTATGATATGGAGATTTTGCCGCCTGACCTCATTACCTTTTCCAAGGATGCCGCCGAGCTGCTCTCCGACCTGCAAAGCCGCAACGAGCGAATGTTCCTGCTGACCTTTACGGTGGTAAACCTCGCTCCCACCCGGCAGCGGCTTGAAAACGATGTGTTCACGGTGAGCGGTATCGCCCAGAAATACAACTGCGCCCTGCGCCGTCTGGACTGGCAGCAGGAGCAGGGCTTTGTGTCCTCGCTGGCGCTTGGCTACAACGGCATTGAGATCCAGCGCGGCATGACCACCAGCTCCACGGCCATTTTTATTCCCTTTATGACCCGGGAGCTTCGCATGGACGGGCAGGCGCTTTACTACGGTATGAACGCTCTTTCCAACAATGTCATCATGGCTGACCGCAAAAAGCTCAAATCCGCCAACGGAATGTACCTCGGCTCTACGGGCAGCGGCAAGAGCTTTGCCGCCAAGCGGGAGCTGATCAATGTGTTCCTTACCACCAAGGACAGGATCATTGTGGTTGACCCGATGGGCGAATATGCCCCGCTGGTGCGGCGGCTGGGCGGACAGGTCATTGAGATCGCCCCGGACAGCCCACATCACATTTCGCCTATGGACTTGCAAATGAATATCAACGACGAGGACAGTCCGCTTTCCATGAAGGCGGATTTTCTGCTGTCCCTGTGTGAGCTGATCGTGGGCGGCAAGGAGGGCTTGCAGCCCATCGAGAAAACCGTCATTGACCGCTGTGTGCGGCTGGTGTACCGGGAAATGGCGCTGGGGCTGGAAACGGCAAAAACGCTGCTGCTTCAAGATCTGTATGAGGAGCTGCTGCGCCAGCCCGAGCCGGAGGCGCGGCGTGTGGCAACGGCGCTGGAGCTTTACTGCACCGGCTCACTCAACCTTTTCAACCATCCCACAAATGTTGACCTCAATTCCCGTGTGGTCTGCATCGTCCTGAAAGGCTTGGGTGAAAACCTCCGCAAGATCGCCATGCACACCACCAACGAATTTGTCACGGCGGCGGTGAACGCCAACCATGCCGAGGGCGTGGCGACATGGTGCTACTTTGACGAGTTCCATATCCTACTCCGTGATCCGCTGACCGCCAGCTACTTTGTGGCCGTGTGGAAGATGCTCCGCAAAAAGGGCTGCGTCCCCTCGGCGCTGACGCAGAATGTGAAAGACCTGCTGGCCAGCCGGGAGATCGAGAACATTTTGGACAACACGGATTTCATGGTGCTGCTGTCGCAGGCGCAGAGTGACCGTGCAATCTTGGCAAAGCAGCTTGGCATTTCCGAGCATCAGCTCTCCTACATCACCCACTCCAATTCCGGCGAGGGGCTGCTGTTCTATGGAAATGTCACCATCCCCTTTGTAGACCGTTTCCCCCGTGGAGAGATCTATGACCTGCTGACTACCCGTCCGGAGGATCTTGCCCATGAGCGAACAGACGAGTAACCCCACTTCAGGACAAGAAGTCCCAAAGTCCAAGTTTCGCAGAAAGAGCCGACAGGAGCAAACGGCGGCGTCCAAGCTGAGGATGGAGCGCCGGGGCGAAAAGCTGGATGCCGCCCGGGAAAAGCTGGCAAAGCAGAAACCGCCGAAAAAGCCCGGTGCGGTCAAGCGCCTTGCCCACACCGCCGGACACGGCGTCCACGGCTTTGTGCATGGCAAGCTCTATGAGGTCGAGCATGAAAATGTCGGCACGGAGGGCGCACACCGTTCCGAGCTGGCGGCGGAGTCCGTGTACCGCTTCGGCAGGCGCAAGCTCCGCAAGGCCATCCGGGAGCACCCGGCAAAGGCCGTGGAGCGTGCGGAGAACAGGCATATCAAGGCCACGGCGGATTATTACTACCGCAAGACCGTGGAGGAACACCCGGAAATGCAGGAGGGCGGCACGGTGTCCCGGTATCTGCAAAAGCAGAAGATCAAGCGTCAGTACGCAAAGCAGGCGCGGGAGGCTGCCAGACAAACCACCAAGGCTGCCGAGGGTACGGCATCTGTCACGGGCAAGCTGACGGAAAAGGTGTCCGCCTATATCAAAGAACACCCCGGCGGGCTGCTCCTGCTGGTGGCGGCGTTTCTTTTGCTTGTGGTGCTGCAATCGTGTATGTCCTCATTGGTGACGGTGGGGAATGGCGTGGCCGGAGCCATCGGCGCGTCCACCTATGCCGCCGAGGACGCTGACCTGCTGGGAGCGGAGGCCGCCTATTGCGCTCTGGAGAGCAGGTTGCAACGCTACCTCGATACCTACACCCGTACCCATGATTATGACGAGTACCATTTTGACCTTGATACCATTGAACACGATCCCTATGTGCTGCTGTCCATCGTCTGTGCGCTCCATGAGGGTGAGTGGACGCTGGACGAGGTGCGGGGGACGCTCCAAATGCTCTTTGACCGCCAGTACATTTTGACCGAGGATGTGGTGGTGGAGGTGCGCTACCGAACCGTGACCCGGACGGACAGCGAGGGCAACGACTATGATGTAGAAGTTCCGTACAATTATTACATCTGCTATGTCACACTGGAAAACTTCAATCTCTCCCATCTGCCCGTCTACATTATGGGCGAGGAAACCCTGTCCCGGTACGCCCTCTATATGGCGACGCTGGGCAACCGCCCCGACCTGTTCCCGTCCTCGCCCTATGTAGGCAAGTACACCAACAAGCCCCCGGCGCATGAGATCCCCGAGGACTACCTTGTCGATGAAACCTTTGCCGCAATTCTGAAAGAGGCGGAGAAGTATGTAGGATACCCCTATGTTTGGGGCGGCAGTTCTCCGAGTACCTCTTTCGACTGCTCCGGCTTCGTCAGCTATGTCTACAATCAATGCGGCTGGGACTTTGGGCGGCTGGGGGCGCAAGGGCTATACAACATCTCTACCCGGACGAGCAGCCCCAAGCCCGGCGACTTGGTGTTCTTCACGGGGACTTATGACACGCCGGGGATCTCCCATGTGGGCATCTATGTAGGCGATGGCTGGATGCTCCATTGTGGCGACCCGATCAGCTACGCCAACCTCAACACGAGCTACTGGCAGTCCCATTTTTACGCCTACGGAAAATTATTTTAATAGGAGGTTTTTTATGGCTATCTCCAAAAGCGCAAAAATTCAGGCCGAAATCGAAAAGGTCACGGCCAAAATCAACGAGCAGCAGGCACGGCTCAAGGAGCTGGAACAGAAAAAGCTGGAGGCCGAGAACAGCGAGATCGTGGAGATCGTGCGCGGCATGAGTGTTTCGCTCACCGACCTGCCCGTGCTGCTCCAGACCATCAAGAGCGGCGGCACTTTGGGACAGAATGTCCCGAAGTCTGCGGATAAGGAGGACAGCGAATGAACAAGTGGATGAAGAAGTTGACGGCGGCGCTCTGCGCCGCTGTTTTGATGTGCGGCATGGCGGTCACGGCTTATGCCGGGGGCGGTGAGGAATGGGACGGTCTTGACCCGGTGGAGCCGCTGCCCGCCGAAACCGCTGACCCCGGAGAGGGCTTCACCGAGGACGGCAACCTTGTGACCCGTGACCTGCTCTACGACAAGGCCACCAACAAGCAGTTCATCACGGTGCAGACCAGCGGCGGCAACACCTTTTACATCGTCATTGACTACGACAAGCCCACCGACGAGGGCGGCGAGCAGTATCAGACCTATTTCTTGAACATGGTGGACGAGGCCGACCTGCTGGCGGCGATGCAGGCGGCGGGCGGTGAGCTGCCGGAGTGTTCCTGCGCCGACAAATGCGCTGTGGATGCCATCAACACGGATTGTACCGTCTGTGCCGTGAACATGGGCGAGTGCCAGGGCAAGGCTCCCGAGCCTGCGCCCGCGGTGGAGCCGGAGCCTGACCCCGAGCCGGAGCAGCCCAAGAGCAGCGGCGGGACGCTCCTGCTGGTGCTGGCCGTGGCGGTCATCGGCGGCGCGGCTGGCTGGTATTTCAAAATCTACCGTCCCAAGAAGCAGCAGGCCGCAGACGCTGCGGAGGACTACGGCGACGATTACGACGATACCCCGCCTTGGGAGGATGAGGACGAAACAGAAAGTGAGGGCGAGGAATGAGATTTACCAACAGCCCCTATGAGGACTTTATGAAAGAAAAAAGCTACTTCAAGGGTGTCCCGCCCAACCTGCCGCCCAAAGGTTCCCGCTGTGATGGCTGCCCCTACTGGCACGGGATCGGCTGCGTGTTCTGCTACCGGGAACAGCTCAAGCCCAAGACAGGGGGCAAAAATGAGCCGTGAATTGACCCGGCAGGAAAAGGCGGCGATCCGCTCCCTTGTGAAGCGTTGGTGCGCCAACTATGACAAGGACGCTGGCTGTCTGCCGTTGGATGCGCCTTGCTATATGTTGGGCAAGTGCTGGACGGGCGCTTATTGCCGCTACTTTTGTTCGGCGGTGCTGCCCCTTGACCCCGTGCTGGAAAGGTCGCTGACCGTGGAGCGTATCACGGAAACCCGGCCTTGCCCGGTGTGCGGCAGGGCTTTCCTCCCGGATGGGCGGCAGCGATACTGCTCCCCGACCTGTGCCGGGGCTGCCCTACGGGAGCAGAAGCGGGCGTATATGCGCCGCAAACGGAGGTAGTGTGTGGAAAAATAGCCCCGGAAAACGCCTGCATTTACAAGGCTTTTCCGGGGCGCTTTCGGGGTGGGCGGTATGTTTTCCCGTCCGCCCCTGTTTTCGCAGAAACGCTTTCCACATCCAAGCACCGGGGCTTTGGGACATTTTGTCCCGAAGTCCCGGCAGAAAGGAGGAATTATGCCTAAATATTATGAGATCAGCGAGGCGTCGGCAAAGCGGGCAAAGGACATGAACAGCTATTCCGACTATGCTCCCGGCTCGGCCACGGCGGGCTACCGGGCGATGGTGGATGAAGCCTATGCGCTGG
>ENA-OUQM01001085-OUQM01001085.1-human-gut-metagenome-genome-assembly--contig:-NODE-1085-length-15897-cov-6.913521_pt1 | contig 15897 bp, 9 predicted proteins | sample MGYA00237949_ERZ548830 | MGnify/ENA primary metagenome ERZ548830 (study PRJEB26490, sample SAMN05194706) | human gut metagenome | biome: terrestrial biome; feature: human-associated habitat; material...
GTCGGAGAGTGCGCGTGTCGCTTACACCTACCGCGTGCTGGAAAGCGCGACGGAAACTGGGCAATTTTACGGCGGCGTGGCCGATGATGTGATTGAGATTTCCGGCAAGAAGTACAAGGTTCTCAATACCACCCGCGTCACAGGCGATTCGACCAACAAAACGCTGACCCTGACCAACCAACTGCAAGATGCCAAATATAACTTGGTCATCACAAAGCTGGATGCACAGGATAATAGCATAAAGCTGGGCGGTGTGGAGTTCAAGCTGGAAAAGCCGGACGCTGAACCGAGTGAAAAGCCAAAAACAGGCGTGACCGACGCGGGAACAGGCGAACTTACCTTTGCAGACCTGACCCCCGGCAGCTACCGCCTGACCGAGACCAAGACTGCCGAGGGCTACACCCTGCTGGCCGAGCCCATCGAATTTACGCTGACAGCGGACGGGCAATGCCGACGCGATGGCGCGGCGTTTGGCGCGAAAACCGCAGATGCCGACGGCGTGTGCAACATTGCCCTGACGATCTACAACCGCAAGGGCTTTACCTTGCCGCACACGGGCGCGGACGCACCCAGCCTGTGGCTGCTGATAGGTTTGCCCGCACTGGTGGCTGTGCTGCTGGTGCTGGTGTTCCGATACAATAAGAAAGGGGGCAGACGTTCCTGAACCCCCTAAAAAAGCCCTCTACACAAAACAACATAGAAAGAAAGAGGTATGCAACAAGATGAAACTGAAACGTTTATTTACCGCAGTCCTCAGCGCCGCCCTGGCCCTGGGCCTTTGCGCCATGCCCGCCATGGCGGCTGACGGCTCGACGACGACGCCTAACACAAGCACGATTAACAAAGGCCAGCTAGGCTCTATCACCATCTATAAGCGCGCACTGGATAGTGGCGTAACCCCAGGTGATGCCGGTGATGGCGAAGCGATGACGGGGAAACCGCAGGGTACTGCATTGAAGGATACAGGCTTTACCATCTATCAGGTCATGGATGCAGATGCGTTGGTTGCCTACTACAATAACACAACCACCAAGCAGGTAGACGTTAAGGACTACTTTGATAAGTATGATCAAGATAATACGGCAGAAGGGCTAAAACCTGAATATAAGAAGAATTCTAAGCCACAAGAGCTTACAAATGAGCAAGGCGTGGCCAAGTTCTCCGGACTCGATGTCGGTATGTACCTTGTAATCGAAACCAAAACCCCGCAGGCTGTTACCGTACCCGTAGAGCCTTTCTTGGTTTCGATTCCCATGACCCGCATTGGCGACAAGACTGCGGACGCTAATAATAACCAAAACCTAAAAGAATGGCTGTATGATGTGACTGTCTACCCCAAAAACAGCATTGCCAAGGGCGATGTAAAACTTGTCAAGCTAGGCAAACAGGGAGATGATGAACCAACACCGCTGGAAGGCGTCCAATTTACCCTGTACAGGAAGAGTGACACAAAAGATGAATATACTTCGGTACAAACTGCCGATTCCATGCAAACTGATGCTGAAGGCAAAATCGCTTTGAACGGCCTTACCAAAGGCCGCTACTATCTGCAAGAAACAGGTTATGCCAGCAGATATGACAAGGGCTATATCCTGAACACCACCGGCAAATTCTACTTTGACATTAACGAGAAAGGTAAGCCTGCGGCAGTTACTGATGCCATAGACGGTAAGGTGGATGACGGTAGCTTTGCCATTAACACTAGCAACAATACTTTGACCGTCACGAACTACAAGCCCGATATTAAAAAGACCGTCACCAAGCGCGACGGCACCGCAGATACACATGAAGCCGATTACGGTGTTGGCGATGACGTGCAGTATACCCTGACTATCAAAGTCCCTGAAAACGTCGCCAGCCTGAAAACCTTCAAGGTTACCGATACCACGGTTGCAAGCCAGTTACTTCAGAAACAGGAAAGCGTAAAAATCAGCGGCAAGAATAGCGCGGGTACAGCAGTGAATGAAATCGCTGCATCCTCCGTTACCGTTACTCCAGATAAAAATAACTCCGTTATGACGGTTGACTTTACGCCGAGTACTTTGGCTGCCGTTGCCGGCGGTGAAATTACTATTACTTATACCGCTACCGTTCAGAGTGGTGCAGTTGTTGCCGGTGATGGCAACGTGAACACTGCCCAAATCGTCTATTCCCGCACAACCAACACCGAAATCGATGAAGGAACTGACGGCAACAAGCCCTACGAAATCACGGATAAGGGCGTTGTTTACACCTTTGCCCTGAACATCCACAAGACCGGCAAGGGCGGTACCGAGGGCGAAAAGAATCTTGAGGGCGTCACCTTTGACCTGTACAAGAAGGTGGATACGGAAGAGCCGGATATCGAGGGTAAATATCCCTTCTGCGGCGGAAAATATATTGCTATCAGTGACGCTGAGGCCAAAAACCTGGGCTTGACCGATAATGAAAATGAAAAGTGGATCATGGTCAAGACCCTTACAACGAAGGCTGACGGCAAGGATTCCGCAAAGGGTCTGCCCTCCGGCACCTACAAACTGGTCGAGACCAAGACCGTGAATGGCTACAACCTGCTGTCTAAGCCCGTGGATGCCAAACTGAACCTTACCTATGCTGCTGGATGGACAACCACGACAACGTATGATACATATGGCAACCAGACCAAGTCTACAATAACTACCCCGACCTACAAGAGAGACGGCGAGACTGTGACCCCCGGCGAAGAGATTAAAATCATCAACCGTGCGGGCTTTACGCTGCCTGTCACCGGCGGTTTCGGTACGCTGCTGTTCAGCGGTATCGGTGTGCTGCTGGTTCTGGCGGGCGTCGGCGTTCTGTTCAGCCTGAAAAAGAAATCCAACCGTGCGTAATGCACACCATCCAAACACCCACAGCAAAATAAACGGGTAATCCATAGGGGAAGGGCCGGAAACGGCTCTTCCCCTATGGGCGGTTGTGGCAGTGCGTCAACCCTTAACAGAAAGGCTCTTTGCAATGGAAACCACCGTCAAATTAAAACTTGGCTTTGCTGCGCTGATGATCGTCTCCGGCATCGGCGTGGCCATGTACCCCGTTGTCAGCAACGCGGTGGCACAGCGCCACGCAAGCTCGGTCATTGAAAGCTACAACGACACCGTGCAGTCGATGGACGCCGAGAAAATCGACGCCGCCAAGGAGGCTGCGCGCCGCTACAACCAACAGCTGAACAATGCCCTTGACCGCGACGCGGCGGGCGAAGCGGACGACATCGGCACAAGCTATGTGGACATGCTGGACGTGGGCGAGAGCCTTGGCTACATTACCATACCAAAAATTGACGTAAACCTGCCCATTTATGAGGGCACAAGCGACGATGTGCTGGTAAAGGGCGTCGGACATCTGGAAGGCTCCAGCTATCCGCTGGGCGGCGCGGGCACCCACAGTGTGCTGACGGGGCACCGCGGTCTGGCCGAGGCGGTACTGTTTACCGACCTGGACAAGCTGGGCGAAGGTGACCACTTTTACCTCCACATCATGGACGAGGTGCTGGCGTATCAGGTAGACCAGGTCAAGGTCGTGGAGCCGGAAAACACCGAGGATCTGGAAATTATCCCCGGCGGGGACTACTGCACGCTGGTCACCTGCACGCCCTATGCCATCAACACCCACCGTATGCTTGTGCGCGGCGCCCGTGTGCCGTATAACGGAGAGGACGAGCAGCCCGACACGCCGCAGACCGTGCAGTACCAACAGCTGAATACCGGCAACGTGGTAAAGCGCATTGTGGACGCCTGGCCGTGGATCAGCGTGACGGGCAGTGTGGTTATCGGCGGCGAGGCGCTGCTGTTGCTGCTGCTGTTGCACCGCTGCAAAAAGCGCGAGGAGGAAGACTGATGAAACGCCTGTTTCTGCAAATTTTTGCATGGCTGGCAATTTTGCTGGGCGTTGGGCTGATGCTGCAGCCCACGGTCAGCCGATATCTGACGGAGCAGAAAAGCACAAAAACCGTGCAAAAATTTGTGCAGGCCGCCGAAGCTGCCGCCCCCGCCGCGCCCGAAACCTCCGCTGCCGAACCCGCGCGCGCCTACCCCGAACTGTACGACGCGTTTCTGGCCTACAACCAACAGCTTTTTGCCCAAGGCCAAAGCGGCCTGAAAGACCCCTTTGCCTACGAGACCCCCGCCTTTGACCTGACGGGCTGCGGCTTGCCCGACGACGTTATCGCCGCGCTGTGGATACCGCGTCTGGACTTGGAACTGCCTGTTTATCTGGGGGCCAACGCGGCCAACATGGCCCGCGGCGGCGCGCTGCTGGGGCAGACCTCCATGCCGCTGGGCGGCGAAAACACCAACACCGTCATTGCCGCCCACCGCGGCTATTACGGCGCGGAAATGCTGCGCAACGTGCAGCAGATACAAATCGGCGACAAAATTACCCTGACAACGCCGTGGGACACGCTGGTTTACCGCGTGTGCGAGCTGAAAATTATACAGCCGGACGACATAAACGCCGTGCTGATACAGCCCGGCCGCGACCTGCTTACCCTGACGACCTGCCACCCCTACACCCAAAACACCCAGCGCTACCTGGTGATAGCCGAGCGCGACCCCGACGCAGAGGCCGCCACCCATGCGGCAGACCTGGCCGAGTGTGACGAAACCTGGGATGCCGCACCGCGCCAAGTGACGGTGGAGGCCGACGGTACCTCCGCGCTGGAGGAAGTCACCCCCGAAAGTATCACTCCCCTGCCCCACGAGGGCGGCGGCGAAAACGCGGGCGGCGCGTACTCCAACTGGGTGATTTGGCTGGAAAACAACGCCCTGTGGGCGGGATGCCTGCTGATTGCCGCCGTGATCGGCTGTATGCTGATTTGGCGCAGGCATAGAAAGGATTGACCCATGCAGAATATCAATGAAAAGGCGCTGGCCGTTACAGCCGAGGTAAGCAAGGCGGTGCTGGGCAAGCCGGAAGTCGTGCTGAAAATCATGATGGCGATACTGGCCCGCGGCCATGTGCTGATTGAGGACATCCCCGGCGTGGGCAAAACTACGCTGGCACAGGCGTTTGCCCGCGCTATGGACCTGACCCAAAACCGCGTGCAGTTTACTCCCGACGTTCTGCCGTCCGACATTGTGGGGTTCTCGCTGTACCAAAAGGAAACCGGCAAATTTGTGTACCACCCCGGCGCGGTGATGTGCAACCTGTTTTTGGCCGATGAAATCAACCGTACCAGCGCCCGCACCCAGTCCGCCTTGCTGGAAGTCATGGAGGAAAGTGCCGTCACGGTGGACGGCGTGACGCGCGTTCTGCCGCAGCCGTTTACCGTTTTTGCAACGGAAAACCCCGTCGGCTCGGTGGGTACGCAGATGCTGCCGGAATCCCAGCTGGACCGCTTTATGGTCTGCGTGGTCATGGGCTACCCCGATGCGGAGGCGGAAATGGAGATTTTGTCCCGCCAGCCGCGCCGCGCCCTGCTGGACCGTGTGCAGCCGGTGATGGACAAAAACGACCTGCTGGCTATGCAGCAGCAGGTAGACGAAGTATATATGAGCGATGAAATCAGACGGTATATCGTGGAGCTCTCCCGCGCGACGCGGCGGGACAGCCGCCTGACGCTGGGGCTTTCGCCCCGTGCATCGCTGGCAGTGGCCGGTATGGCGCGCGCGGCGGCTTTTCTGAGCGGGCGCAATTATGTGGCTCCGCAGGATATTACCGCGATTTTTGCCGATGCGGCCCGCCACCGTCTGTGCCTGACCGAACAGGCCCGCACCGGCGGCGATACAGTGCAGAATATCCTTGACGATGTTCTGCACACCGTGCCGCGCCCCCGCCCGGAGAAACCGTTCCATGGCAGGTAAGGTGGGCTGCGCGCTGCTGCTGGCCGTGCTGTTTGCCGCGGCAGCGGTCAGCCGCACGTCGTTTGCGGTCTTTTTGGCGTCACTGGCGGTGCTGCTGGTCGGCTTTTTGGCGTGGTATGTCCGCACACTGCGCAGGGATATGACGGTAACGCTGCAGCTGCCTGCCCGCCCCGTGCACCCCGACGAGGATTTTGCCGTACTGGTGAAACTGCACAACAACGGGCGGCGGCCCGTGCCGGAGCTGCGTGTCGTTTTGCAGGCTGTGGACGCCGAAAGCGGAACGGCCATTGAACTGCCCTGCGGCGCGATGCTGGCCCCGCATCAGTGTGCCGATTTGCGCGTGACCCTGCGCGCAGCAAAAAGCGGTCTGTGGCGGTTCCGTGTGCGGGAAGCCACCGTGCGCGACCCGTTGGGGCTGTTTGCCGCGCACTGCGCCGTGCCGCCCCAAAGCAGAGAACTGTGTGTGCTGCCCCCCGCCGAGGGCGAGGACGACGGCGCAGGCACAAAACCGCAGAACTGCGCCGAAAAAGTGACTGCGGCGGGCTGCGATTTGACCGACGGCGTTTATGATCTGCGCCCCTACCGTGCAGGCGATTCACCGAAGCTGATCCACTGGAAACTGACCGCCCGCGTGGGCGAGTTGACCGTGCGCGAGCCGTTGGGCGCAACCTACCGCGCTGACCCTGCGGGCAGCGTTTTGGCAGAGGGGGCCGACGCGCAACAGCAGTTGTTGCACTTTGGGCAGGCCGCCGTAAAGCGGCTGCGCAGATTGACCCGCCGCAAGGACACCGACCCCGCTACGGGGCTGGTATTTGTGGACCGTGTGCTGCTGCCCCGCACCAAGGCCGCTGCCCACCCCATGGCGGAAACGGCGGCAGATCTGCTGCTTTCGGAACTGCTGGCCTTGGGCTTGCTGACGGCGCTGAACGGTGCGTTTGCACTGGCATTGCCGATTTGGGTGTGGCTTGGCGTGGCGGCACTGTGTGCGGCGTGGCCGGCACTGCACCGCGTCCCGCTTTCCAAGGCGGGCCGTTACGGCGCGGCGCTGGCGCTGGCCGTGGGGTATCTGGTGCTGCTGTTTGCCGTGCAGCAGCCGTTTTTGGCCGGTGCGGCACAGTGCGCGGATGCCGTCAGGCTGTGCTTGAATACACGCTTCAACGCAAATTTTGTGGTGTCCGCCTCGCCGGTTTCGGCGCAGATGGGCCTGTTTGCGCTGCTGACGGCAGTGCCGTTTACAATATTTTTGGCCGCGCTGACAGCCCGCCACACCGACGCGCTGTTGCTGGGGGCGGTGCTTCTGCCGATCGTGGTGTTCACGCTGTTGGCGGGGACGGGCCGTGCCGTTTTGGGCTGGCTGCTGCTTTTGCCGGGCTGGTTGGGAAGCTGTGCGGCGGCGCGGTCGCTGGTGCGCAAACGGCTGTGGCGCGGCAAGGGTTCCGCTATCTATGCCGCCAACCTGCAGACCCACCGCATAAACCAAAGGCTGGCCGGTGTCGGCATGGCTGCCATTTGCGCGGTTCTGTTTTTGCCTGCCCTGGCACTGCGCCCCGTGCTGATGCTGCCCTTGAACGCGCTGCAGCCTGTGACCGACAGAGTCTGTGCGGCCGGGCTGAGCGCGGCGATCGAGTGGCTGCCGAAAATCAGCGGCGGGGCACTGAATTTCCATGTCAGCGCTGCTGCGGGCGGCGTGGAGGACGGCAGCCTGACACGGGGCGACGGCCTGGCGCTGACGGGGCTGGAGGATATAATGGTCACGACCGACGCCAAGCCGGAGGAGACCGTCTACCTGCGCGGGTTTATCGGTGTGGACTATGACGGCACAAGCTGGCAGGCAGGGAATGCCGCTGCCTTCGACAGTGCCGCCACAAACTGGAAAACCGACGGCGACGGGCGGCTTGCCATTGCGAACCTGCCATTTTTGCGCGCGGCATACAGCGGCGCACAGCCGCAGCAAATGACCGTACAGCGTCTGCATGCAAACGATGCCTACACGTTTGCGCCGTACAACGCATATTTTAACGACTACTACACGCCGGACGGCGACGGAGCCATAGCGGGGCAGACCGCGCAGGACGATATGTTCTACTATTTTCCGCGCAAACAGGCAGAGGAGCTGCTGGCGGCCCGTGACGATGATGACGCGGGGGTGCTGGACCGTCTGGAAAGCGCCTACGCCGCATATGTTCGTGCGCGCTGCCTGGATGTGCCCGACGGTGCCGGGTACGATGCCATAGACAAGGAACTGGCTGCGCTGGTGAAGGAGCGCAAACTCAGGGATGATGACATTGATGGCCGACGCGCACTGGTGCGCAGCTGGCTGAACGAGCACTGCCGCTACAGCGCGGACGCCGAGACACCCGACGACACCGACCCGCTGCTGTATTTCCTGAGCGAGAGCCACGCGGGCAGCAGCACACAGTTTGCCTCGGCAGCGGTGCTGCTGTGCCGCATGGTGGGGCTGCCCGCCCGATATGTGGTAGGCTACGCCGCACCGCAAAGTCTGTTTACCGCTGCGGGCGACGGCAATTGCCGTGCCGTTTTGCAGGACGATAACGCCCACGCCTGGGCAGAGATTTACCTTTCCGGGCAGGGCTGGACGCCGCTGGAGGTCACCCCCGGTATGACAGCCGAACTGACCGAGGGCGAGCTTGCCGCCGATGCCGCACAGGCAGGGCAAAATGCCGCAGACAGTGATACACCCCTGCCCGCGCGGCAGGAGGCCGACTCCCCTGCCGAAACGCCGCAAAGCATCCCGCTTTTGTGGGTGCTGCCTACGATTTTGCTGCTGCTCGTCTTGGCCTTGGCACTTCTGCGCCGTGCAAGGCGCACACCTTTGCAGACCGTACAGGCAGAATTTTGTGCGCTCCATCGCAAGATGCGGCGCTGCGGGCTGGCGGCGGAGGTGTCCTCTGACGAAGCGGCATTTGCGGAATTTCTGCAAACGCATTGCCCGCAGACGGACCGCGAAACCGTGCAGCACCTGCTGGATGCCGTACAGGCGGCACAGTTTGCGCCCGAGCCATGCACCGCCGAAACCGCGCAGGAGATACAGACCCTGTGCCGTAAATTACGCAAAAAAATGTGCAGACGAACGGTGTGAGGGCTGTGCAAGGGGAAGCTTTACGCAAGAAATAATTGATGATTCGGCAAAAAACGATTATGATAATGGTAAATACATATCGGAGATGAAAAACCATGCCACCTTTGCCGAAGAACGACAAGCCGATTGATATCACGCAAATCGCGCAGGCGCTTGGCGTATCCAAGACAACCGTGTCCCGTGCCATATCCGGCAACGGGCGCATCAGCGCAGCAACCCGCCAACGCGTGCTGGACTATGTAAAAGAGCATAACTATACCCCCAGTGTAATGGCGCGCGGGCTGGTGAAGCGCTGCTCCTACAATATTTCGCTGGTGATTTCCACGCAATTTTCCGACTTTGAGCTGCCCTTTTTGCGCAAGGTGATGCGCTCTGTCTATCAGGTTGCCGGGGATTCCGACTACGATGTCCTGCTGACGCTGGTGGGCGAAAACGAAACCCGTCCTGTGGAACGACTGCTGGATAACCGCAAAATCGATGGTCTGATCTTGACCCGCACACTGGAGCGTGACCCCTTGATCCCGCTGCTGAAGGCGCGCAAGGTGCCGTTTGTCGCCATCGGTCAGCCGGAGGACGATCAGGTACTTTCCGTTGACCATGACCAGGTGGGCGGCTGCCGTGAGATGACCAGTCTGCTGCTGATGAAGGGCATGAAGCATATCGCGCTGCTGGGCGGCAGTATGCTGTACACCGTCAACCAATCCCGATTGGAGGGCTTCCGCCAGGCTTATGTCAAGATGGGGCAAGAAATTGACGAAAGCCTGCTGTTTTTGGAGCTGGAAAGCGACGATTTGCGCATGGAGGCTGTGCAGCAGGCTGTAGAGCGCGGGGCGGATTGCATCCTGTGCATGGACGAACGGCTGGCACAGCTGACGCTGAATATGCTCAAGCAGCTGAACCTGCGCGTGCCGCAGGATATCCGGCTGGCGTCGCTGTATGATAATGAGAATCTGGTCAATACCTTGCCGCCCATCACCGCCGTGCAGTTTAATGCGGATATCCTTGGCTTAAAAGCAACGCAGCAGCTGCTGTGCGCCTTGCAGGGGCAGCCTGTTGAAACCCGCATGGAGTTGGGTTACCAGATAAGCCTGCGGGAATCGACGCAGACGTGAAATCCGAGCGCACACCGAGGGGTGTGCGCTTTTTTTGTCTGACCCATCAAACCGTGTACATTTTCAGGAAAATGTACAAAATGGGGCAAAATAAAACAAAAAGTCCCGAATTGCAATACAAGCAATTCGGGACTTGATAGGATTTATAGAAGAGCCTTAACTGTCAGGTCTTTCCAATTCCCCGGCCAAAGTACGTAACCACGCGAATTTCGATAGGCGCGAGCCTGTTCGTAATTCAACTTAATGGTTATACTCGCTGGCAAATCAGCCGCGAGGCGACTTGATGGCTGCCTGTGCGGCGGCCAGGCGGGCGATGGGAACACGGTAGGGAGAGCAGCTGACGTAGTCCAGGCCAACGTTGTGGCAGAACTCGACACTGCTGGGATCGCCGCCGTGCTCGCCGCAGATGCCCAGACCCAGGTTCGGGTTGGTCGCGCGGCCATCGTGGGCAGCCATCTTGACCAGCTTGCCAACGCCGATCTGATCCAGATGCTGGAACGGATCGCTCTCGTAGATCTTGTTGTCGTAGTAAGCAGTCAGGAACTTGGCAGCGTCGTCACGGCTGAAGCCGAAGGTCATCTGGGTCAGGTCGTTAGTGCCGAAGCTGAAGAAGTCAGCTTCCTTGGCGATCTCGCCGGCAGTCAGGGCTGCACGGGGGATCTCGATCATGGTGCCGACCTCGTACTTCATGTCAACACCGGCAGCGGCGATCAGGGCATCGGCAGTCTTGACGACAACGTCCTTGACAAACTTCAGCTCCTTGACCTCGCCAACCAGAGGAATCATGATGTGGGGGGTGATCATCTTGCCGGTTTCGGCAGAAACCTTGAGGGCAGCCTTGATGACAGCGTTGGTCTGCATCTCGGCGATCTCGGGATAGGTAACAGCCAGACGGCAGCCACGGTGACCCATCATGGGGTTGAACTCGTGCAGGCTGACAACAACGTTGTTCAGCTCCTCGGTGGTCATACCCATGTCCTTAGCCAGAGCCTCGATGTCCTCGGCCTTGGTGGGCAGGAACTCATGCAGCGGCGGATCCAGATAACGGATGGTCATCGGACGCTCGCCCATGATGCGGTACATAGCAGTGAAGTCGGCCTCCTGGAACGGCTCGACCTTAGCCAGGGCAGCCTTGCGCTCCTCAACGGTACGGGCGCAGATCATCTCACGGACAGCCTTGATGCGGTCCTCGGCGAAGAACATGTGCTCGGTACGGCACAGACCGATGCCCTCGGCACCCATGTCAACGGCGTTCTGCGCGTCACGCGGGTTGTCGGCGTTGGTCATGACCTTCATCTGGCGGTTTGCGTCAGCCCAGCCCATGAAGCGCTTGAAGTTGGCGTTCTCGGTGGAAGCGACGGTAGCGATCTGGCCTTCGTAGACGTTGCCGGTGGAGCCGTCGATGCTCATCCAGTCACCCTCGTGGAAGGTGTGGCCGTTGATGGTGATGACCTTGGCGTCATAGTCGATGGCGACGTCGTTATCGTTGCCGCAGCCGGAGACGCAGCAGGTGCCCATGCCGCGGGCGACAACAGCAGCGTGGCTGGTCATACCGCCGCGGACGGTCAGGATGCCCTGAGAGACCTGCATGCCGACGATGTCCTCAGGAGAGGTCTCGAGGCGGACCAGAACGACCTTCTTCCAGGCATCGTCCTTGACCTTCTCCTCGGCCTCCTCAGCAGAGAAGACGACGCGGCCGCAGGCAGATCCCGGAGAAGCGGCCAGGCCCTTGCCGATTGCCTCGGCGGCCTTCAGAGCGGCAGCATCAAACTGCGGGTGCAGCAGGGTGTCCAGCTGCTTGGGCTCGACGCGCAGAACAGCGGTCTTTTCGTCGATAACGCCCTCGTCGACCAGGTCGCAGGCGATCTGCAGAGCAGCCTGGGCGGTGCGCTTGCCGTTACGGGTCTGCAGCATGAAGAGCTTGCCATCCTCGATGGTGAACTCCATGTCCTGCATATCCTTGTAGTAGTTCTCGAGGCGGGTAGCGATCTCAACGAACTGATCGTAGACCTCGGGCATCTCCTCATGCAGCTTGCTGATGGGAGAAGGAGTACGGATACCGGCGACGACGTCCTCGCCCTGAGCGTTGATCAGGTACTCGCCCATCAGCTTCTTCTCGCCGGTGGCGGGGTTACGGGTGAAGGCAACGCCGGTGCCGGAACGCATACCGGAGTTACCGAAGGCCATCTGCTGCACGTTGACGGCAGTGCCCCACTCGTAGGGGATCTCGTTCATCTTACGATACACGTTGGCGCGGGGGTTATCCCAGGAACGGAAAACGGCCTTGACAGCGCCGATCAGCTGCTCCTTGGGATCCTGCGGGAACTCCTCGCCCTGCTTCTCAAGGTAGATCTGCTTGAACTCCTTGACGAGCTCCTTCAGGTCGTTGGCGTCCAGCTCAACGTCCTGCTTGACGCCCTTGCGCTCCTTCATAGCGTCGATGCGCTCCTCGAAGAAGCTCTTGCCCAGCTCCATGACGACGTCAGAGTACATCTGGATGAAGCGGCGGTAGCAGTCGTAGGCAAAACGGGGGTTGTTGGTCTTTTTGGCCAGACCCTCAACAGCCTGATCGTTCAGACCGAGGTTCAGGATGGTGTCCATCATGCCGGGCATGGACTGACGTGCGCCGGAACGGACGGAAACCAGCAGGGGGTTCTCGATGGAGCCGAAGGTCTTACCGGTCTGCTCCTCAAGGATGCCCATGTATTTGAAGATGTCTGCCTTGATCTCATCGTTGATCTCACGGTTGTCAGCATAGTACTGGGTGCAGGCCTCGGTGGTGATGGTGAAGCCCTGGGGAACCGGCATGCCGGCGTGGGTCATCTCGGCCAGGCCGGCACCCTTACCACCCAGAGTGTTCTTCATGGTGGTCTGGTCGCCGCCGAAGGCGTCATGGCCCTCTTTGAACAGATACAAGAATTTCTTGCTCATAGTTACCTCCCAAATTGGTGACGTGTTTGCATCACATAAATCATGTCTGCATAGTCCATTATAACAGACCGAAAGACAGATTTCCAGTAGATTGTTAAAAAAATGCTCAATAGTTTCGCTGAAAAGTTGCCAAACTTTTTTGGTTCAGGTATTGCAATTTGCACAAAAATCGTGTATTTTATAATGGGTGGGAAGTTCGAAATATTTTTCGAGCTGTCACTTTTTTCTTTTTGAGTGCCGCGGTAAATTTTTGCGGCGAACGGCGTTTTTCGGCTTGCTAAAATGCGCCGCATGTTATACAATATATAGGTATAAGGTCCGTCGGCAGCCCCCGTGCGCCGCGGGCACGAAATGAGTGTATAAAGGAAGAACCGCTATATGTCTACCGCAAGAGAGAATTTCGAGCTGGCACAGCAGCGCTATGCCGCCACGTTTGAGCGCCATCTGGATAACGGCGTGAATTTTATCAGTGATAACGTCTGCATTGAGCCGGAGGTCATCATTGCCCCCGGTGCGACCATCCTGCCGGGCTGCATCCTGCGCGGCCAGACGGTCATCGGCCCGGACTGCGTCATCGGCCCCAACACCCTGCTGGAGGATACCGTCGTTGACGCCGGGTCCACGATCAATGCCAGCCAGTGCTATGGGAGCCACATCGGCCCCAACAACAAGATCGGTCCCTTCACCCATGTGCGCGTCGGCACCAAAACCGCCGAGGGCTGCCATCTGGGCGCTTATGTCGAAACGAAGAACGCTGACTTTGCCGAGGGCAACACGGTCAGCCACCTGACCTACATCGGCGATGCCACGGTGGGCAAGTACTGCAACTTCGGCTGCGGCACCGTCACCTGCAACTACGACGGCGAGGGCAAGTTCCACACGACCATCGGCGACTATGCGTTCATCGGCTGCAACACGAACCTGGTCGCACCCGTCACCATCGGCGACCATGCGTTCACGGCTGCCGGCTCCACCATCGGCCATGATGTGCCCGCCGGTGCGCTGGGCATCGAGCGCGCCAAGCAGGCCGAGATCGACGGCTGGGGCGAGCGCAAGCTGGAGAAGTATATCGCCAAGAAGCAGAAGCTGGAAGCGGAGAAGAAAGGGAAGTAAAGCGTTGTAGGGGGCGGCGTCCTCGACGCCCCGCGGCCTTCCCATAAGCAGCCGCTTATCTTACGCTGCCGGGCCGGGCATGCCCGGCCCCTACGGTACTTCACGATTTTTCAAAGGATATATCTATGTTCGAAATGACCTCCGGGGCGGACTGGCTGATTGCCGGACTGGGCAACCCCGAACCGAAATATGACGGCACCCGCCACAACGCCGGTTTTGAGGCGCTGGACTATCTGGCCGCGCAGTGGCAGTGCGACATTGCCAAAGCCAAATGGCAGGGCCTGTACGGCACGGCACAGGTGAACGGCCACAAGGTCGTGCTGCTCAAGCCGCTGACCTACATGAACCTGAGCGGCCAGAGCATTGCCCCCGCCGCCAACTTTTACAAGATCCCGGCAGACCACATCATTGTGCTGTGCGATGACATCACCCAGGAGCCGGGACATCTGCGCATCCGACCCCACGGCTCTGCCGGCGGGCACAACGGGCTGAAAAGCATCATTGCCAGCCTGGGCACCGACCATTTCAGCCGTATCCGCATCGGCATCGGCGCCAAACCGAACCCGCAGTACGACCTGGCCGCCTGGGTGCTGGGCAAGCTGCCTGCCGCAGACCGCAAGGCCATGACGGACCGCTACCCGGACATTGAGGAAGCCTGCAAGCTGCTGATGGACGACAATCTGCAGTACGCCCAGAACAAGTTCAACCACTAAGGGGACGTGAATCATGAGTGAAATCCGTAAAAAAGCAATGACCCGTCTGGTGCTCTGCGCTGTAGCGCTCGTCGCCTGCATCATTTTCAGTGTCCTGCTGCTGAGCGGCACCTTTGACGGCCAAACCGGCGGCAGCAAGCCCGCCTCCGGCGATACCATCAGCAGCAGTGCCCCCGCGGAGGGCGTTGACGATCCCACCGCCGACAACTTTACCGCAGAGAGCACCCCTGCCGAGGAGGCGCCCGCCGAGGCCACCCCTGAGGCCACCCCCGAGCCGACGCCGGAGCCCACGCCCGTGCCCGAGTATGAGGGCCTGAGCGTGCAGCCCACCACCTATTATAATGAGGGTGAGCAGCCGACCTACACCGTGACCGACGGCAACAACCTGAACATGCGCGGCGGCCCCGGCACCGACTATGACAAGATCGGTCAAGTGCCCGCCTCCACCGGCGTGACCGCGCTGGGCACCAATGAGGACGGCAGCTGGGTCGTTGTGAACTACAACGGCACCTACGGCTGGCTCAAGACGGAGTTCTTGAACGGCTGATAAGCAAGAAACCAATTTTCGGTCAGACGTAGGGCGGCCTGACCTCAGGCCGCCGCGGCGGGGGGAGGGCACCCCGCCCTACGAAAATGATATAACTACTATTTAAGAGGGTGTAACCATAGAACAGGTAATGCAAATCGAGCAGACCGAGCTGCTGATGGCAGTTTTCGGTGCATTTGACGAAAACATCAAGCAGATCGAGCGCGAACTGAACGTCTCGGTCATCAGCCGCGGAACCGAGCTGAAGATCACCGGCGAGGACGAAGGCGTGTCCATCGCCGCACGCGCGATTACGGCGCTGCTGGCCATGGCAGGCCGCGGAGAATCCATCGGCACCCAGACCGTGCAGTATGTCATCGGTCTGGCGAAGGACGGCCGCGAGAGCGAGGTCCACACGATGAGCCGCGATGTGCTGTGTATCACAGCCAAGGGCAAGCCGGTCAAGGCGAAAACGCTCGGCCAGAAAAAATACATGGAGGCCATCCGCAAGAACACCATCGTCATGGGTGTTGGCCCGGCCGGTACCGGCAAGACTTATCTTGCGGTTGCGGCGGCTGTTGCGGCC
>ENA-OUQM01001096-OUQM01001096.1-human-gut-metagenome-genome-assembly--contig:-NODE-1096-length-15799-cov-7.380208_pt1 | contig 15799 bp, 13 predicted proteins | sample MGYA00237949_ERZ548830 | MGnify/ENA primary metagenome ERZ548830 (study PRJEB26490, sample SAMN05194706) | human gut metagenome | biome: terrestrial biome; feature: human-associated habitat; material...
CTTTCAAAACCTTCTGTACAAGCTCTATAATCTGTCCATTCTGATTCTCTTTCATTTCTTCCGTCTGCTCCGGTTTCGTGTACATCTCAATCTGGACAGATTTCGGATATCGAAGATTCAAGCCATGTTCCATACTCAGATACAGGCTGGTTGTAGAAGATACCATAACCAGAACCATTGTGGACAGAATACAAATAGACGCTAATCCTGCCCCATTTCGTTTCATACGGTAAATCATGGATGAAAGTGAAATAAAATGATTTGTTTTATAATAATATCCTTTCTTTTTCTGCATTATTTTACAAAATGTGACCGAGCCGGCAATAAATAACAGATACGTTGCAAGGATTACCAGCACGACGGCAACCATAAACCAGATCATCGCTACAAGCGGATCTTTGATTGTCAGGGATAAATAATAAGCCACACCAAGCAGAAGCAACCCGAGTACTGCAAAGATCCAGTTTGCCTTCGGAGGTTTCTCTCCTGTCTTTTCACTTTTTAAAAGTTCTACAGGTTTTAACCGATAGACGGACACGATCATCCGAAGCATGATTAATGCAAAAATGACCAGGAATAACAGTGCCGTAGCCACAAGTGCCGGAACACTGATTTTCATAGAAAGTCCGGCATTACTTCCAAGTATCTTCGCTGCCAGAAGTTCCCCCAATTTAGAAAACAGGATTCCTCCCACGATTCCTCCTGCAATCGTCAGAACACTGATGATCAGATTCTCAAGAACCATGATTTTTACAAGGTCAATTTTTCCCATTCCAAGGATGTGATACAACCCAAACTCTCTCTGTCGTCTGCGGATCAGAAATGAATTTGTGTAATACAGAAGGATCAGAGAAAAGATTGAGATCACACCAGAACCAAATCCAAGGATCATCTGCATAGTATCCCCACCTTTGATCTTGGCAAACTGCGGACTCACTGCAAGATAATCGATCAGATAGAACATCATAACCATACAGATACAAGTGATCAGATAAGGAAGATACAGCTTCTTATTTTTCTTAATTCCATTAACGGAAAGTTTCAGATAAAGTCCACTTTTCATAGTCTCTCACCACCTGTCGCAAGCATTGTCAGTGTCGCTGAGATATTCTGATAGAACTGTTCATCTGTCTGTTCGCCTTTATATACCTGGTGGAAAACTTCTCCGTCTTTAATAAATAACACTCTCCCGGCCTTGCTCGCTGCTTTGACAGAATGTGTTACCATAAGGATTGTCTGTCCCGACTGATTGATCCGCTCAAATACCCCAAGCAATTCATCCGTTGATTTCGAATCGAGTGCCCCGGTCGGCTCATCCGCCAGGATCAGTCTCGGATCTGTGATCAGCGCTCTCGCCACTGCTGCACGCTGCTTCTGTCCTCCTGATACTTCATTTGGATACTTCTCCAGAAGTCCTGCAATTCCAAGTTCTTTCACGATTGGCATCATCCTGACATTCATTTTCCTGTAATCAACTCCCTGCAGTACCAATGGCAGTAAGATATTGTCCTTTAGATTAAATGTATCCAAAAGATTGAAATCCTGAAATACAAACCCAAGATGATCTCTCCTGAACTTGGACAGATCCTTCTCACGGATTGCTGATAACGGTTTTCCATCCAGATAAACTTCCCCTTCAGTTGGTTTATCCAATGCTGCCAGCATGTTCAGTAATGTCGTCTTCCCCGAGCCACTCTCTCCCATGATTGCTACATATTCGCCCTCTTCTACTGAGAATGTCACCTTAGAGAGTGCCTGTACCTGATTACCGCCAAAACGCGGACGGTATATTTTTTTCAAATTTTCTACTTCCAAAACTGTCATTTCTTACGACCTCCTCTTCTTTCTTTCAACATCCTCAGTATAGCAATACAGCCAGAATGCCAACATTGATTTCTGTGACATTCCAGCTGTCTGATGTGACAAATTTGTCACTTGTTTCTCTCTGTGTAATTTAGTGATTTACTCTGCTCTCAACGGATACTCTGCCAGATCAATCGTAAAACTGCTGCCTTCCCCCAGCTTCGACACAACCGTGATCTGATGCCCAAGTTTCTTTGCCGCCATCTGACTCAGATACAGACCAATTCCCGTTGATTTCCGTTCCATTCTTCCATTATATCCCGTATATCCTTTTTCAAAGATTCTCGGCAGATCTTCCAGTGCAATCCCCATTCCGGTATCTGTAACCGTCAGTTTCTTTTCTTCACTGACAGTGATCGTCACTGTTCCTTTCAGCGTATACTTCACTGCATTGGATAACAACTGTTCAATAATAAACGAAAGCCATTTCTCATCTGTCAGAACAATCTGATCTGTCCCTTCATAGATCAGACGGATTCTCCTTCGAATAAACTGGCCGGCATATTTACGGATCGATTTTCTTACAATTTCATCCAAAGGATACTGTGCGATTACCAGATCCTTCGTGCCACTGTCAAGACGCACATACCCAAGTGCCATCTCCACATACTGCTCCACCCGGAACAGTTCAGCTTTCAGATTCTGATTCGTCTCGGTATCTTCCTGCTGGAGTAATACATTCATCACAGCAATCGGTGCCTTGATCTGATGCACCCAGGTTGCATAATAGTCCTCCATGTCCTGACCGGACTTCTCCCATCTGGCATGTTCTTTTCTTTGCTGTTGTTCTTCTTTTCTGATCAGCTCCTGATATCCTGACTCAATCCCATCTTGTGCGATTGGAAGTGAATCCTCATAAGGTCCTTCTCCTTGCAGCAAATGTTCCAGCTTCTGCCCGGTTTTCTTATACCGCAAATATCCACAGAGAAGAAAAAGTAATCCAAATGCCAGACACAACACTGTCGGATAAACCGCTGCCTTCAGATTAATCTCTTCCAACACAAAAATCAGAAAAAAGATTCCCGCACACAGCAAACTCCACAGAAGCACAAAGCGAATTCTTTTCAAATATTGTAAAAACATTTTTACTCCTTCTCGATGATATATCCACCGCCGACTTTCGTCTTGATAAAGCCTTCCATTCCCGCTTTTTCCAGCTTTTTCCGAAGTCTTCCGACATTGACTGTCAATGTATTTTCTTCGATATAATTGTCTGTCTCCCACAGCTTTGTCATCAGCGTGTCTCTGCTGACCACGCGTCCTTTATTCTCCATCAATGTCTGTAAGATGCGAAATTCATTCTTTGTCAACTCAATCTTTTCTCCATTATAAGTCATTGTTGTATCATAGAGGTTCAGGATTGCTCCTCTATGTTCCAGCATCGGTACTTTTCCTGATAGATCATATGTTCTCCTCAGCAGAGCCTGAATCTTCGCTGTCAGTACACTTAAGTCAAACGGTTTTGCCACAAAGTCATCTCCGCCCATATTCATCGCCATGATAATATTCATATTATCCGCTGCTGAAGAGATAAAGATCACCGGAACGCTCGATATCTTACGGATCTCGCTGCACCAGTGGTATCCATTATAAAAAGGAAGCGTGATATCCAAAAGCACCAGATGTGGACCGTACTCTGCAAATGTCTCAAGAACCTTTGCAAAATCTTCCACATAACGTGCTTCATTTCCCCACGCTTCCATCTCTTTTTTAATTGCCCCTGCCATCACAAGGTCATCTTCTATGATTAGAATCTTATACATTCTGCGGATTCCCCTTTCGCTCTTATCCACTACTATATATCATAGTATACAGTATTTCAAGAGCACACGGTCATACCGTATCCGGCGAAATAACCCGCTGGATATGGATTGCAAGAAATCCGATTTCTTCTTTTGCGACCGGCTGTTTCAGCTGTCTGGACATATAGTCACACACTCTCTTCGCCGCCTCTCCGGTCCTTGGGTAATTCTGAAAAATGAAATCATTAAAGTCTGCATTCGTCCCTTCACCCTTACGGGTTCTCAGAATCATATAATACATATGACTCATCAGACGTGTACATCCAAGTGAGCCGCTCTCCAGCTTCTGATCGAATTCCTGTTCAATCATGGCAATCCCTTCATTTACAATCCTGGTCGCATCCAAAGTCTGGGATACTGCCTCATCAGAAAGGCCTGCATGGATATGTAGCGTAATGAATCCGACTTCATCCTCTGAGATTTCATATCCTGTCAGCTGCTGTATAATTTCCCGCCCTTTCAGGGCCACTTGATACTCCTCTCCAAACAACACACGGATATCCGGTGTAAATGGATTCGGAAGCTGGCGGTTCTCTTTCGCTCTCTTCGCTGCAAGCGCAATATGATCTGCCAACGGAAGCAACATCTCATGATTGATCTTCTGAAACACGTTCTCTGCTTCTTCAATGATCTTTCCTGTTGCCTCAATAAACTCCGGGCGGATTCCATTGACTGTTTTCAGAACAGACTCTTGCTTTCTTCTTGTAACAAGGGAATATACTTTGGCTCCTGGAAGTTTCTCGATCTGTTCTGTAGGTTTCTTTCCAAATCCCACACCGTTTCCGAGAAGGATCATCTCCTTCCCTGTCTCAACATGATATACAAGAATCCCATTATTATTCAGAACTTTAATGACTCGATACATCCCCCCGGAGCCTCTCTTTCTTTCTCTTAATTCAAGCTTACGATTTCTGCTGTCTTCTCAAGCTTCTCTACTTTTCCGCTCTTAGACATTCTGATCTCTTCACCTTCCTGAAGACTTGTAAATACAACCATACATTCATCGGATTTTGCATGCTCTTGGATATATTTTATATCAAAACCTATCAGTTTGTCACCCTTTTTTACTCGGTCTCCGTCATTTACAAAAGTTTCGAATCCTTTTCCATCCAGATTTACAGTATCCACGCCAATGTGAAGCAGATACTCGGTTCCGTCATCACTAGTCAGACCAACTGCATGTTTTGATGGGAAGATAAAAGATACAGTTGCATCTTCAGGCGCATAAGCCATTCCCTCTTCCGGGCGAACCAGATAACCGTCTCCCATCATTTTCCCTGCAAATGCTTCGTCACACGCTTCTTCGATTGGTGCTGCCACTCCTGTGAATGGAGAGCAAAGCTCTTTCTTTACAGTTCCGGCTGCAACAGTTTTGTTCTCATCTTTCTTCGCTTCATCTTTTGTTTCTGCATATTTATTCGTTTCTTCTGCGCTGTTTTCGTTTTCTTTTGGAAGATATTCAACATCCGGAGCTTTCTCCAGATAATCTTCCAGATTGGATTTAATAACAGAAACAGCCGGTCCGTAGATTACCTGGATTCCCTGTCCTTTTCTTACGATTCCGGATGGGGATGTCATTCTTAAGACATCTTCATTTACCAGTTCCGGCTTTACTACCGTACAACGAAGTCTTGTCGCACAGCAGTCTACATCAGAAATGTTTTTCTTTCCACCAAGTCCTCTTGTGATCAGTGCGCTCTTCTGATCTTCCGGTGTCATTTCATTTTCAGAATCTGCATCATTTCCATCTACTTTTGCTTTATAATCAGCTTTTGTATACAGCTTCGTTTCCGCATCATCATCTTCTCTTCCCGGTGTCTTCAGATTCAGCTTCAGAATCAAAGTACGGAAGATGATATAATATAAGAAGAAATAAATAATTCCAACCGGGATGATTCTGATCCAGCTTGTCTTAGCATTTCCCTGAAGGATACCGAAAAGGAACAGATCAATAAATCCACCGGAAAATGTAAGTCCTACTGCAATATTTAACATATGTGCGATCATATAAGCAGATCCGGCAAGGATCACCTGTACCGCAAAAAGGATCGGTGCTACAAACAGGAATGAGAACTCCAGTGGCTCTGTGATTCCGGTCATCATACATGCAAGTGCTGCAGAAAGCAGAAGTCCGCCTGCCTGTTTCTTCTTCTCCGGTTTTGCACACTGATACATTGCAAGTGCCGCACCCGGAAGACCAAAGATCATGAAAATAAATTCACCGGAAAAATATCTTGTCGCATCCGCACTGAAATGTACTGTGGATGGATCTGCAAGCTGCGCAAAGAAGATGTTCTGACCGCCCTGTACCAGCTGTCCCGCAACTTCCATTGTTCCTCCAACCGCTGTCTGCCAGAACGGAAGATAGAATACATGGTGAAGTCCAAATGGAATCAACGCTCTCTTAATAATACCAAAGATCAATGTTCCAATATAGCCTGTTCCTGTTACAAGTCCGCCGAGTGCATAGATTCCATTCTGAACGGTTGGCCATACAAAATAGAGCACGATTCCGACAGCCACATAAGTCAATGTTGAAATAATCGGAACAAATCTTGATCCACTGAAGAATGACAATGCATTCGGAAGCTGGATTTTGTAAAACTTATTATGAAGTGCTGCTACTCCAAGTCCAACGATAATACCGCCAAATACACCCATCTGTAATGTCTGGATTCCGCAGACACTTGTCACAGTTCCTTCCAGAACTCCGGCTCCAAGCGTTCCTTCTGCAAGAAGATCTCCACGGATCAGAAGCATGGCATTCATTGTTGCATTCATTACAAAGAAAGAGATCATTGCCGCAAGTGCCGCAACTTCCTTCTCTTTCTTCGCCATACCGATTGCTACACCGACAGCAAAAATGATCGGCAGGTTATCAAAAATAATACTTCCCGCTTTGCTCATAATTGTGAGCAGGGAATTCAGAATTGTCCCCTCGCCTAAAATTGCCTGAAGATGATATGTCTCAATCATCGTTGCATTTGTAAATGAACTTCCTACTCCAAGCAGAAGTCCTGCTACCGGAAGAATTGCGATTGGAAGCATAAAACTTCTTCCGATTCTCTGCAATACTCCAAAAATCTTGTCTTTCATCTGTAATCCTCCTCGTATAAAATTTCTCATAGAGTTAGCGCAACAAAAAAAGCATAAACTAATCCTCAATAACGAAATCCACCTTATCTGGTGAACTTATTAAGGATAGTTTATGCCTGCTTTACCAGTAACACTCTATCGTGCGCTTTTCTCTTTTAACCACGTATAGTATAACCATACTCACTTCCAACAGTCAATCTGTAATATTCAACAATATTTATCCTGTTTATTTGTTGAATATGTTACTTAGTGATTATTTTAGTAAATTAAAGTTTTTCTTTTGATTTAAATTAACTTCTCTTCATTTTACGCTTCTGGCTTTTGCTTATTTGCTTTTGTAATATCCAGACGTACATTCACACCAAATGGATTGATTGCAACTCCCTTTGCATCCGGAATCAGTATCTCCGGAATCTTATCCGCCGGGATTGCTGCTGTCTTCATCTTCTTGCCCTGTGCAAATCTGGTAAATTCTATCATATCTGTAAAGATCGGCTGATACAGACTTCCGTCCGGCTGTCTCAGAAGTGGAACCTGATTATCTTCCTGAACTCCTACGATAAAGGTTCCTTTCTTATAATGCGCCATCATCTCTTCCTGAAGTTCCTTCACATTCTCCGGCATCTCCGGTCCGATATTGCGGTGCATCTCCTGCATCAGATACATTGCTGTCAGATGAAGTTCCGGATTCTCGATCAGTTTCTTTCCGTCAGGCAGTTCTTCCTTATTCTTACGAACTACAAGATGTTCCAGCTGAACCCTGATCTCCTCCTCTGTACCAACATTCACTGCCAGTGCATTCACGCCCATTGTATACAGATTTGTAAAAAATCCAAGTCTGACATTCTTTTCAATCTTGGCAATTCCTACATGATAACGATCTTCTGCAAGCGTCTTTGCCTTTTCCTTTGCAGACTCTTCCTGATAATAAACCAGAACCTCGTCATCAAATGTCTCTTCATCACAGAGGACAAACGGCATCTTCGTCACACCTGACATGATCACATAAATCTCTTCGAGATTTCGCAGATTCACCAATACCTGCTTCATCTCTGTACTGACAATTACTTTATTCTCATCCATCTCTTTGTTTTCCTTTCTGGTTGCTTTTCTTTACATTACAGTAGTGCAATGAAATGAGGTATAAATATAATACACCCTATGATCACAGCCATGATTGCCGTAAAAAGCACTGCACCAGCTGCCGTATCCTTCGCGATCTTAGCAAGTGGCTTTCTCTCCTCTGTCACAAGATCGACAACAGCTTCCACTGCCGTATTCACAAGTTCCAGTGAGATCACCATTCCAAAAAGGAGAAGACAGATACACCATTCCATCGGTGTTAATCCTACAAAGGTTCCAACTGCTGTTACAAGAATCACTGCAAGGCAATGAATCTTCATATTCCTCTCTTTTGAAATCCCTGTCCAGATTCCTTCAAAGGCATAGCCAAAGCTTTTGAATAAAGGCTGTTTTCGATTCTTCATTCGTATTCTCCTTTCGGATTCGTATCATAGATCAAGCAACAAATCTAATTTCTATGATACCACATCTGACTCCTTATCAAAAGAGGTATTTTCCTATTATTATCAAAAGAATACTCGGATTTCGAATCGCATATCCTTTTCACTTATTTACAAGCTTCAACCATACTCTTTACATATTCTGCAACATACGGCACGCAGTCTTTTCCGTATTTCTCACACAACTTAACGATTGCACTTCCAACGATCGCACCGTCTGCGCTCTGACACATCTTCGCCGCCTGCTCCGGAGTGGAGATTCCGAATCCGACTGCACATGGAATATCATTTTCCTCTTTTACAAGCTTCACCATTGCTCCGATGTCCGTCGTGATCGTGGATCTTGTTCCTGTTACACCAAGTGAGGAAACACAATATACGAATCCCGATGCTTCTTTTGCAATCATCCGGATTCGGTCATGAGAAGTCGGTGCAATCAATGAGATCAGATCGATTCCGTACTTTTTGCACGCGATGTCAAATTCTTCTTTCTCTTCAAATGGAACATCCGGAAGAATCAGACCATCCATTCCGACATTTTTCGCTTTCTCAAGAAATCTTTCTGTTCCGTAAGAGAACACAACATTTGCATATGTCATAAAAACAAGCGGAATCTGTGTATTCTGACGGATTTCTTTTACCATATCGAAGATCTTATCTGTCGTCACGCCTCCTGTCAGCGCACGCAGGTTTGCGCCCTGAATGACCGGTCCTTCTGCTGTCGGATCGGAAAATGGGATTCCAAGCTCGATCAACGCCGCCCCTGCTTTCTCCATCTCATAGACGATCTGTTTTGTTGTCTCAAGATCCGGATCACCACATGTGACAAATGGTATAAATGCTTTCTTTCCTTTAAATGCTTCCTGTATTCTACTCATGAAGATTCTCCCCTCTGTAACGTGCGATTGCTGCACAGTCCTTATCGCCGCGTCCCGAAATATTAATTACGATAATCTGGTCTTTTCCCATTGTCGGCGCAAGCTTTCTTGCATATGCAACTGCATGTGCACTCTCGATCGCCGGAATGATTCCTTCTAATTTAGAAAGGTACTCAAATGCATCGACTGCCTCATCATCAGTGATTGCTACATATTCTGCTCTTCCCTTATCATAAAGGTCTGCATGCTCCGGTCCGATTCCCGGATAATCCAGTCCGGCTGAGATTGAGTAAACCGGTGCGATCTGTCCGTACTCATCCTGACAGAAATAAGATTTCATTCCGTGGAAGATTCCAAGCTTACCGGTCGCGATCGTTGCAGCTGTCTCTGCTGTATTCACGCCGCGTCCTGCCGCCTCGCATCCGATCAGGCGCACGCCTTCATCTTCAATGAAATTATAAAATGCACCGATCGCATTGGATCCTCCGCCGACACAGGCAAGCACTGCATCCGGGAGTTTTCCTTCTTTTTCAAGGATCTGCTCCTTGATCTCTTTAGATATTACTGCCTGAAAATCACGCACGATCTGCGGAAATGGATGCGGTCCCATACAGGATCCGAGTACATAATGTGTGTCATCAATTCTTCTTGTCCACTCACGCATCGTCTCCGAAACAGCATCTTTTAAAGTACCAGTTCCACTTGTAACCGCGTGTACCTGTGCTCCGAGAAGACGCATTCTGTATACATTCAGTGCCTGACGCTCTGTATCTTCTTTTCCCATGAAAACTTCACATTCCATTCCCATCAGAGCCGCTGCTGTCGCTGTTGCAACCCCATGCTGTCCTGCACCGGTCTCAGCGATCACTCTTGTCTTTCCCATCTTCTTCGCAAGAAGAACCTGACCTAACACGTTGTTGATCTTATGGGCACCTGTGTGATTGAGGTCTTCTCGTTTCAGATAAATTTTCGCCCCGCCAAGATCTTCTGTCATACGTGCTGCATAGTATAAAAGAGACGGTCTGCCTGCATATTCATTTAATAATGTATTCAGTTCGTCATTAAATTCTTTGTCATTTTTATAGTAGTTGTACGCCTTTTCCAATTCGATCACTGCATTCATCAGTGTCTCCGGAATGTACTGTCCACCATGGATTCCGTATCTTCCTTTTGTCATGGTTGTCTCTCCTTCTTTCTTGTTTCTATTGTTTTGGTAAATTTATTCATTCACTTGTATACTCTTTTGTTTTCTAAAAAATGTTTACTGCTTTCAAAATTTCTCACAGTTTTCACAGCTTGAAGAATTTTCTCACGATCTTTCTTTCCATCTGTCTCCACTGCACTGCTCAGGTCAACTCCCCAAGGGTGTATTCGCTGTATTGCCTCCGGTATGTTCTCCGGATTCAGTCCTCCTGCGAGGAAATACGGCCGCTTTGTCCAGCCTTCCAAAAGACTCCAATCAAATGTCTCGCCGGTTCCGCCTTTTCCATGATCGAGAAGAATCAGATCTGCACTGCTCGCTGCCGCCGCATCAAGATCTTTTTTCTCCTGAATCGAAAATGCTTTCATCACCGGATGGCCTGTCAGACTTTTCAACTTCTTTATATATGCCTCATCTTCTTGCCCGTGAAGCTGAGCGATCTGAATGGTTCCTTCATTTAATAATTGTGCGACCTCGCCGCAGTCTTTATTGACAAATACTCCGACCGGGCAAATCTGCGATTCAAGATTTTGAACCAGTTCACGAACTTTCGAAATGGATACATTTCTCCGGCTCTTTGGCACATCGATGATAAATCCGCAATAATCCGGTTTTGCCTCATTTATATAGGTAATATCTTCCGGACGGCTTAATCCGCAGATCTTAATCTTGGGCATGTTCATTTTTTCTTGTCTCATACTATATCTTCCGCTAATTCATATCTAGCTGCCTTCCTGTCTGCTGCTTCAACTCCATCAATGCTGCTTTCCGATCAGATTTTCTCATCAGAAGTTCTCCGATCAGTACCGCATCGGTTCCATTTTCATAAAGTGCTTTCATATCTTCCACTCCGCGGATACCGCTCTCAGATACGAAAACTGTTTCCGAACTGACCATTTCTCTTAGCCGAATGCTATTCTTGATATCCACTGTGAAATCTTTCAGATTCCGGTTATTTACACCGATAATCTTTGCACCGATCTTCTGTGCTCTTAAGATTTCTTCTTCGTTATGTGTTTCTACCAAAGCAGATAGTCCGAGTTCGTCTGCCAGCTGATGATACGCTTTTAACCTGCCATCTTCTAATACCGAACAGATCAGAAGTACTGCCGAGGCTCCCATTGCTTTCGCCTGATAAATCATGTATTCACCACAGGTGAAATCCTTTCTGAGTACCGGAATGGATACATTTTGCACAATTTCTTTCAGATACTCATCACTGCCCCGGAACCAAAACGGTTCTGTCAGACAGGAGATTGCTGCCGCGCCGCCTGCTTCATAGTCTCTGGCGATCTCTACATATGGAAAATCCGGTGCGATCAATCCTTTGGATGGAGACGCTTTTTTCACTTCGCAGATAAAAGACAATCCTTCTGCCCGAAGCGCCTGTTCGAATACTGGGATTTGATCTTTAATTCCTTTTTCTTCCGCCTGCCTTCGAACCTCTTCTAATGGAACTATTTTCTTTTCTTCTTCGATCCGCTCTTTCGTGCGCTCGGTAATTTTCTCGAGTATATTCATACTATTTGTTCCTCTTTTTCTTTCAAGTTGCTTCTTCCATTCTCCCCTGCATAGCCGGGGATCAGACTTTTTATTTATTACTTTCTTCTTTAAACTGCTCCAGCTTCTTCAGTGCAAGTCCTTCATCAATGATCTGTTCTGCTTTTCTTACACCTGCTTCGATTGAATCTGCTTTTCCTGCAAGATAGATTGCTGCTCCTGCATTCAGGCAAACTGCATTTCTCTTTGCTCCCTGCTCTTTTCCTGAAATGATATCCAATGTGATCTGTGCGTTTTCCTGAGGTGTTCCTCCTGTCAGTGCACCTTTTTCGCATCTCTCATAACCAAACTGCTCCGGTGTGATCTCATAGCTTGTAAATGTTCCGTCTTTAATCTCACAGACTGTAGTCGGTGCACACATGGAAATCTCATCTAACTTATCCTGTCCGTAAACGACTATTCCGCGAACGACTCCGAGATTCGCCATGACTCTTGCAAGTGGCTCTACAAGGCTTTCATCATAAACTCCCATCAGTTCCATGTTCGCTCCTGCCGGATTAGACAGTGGCCCAAGAATATTGAATACGGTACGGATACCAAGTTCTTTACGGATCGGTCCAACATATTTCATCGCAATATGATAATTCTGTGCAAATAAGAAACAGATCTGAATGTCTTTGAGAAGCTGTGTGCTGCGTTCCGGTGCGACATCGATCTTCACTCCAAGTGCTTCAAGTACATCTGCCGCACCGGACTTAGAAGATGCTGCACGGTTACCATGCTTTGCGACCGGGATTCCTGCTGCCGCAATCACAAGGGAGGATGTTGTTGAAATGTTAAATGAATTTGCTCCGTCTCCCCCTGTTCCTACGATTTCCAGCACATCCATGTCATGCAAAAGCTTGATGCAGTGTGCACGCATTCCCGCTGCTGATGCCGTGATCTCATCGATTGTCTCACCTTTCATGGAAAGTGCTGTCAGATATGCTGACTTCTGAACATCCGATGCCTTTCCTTCCATAATCTCATTCATTACTTCTTCTGCTTCTGTATAGGTGAGATTTTCTTTCTTTGATAATTTTATAATTGCTTCTTTGATCATTTTTTAATTCTCCTTCAATGCTTTTGCATAGTTAATAAAGTTCTCTATCATCTGAAGTCCCTGCGGTGTCATCACAGATTCCGGATGAAACTGTAACCCAAAGATCGGATATTCTCTGTGTTCCATCGCCATAATCTCGTTATCTTCGCTTCGCGCTGTCACAACCAGTTCTTCCGGTAGTGTCTCTTCCTTTACTGCAAGCGAATGATATCTTGCCACCTGGATTGGAAGTGTCAGATTCTGAAAGAGGACACTGTCTGTCTTTACGTCTTTCAGCTGTGATGTCTTCCCATGCATCAGCTGTCCGGCGTGACTTACCGTTGCTCCGAACGCTTCTGCCATCGCCTGATGTCCGAGACATACCCCGAGCATTGGAATCTTTCCTTTCAGCTTCTGAATTGCTTCGATACAGATTCCGGCATCAGAAGGTTTTCCCGGCCCCGGTGAGATTACCAGCGCCTCGGGCGCAAGTTCCAGAATCTCTTCCGGTGTGATTTGATCATTTCGTATTACTTTCACTTCTGAATCAATCTGATCTTTTTGTATGTCACCTCTTTTTGATTCTACTCCTGCGATAAACTGATACAGGTTATATGTAAAGCTGTCATAATTATCTAGTAATAGTATCATTCCAATCCTCCTTTCGCAGTTTCCACAGCCTGAAGTACTGCCCCTGCCTTATTTAAACACTCCTGGAATTCATTTTCCGGGATACTGTCTGCTACGATTCCGGCTCCTGACTGTACACGAATGTATCCATTTTTCTTATAAGCAAGACGGATGGAAATGCATGTATCTACATTTCCTGCAAAATCGAGATAGCCGACTGCCCCTCCGTAGATGCCTCTTTTCTCCTGTTCAAGTTCTGCGATAATCTCACATGCGCGGATCTTCGGTGCTCCGGAAAGCGTTCCTGCCGGGAGAATCGCATCGACTACGTCCAGTGCATCTTTATCTTTCCGAATCTTGCCTGTTACTGTGGAACCAATATGCATTACATGGGAATATCTCTGGATTTCCATATATTTATCAACTTTAACTGTTCCCGGCTGGCTGATCTTGCCGACATCATTTCGCCCAAGATCTACAAGCATATTGTGCTCTGCAAGCTCTTTCTCGTCTGCAAGTAGCTCTTTCTCCAATTCCTGATCTTCCTCTTCGGTCACTCCTCGCTTCCTTGTACCGGCAAGAGGAAAAGTGCACACCTGTCCGTTTTCTAACTTCGCCAGCGTTTCCGGTGAAGCCCCTGCCACTTCAATATCATCACTTGAAAAGTAGAACATATACGGAGATGGATTCGAGGTTCGAAGCACCCGGTAGGTATCAAAAAGACTTCCTTTCGCCTTCGCTGTCAGCGGATTGGATAACACGACCTGGAAAATATCACCTTCATAAATGTATTCCTTAGCTTTCTCAACCATCTTGCAATAATCTTCTTTATCCACTCCCGGATGGAACGCTTCTTCTAAAACCAGTGGTCGGAAATCTGCCTGCGCCCCGCTTCGGATCAATCGTTCCATCTCTTCTAATTCCTGCTTCGCGTTCGCATAATTTTCTTCCAGATCACCTTCCAGCTTCACGCCTGTAATCAGGATCAGCTTCTGTCTGTAATTGTCAAATACGATGACACGGTCAAATAACATCAAGTCCGCATCCCGGAAATCTCTTACTGCCGTTTTTGCTGCTGTCTTTCCTGAAGTCTCATTCTTCTCTTCCAGGACTGGCTTCAATGTCGGTTCTGCATATTTGATATAGTCATAAGAAAAATATCCGACAAGCCCTCCGGTAAATGGCGGAAGTCCCGGAACAACCGGACTTTTATATGCTTCGAGAATTTCTCTTAGAACCTTTCCCGGATGGTCGGTTAAAACTTCCCGGATGGTCTTATCCTCATCTTCATGCCCTTCGCTGATGATCACACGCCCATCGGTACAAGTGATCTCCATCGTTGGTGCATATCCAAGGAAGGAATATCTTCCCCACTGCTGTCTGTCCTCCGCACTTTCCAGCAGATAGCAATGCTTGCTTGCCGCCCGCAGCGTCCGCATCACACTAATCGGCGTAAATGCATCTGCATACAGCTCTTTGCTGATCGGAACTCGCTTGTATCTGCCTTGTTCAGCGTAGGATCTGATTTGTTCTAATGTCTTGTCCATGTATATTCCTCCTTGAAGTTATGCTGAAAAATAAATTTCTTGTAACTGTTCAGAGCCAACCTCCAAAATGCTACGCATTTCGTCGATGTGGCGTATCCGCCAAATAAAATTTCAAAAACAGTCTTAAAAATGCAAGCATTTTACACCTGTTTTATGAAATTTTGCTTTGCTCTGAACAGTTACAATTTCTTATGGAATTTCTCTTTTATCTCGATAGGAAATATATGTTTATGGTAGAAAAAAAGTCCTTGACAGAATATTCCTATTCTGTCAAGGACGGTAAATCTAAATCTTTTCCGCGGTGCCACCTTGATTCACGGGTACACTCCCATGCGCTCTGTAAGATACTAACATATCTCCGGCAACTGACGTATGCCTTCACGTCACAGAGTACTCGGATTCTCAAATCCTTTGACTGTGCCCTCAGCGGTCCATTTGGCAACCTGCATCTCGATCCGGCTCTCAGCTTCCCGGACTCTCTGTGCGCGCATAATTACTTTGATCTCCGCTTCATCGGTTTAAAGCGTTATTCCATTTGCTAGGAGTTTATCACTTTAAAGCGATAGTGTCAATGCACTATTTTAATCTTTTTCGCGAAATTGTTGAAAAATTTTCTCAATTTTCTTGTCTTTATTTTCTTTTTCTCTTCCATGCAAATCCGCCAACTCCTGCTCCGAG
>ENA-OUQM01001113-OUQM01001113.1-human-gut-metagenome-genome-assembly--contig:-NODE-1113-length-15547-cov-18.829589_pt1 | contig 15547 bp, 12 predicted proteins | sample MGYA00237949_ERZ548830 | MGnify/ENA primary metagenome ERZ548830 (study PRJEB26490, sample SAMN05194706) | human gut metagenome | biome: terrestrial biome; feature: human-associated habitat...
CATCTGCTGCCAGCACAGCCTCTTTCTTCTCGTTTCCGACGAATACTTCTACTTTCAGTTCGGTATGTGCGCCTTCTACGGATACTTTCACTGCATCGCCGTCTTTGACTGCCTTCACGGTGAATACAGTGTTTCCGTGGATATCCGAAACTTTGGTCTCGGCTACATCCTTTAACTGATATACGCATACGGTTGCGTGGTCAGCATAGTCGTAATCCGGTTTGGTGTCGCAGTTTCCTCTGACTACGATGCTGTTTTCTCTTACATACAGAGGCATGGAGAAGTAGTCATAGGTTCCCTGGAACCATCTGCCGCCTTCTTTTGTCTCTCCGGTCAGAAGCTCTGTCCAGGTGCCTTCCGGCAGATAGTACTGAGCTACCTTGTCCTCACGGAAGACCGGAGCTACCAGAAGGGCATCACCTAACATGTACTGCTGATCCAGATACGGAACGGCCGGGTCGTCCATGAACTCGAATACCATCGGGCGCATAACCGGGGTTCCTTCCTCGTGTGCCTCTACAGATTTCTGGAAGATGTACGGCATCAGAGAGCATTTCAGGTTGGTGAAGAATTTTACAACGTCGCATGCTTCGTCATCGAACAGCCACGGCACACGGTAGCTTCCTGATCCGTGCAGACGGCTGTGGGTAGACATCAGTCCAAATGCGCACCATCTCTTGTACAGATCCGGTGTTGCGGTGCTCTCGAAGCCGGAGATATCATGGCTCCAGAAGGAGAATCCGCTCATCGCGAAGGAAAGGCCGCCGCGCAGGGTTTCTGCCATAGACGGATAATTTGCGGAGCAGTCGCCGCCCCAGTGTACCGGGAATTTCTGGCCGCCTGCTGTTGCACTTCTTGCAAACAGAACTGCTTCATTTTCGCCTTTTACTTCTTTTAACAGGTTGAATACGGCCTGATTGTACAGGTATGTATAGTAGTTGTGCATTGCCTGCGGATCGCTTCCGTCGTGGTATACAACATCAACCGGAATTCTCTCGCCGAAGTCGGTCTTGAAGCAGTCTACACCGCAGTCCAGAACGGTTTTCAGTTTATCTGTGTACCATTTTACGGCATCCGGGTTGGTAAAGTCTACCAGACCCATGCCGGCCTGCCAGTTGTCGGTCTGCCATACGCCTTTTCCGTCTGCTCTTTTGAGGAGGTAACCGTTTGCTGCTCCCTCTTTAAAGAATGCAGTGCCCTGTGCAATGTACGGGTTGATCCATGCGCAGATGTGCAGGCCTTTGTCATGATATTTCTTTAAGGTTGCACGGATATCCGGGAAGCATTTCTTATCCCACTCAAAGTCGCACCAGTGGAATTCATGCATCCAGAAGCAGTCGAAATGGAAAACACTGAGCGGAATATTTCTCTTCTCCATTCCCTCAATGAAGGATGTTGTTGTCTCTTCGTCGTAGTTGGTGGTAAAGGATGTGGACAGCCACAGACCAAAGGACCATGCCGGAGGAAGTGCCGGGCGTCCGGTCAGTGCGGTGTACTCGTTCATGATCTTCTTCGGTGACGGGCCGTGGAACAGATAGTATTTGATTCTCTCGCCCGGTACGGAGAAGCCGACATACTCCACTTTTTCGCTTGCTACTTCGAAGGAAACGTTGTCGGTGCTGTCAACGAGAATACCGTAGCCGTTGTTTGTCATGTAGAATGGCACGCATTTATAGCCGATTTCGGATGCAGTACCGCCGTCCTCGTTCCAGGTGTCTACAACCTGTCCGTTTTTCACAAATGGAGTAAATCTCTCGCCAAGGCCGTATACGCACTCGCCTACTCCAAGGGACAGCTCACTTACCATATATGGCTGATATTGTTCGGTCATGTAGTTTGGTGCCGGCAGCATGGTGCTCTGCTTGCGGTCCCATCTGATATAGGAAAGGTTGCGGAAACCGCTTCCGGTCAGAACTTTTCCGTCTGCCTCGAAGGTATAAGCAAAGATACCTTTTCTCTGTACGCGGACCTGTACGCTTCCGGTATCGAGAACTGCTTCCTCCTCGTTGATGGTTACGGTTACGTCCTCGTATACGCTCTCTGTCTTGTCGAAGGACGGAACTTTGTTGTCGTATGCTTCGTAGTGCCATGCTTCCATGGAGATGGTATCCGGTGTGTGTGCTACAAATTCAACGGTGATGGTCGGCAGGTTCAGGGTCATGCCTCTGTGCTCGATCGGACGGGTCGTTGCCAGGATACGCATACCGCCTGGGATCTGCTCTACTTCGTAAGCCTGCATTGCGTGGGATGCATTTGCTTTTTCACTTGGAAGCCAGTAACCTTCTGTGAATTTCATGTTTTTATTACCTCCTGATCTGATGAGCCTGAAACATTTATAACGATTCCGAGCACCCTTCCGATTCCGCTTACGCTGCATCTTGATGTTGCTTCCCGCCATAGGAAATTTCGAAAAAAGCGTTCCTTCATGCAATCATGATTCGCAATTTTTCTTCCATATCCGCATGGAGCTGAATAGTTACCAATTTTTTTGTTTCAAGCTGACGTTTTTTAGTAATTTTATACTACCACACTCCCCTTCTCGAAAACAGGGCGGATTCTGTGAAAAAATACGGCGATATTATCTTTTTTCGTCAAACGATTCAGCTCAGTACGAAAATTCAGGGAAGCGTGGGAAGCCGCAGTGTGTCGGAAATAAGGCAGATGTTCCAATCGCTCCCATGGGCAAAAAAAGAGTGTGCCGCGCAAAAGCATGGTGTTTTATTTCCAGTTACTCTTGCGAAGACACACTCCTGTTTTTTCCCCACAAGCCACGATTTACAGCTTACGGGAAATCAATTTTTTTAACGATTCAGAGCTCTATCTCGATTCCGCTTACGCTGCATCTCGATGTTGCTTTTTTTATTTCTATGCCACGATCAGATAGGCAACAACTGCCAGCAAAATCTGCAAAATCACAAAGCGGATCACAACCTGGCTGTCAGACCATTTGTATTTCAGGCGGACATGGTCGTGCAGCGGTGTTCTTGTGTTTTTGAGGATTGCAATCTTCAAAAACCGCAGTAAAAATACTTTTACCAGACCGATTCCTCCGTCTACGATCATCACGCCTGCCATCAGCAGATATAAGAACGGGTGGCGGGACTGCATGGCGAGAATGGCGATATAAAAGCCAAGTGCCCTTGAACCGGCGTCTCCCATCAGCATGCTGCTCGGCGAGGTGTTGAAATACAGGTATGCTAAAAGTGCGGCGACAAACAGATAGTTTGCCACGGTAAAGCTGCCTAATGCATAGTGGAAAATTACGCTGAAGGCGAAGATTACCACGCAGGAAAGGCTCGCGCAGAGTCCGTCTACGCCGTCGGAGCAGTTCGTTACATTGATGGAAATCCAGATCAGGATAACACCTAAGATTATGTATACCACTTTCGGAATGGTAAAGGAAAGGCTTCCGAAAAAGACGGTGGTTTCATGATAATTGACAAAGGTCACAACCGTCACAATCGAAATTACCAGATCGATCGCACCTTTTTTGTAATCGCTCCACGGGGTTTCGGATGCATCATCGAGGTAGCCGCTCAGCATAATGCAGACGAGCAGGATCGCATAGATCGCATACTCGGCGCTAAGAGGCAAAAACAGTACGCCTCCGATCAGGAAACAGATGACGATCACCAGTCCGACGCCACGCAGCTTTCCACGGGAAAGTCCTCCGTTTACCGCAAATTCTCTTCCATGATCACTCGGCAGAAAGGAAAACGGATGTTTTAACGCCAAAAAGGTCAGCAGAAAGGTGACCACAATTCCCAGCATGGCAATCTGGCCGGGATTTAAAAAGTTACTCCATACTTGATACATACTTTTTCTTCCTTCACTTTTCTTTAGATTGCATCTGGAAAAGAACGCAAAAAATTCAGCACTGTCTTTTTTGCGTTCTTTTCCGGATTTGCTATTGATTTATTATACCAATTCCGTCCTAAAATTGCTATACCCAATTCGGGCGTTTCGTGATAAGATAGATTGACATCATTTTTAAAGGAGTACGTTTTTATGCCACGCAAAGATCATCTGCCGCGCCAGACACGCCAGGAGCATATTACCCTGCAGCCGAACCGCAGCATCGAATTTCGTGTGACCGATGATTTCGGCAGCTTTTCGCCGCCGCACTGGCACGATGCGCTGGAAATCATCTATATTCTGGAGGGATCGTCTATTGTCACGCTCTCGGACCGCACCAGAACTGTTCTGCCCGGACAGTTTCTTCTGATCAATTCCGGGCGCATTCATACCGCGCGCTGTCCATCTACAGGAAACCGTTCCATTCTGATGCAGATTCCCGATACCTTTCTGGCAAACTATCTGCCCGATCCGTCGCAGCTCTGGTTTTCGATCGATTACGACAGTACGAACCCGGAGGTGCAGAAAAACCTCAGTCTTCTCCGGAGGCTTCTGCTCTCCATGATGCGGCTTCATGAGGAAATGCCCGATGGTTATCTGCTGACCTTTCAGCGGGAGCTTTTCACTTTTCTCGATCTGCTCTACACGAAATTTTCCGAGAAAAGTCCGCTTCCCTACCATCCCATGAGCTCCCGGACACAGACGCGGCTCGATACGATCCTGGCTTATACGCAGGAAAATTATCAGCGGCCGATTACCCTGCGGGAAGTTGCCGATGTTGTCTCGCTGCAGCCGGAATATTTCTGCCGCTTTTTCCGCCAGAACATGGAAACCACGTATCTGGAATATCTGAACTCCTACCGTCTTTCCCGCATTTACCGCGACCTGATTGCCACGGATCTGCCGGTCGGCACTTTGGCGGAAAAGCATGGTTTTACGAACGATAAGCTGTTTCACCGCCTCTTCCGCGAGCGTTTTCACACAACACCGCTGCAGCTGCGGAAGGCAGCCCGCGAGAAAGGCTCCTGAACCGCCAAAAGCATGAGTAAGCAACTGTTTTTCGAAGAAAAATGAGCTGATTACGAATGTTTTTGAAGATTGCGGGAGTGCAAAGCACGTAGCAACCTGGTATCAAAGGGGTCAAAATACCTTTTGACCCCAACATATGATAAAAAACTGAAAGAATTGGGGATTTGAAATATGACCGAAAAGGAACTGGCGCTTGCCGTCATAGAACGTTTGAAAAAAGAATATCCCGATGCCGACTGTACGCTCGACTACGACCAGGCGTGGAAGCTGCTCGTCAGCGTCCGTCTTGCCGCACAGTGTACCGATGCACGGGTCAATGTCGTTGTGGAGGATCTCTACGCAAAATATCCCGACATCGATGCTCTTGCGAATGCCACGCCGGAGGAAATTGAAGCGATTGTGCGGCCCTGTGGCCTCGGTAAAAGCAAGGCACGCGATATCAATGCCTGCATGCGCATGCTGCGCGACGAATACCACAGCCAGGTACCTGACGATTTTAACGCGCTGCTAAAGCTCCCGGGTGTGGGAAGGAAAAGCGCAAATCTGATTATGGGCGATGTATTTCAGAAGCCGGCGATTGTGACAGATACGCACTGCATCCGGCTCTGCAACCGCATCGGACTGGTACACGACTGCAAAGATCCGAAAAAAGTAGAGATGGCGCTCTGGAAAATTGTACCGCCGGAAGAGGGCAGCTCGCTCTGCCACCGGTTTGTGGAGCATGGACGCGAGGTCTGTACCGCACGGACGACACCGCACTGCGAACGATGCGTGCTGGCGGATATCTGTGAAAAAAACGGCGTGGAGCAGTAAAAAACATTTTGTTTTAAAGACTTTCTCCGGTAGGCAAAGCGGATATTCGCAATCCGCTTCGCCTGCAAAAAAAGACCTTTACATGCAAAATAGCAGGGTACACCTTCTGTCTTACGTGTAAAGGTCTTTTTTTGTTTCACTGCATTTTCCGAAATTCCTGTGTGGTCTATTTTCTATATGACCGGAAGAAATCCGTCAGGGCCTTCAGTGTTTTTCCGAGCACCTGCACTTCCTCTTCTCCAAGTGCTGCCATTACGGCATCGGTCATCTGTTCATGAAATTTTGCATGGTGGTGAAATGCCTGCCGTCCTTTTCCGGTCAGATGAATATAGACGATCCGGCGGTCCTTCTCGCTGCGCTCCCGCTCGGTATAGCCTTTTTTCACCAGGCTGTTCATCGATGTTGTCAGCGAGCCGACCGTGATATCAAGCTTTGCCGCAATCGACGACATATTTCCACCCTCGAGGCCGACGGCCTCGATGATATGCATATCGTTGTTTGTCAGATCCTTGAAATCCTCGGTAATGATCGCTTCCTCTTCCAGTTTTTGTATCTCATGAAACAAATGGACCAGTGTCTCGTTGATGATTTCTCTGTTTTCCACTCCTTTTCCCCTTTCTGGTTTCCTGTTTTTATCCCAAAATTTTTTGTGTATTCTTTTTAATTTTTTCGGAAAGACACGTGTACTGAATCAATTCTTCCTCGGAGAAGCCCGCAAATTTACTTCTTTCGTAATCCTCCTGTGCTTCATTCAGATCACGCAGCAACGCATCGGCTGCCGGAAGGAAACTGATCTGCAGCGTTCCCTTGGCTTTTGCTTTTGTTTTGTCTTTGACCATATCATTGGCTATGTCTTTTGCGATACCTTCTGCGATATCTTTTGCTGCTGCTTTTGCGATATCTTCTGCGATATCTTTTCTTTTATCTTTTTTCTTCGCGTCTTCCTTTTCCGCTTTCTGCGCCTTGTTTTCTCCGATCTGGATCAGTTCTTTGGAAGCAAGCTTCCGCAGCTTTGCCGCCATTGATGACAGTGTCATCCCGGCAAGATCTGCCAGCTCTTTTTTATCCGCTCCGTTTCCAAGCGCATGCGCACACAGCAGAAGGCGTGCCTCCTCCAGGGTAATGCCGTTTTTCATGGCTGCCACTTCCAGGGAATGATCCAGAAGCTTCCGATCTCGATACGCCTCCATCAGGATTCCCTCTCCCTCAATCGCCCGGCGGGAAATACCGGCCCTCTCATCACCTAATTTCTGCGAGCCCGGCAGAACCATGCCATCCTTTGCCGCATCTAAAAAAAAGCGATAGACCTGCGGACGCATTTTTTCGTACTCTTTTTCGTCAAGCACCTGTTTATAGAAATCATTGTAGTATTCAAATACCATAAACTTCATCTTGATTGTTCTGGTAATGCCGGCTCCCTGGCTGACCAGTGAACCCTTCGTCTTTACGTAATAATAAATGGGCGCATGCAGTGCATAAAACCGCGATGCATAACCGATATACTCCAGATTAAACAAAAAGTCCTCGCACCAGCTCACTTCTGCATCCATACGCAGATGGTGCTGTTCGATCAGATCACGGCGATACAGCTTGTTCCAGAGCACACCGTAATAGTAGTCGGCCGGATTCTGCATCATATGCGCGGCAAACTCGGTACGGGTCAACAGTCCGTCCTCCATGTCACCCTTCGGAGAAACGCGTTCACCGACAACACGGTAAAAATCAGAGATGACGAGATCGCATTGGTGTTCCTCTGCGGTTTGCACCATAAGCTTTGTCGCATCTGAGGTCAGCCAGTCATCGCTGTCCACAAACTGGAGATACGTCCCTTTCGCCTGATCCATTGCCCGGTTTCTGGTATCGGAAACACCGCTGTTTTCTTTATGAATGACTTTCACGCGCGGGTCTGCTGCAGCATATGCATCGCAGATTGCACCGGAATCATCTTTGCTTCCGTCGTCTGCCAGAATCAGTTCGAAATCCTCGTATTCCTGCGTCAGGATGCTGTCGACACAGCGTCTTAAAAACTCACTGGCATTGTAAACCGGAACAATAATACTGACTTTCGGGTTCATTCTTTTTCCTCTTTCTGATTTTTACGCCTCTTTTGGAACAGAAACCTCGCATTGCATGGTTCCCGTGATTTCTGTCTGTATTGTATCAAAAAAACGCAGGACAAACAATACCATAGTTACAGTTCTCCCGTGCGCTCGCATCAGGCGCCGGAAGTGCGGTTTGGCGAGCGGCGCCGCAGTGCGATCCTCCCCGGAGGGGCTTTTACGTTACAGGAAAATTCAACGAAGTTTCCTGTAACGTGAAAAGCAGCCTGATGGACAGCGTATTTTCGTACGCTGCCCATCAGGCTGCCACAGAGCGTGTCTCATTCAGGCAAATTTTCCTGCCGGCTCTGCTTTCGCCGGATTTCTGATTTGTTACATCTGGCCTTTTTTCTTTAATCGTGCGAAGCAGATCAGGAAGAAACAGATGCCGTATACGGTTGTGATCGGGGTAGACACTCCGACCCAGGTCAGGTTCGTATTCGGCAGGTGCGAGAAAAACAGAGCCAGCGGAATACGGATCAGGCAGGCGGAGGTGATTCCCTGAATCATAACCGGAATGCTGATACCGCGGCCATTGAAATATCCGATACTGCTGAACAGAACGCAGGTCAGAATACACTCCGGCGCAAAGCCGCGCAGGTAAGCCGCACTCTGCTCGATAACCGCCGGGTCGCTGGTGAAAATTCTTGAGATGACACTTCCGCCGAAGAAGCCGACAAAGAAAATCACCACTCCGAGCGAGCAGCCTGTTGCAATTGCCGTAAGGAATCCCTTCCAGGCGCGGTCCTTCTTTCCGGCACCGGTGTTCTGCGCAACAAACGCAGATACCGACTGCATGACAGAGGACGGAATCAGCATAATAAAAGAGGTCAGCTTCTGTGCCACACCGTATCCGGCGGACGGCATCAGTCCCATGCCGTTGATGATCGAGTTGATGACAAGGAAGGAGATCTGTACGGTCGTCTCCTGCAGTGCAATCGGTACACCGACATTCAGGACTTTTTTCAATTCATCGCGGTTGATACGGCAATCCTCTTTCCGGAATTCGATCGGCAGATTTCCTTTTGTCAGCACCCCGACAGAGACAAGAACCGAAATCAGCTGTGCCAGAACCGTCGCAAGTGCTGCTCCCGCAACATCCATTTTCAGCACGCCGACAAAAAACAGATCGCCGACAATATTTGCCGCGCAGGCGATACCGACGAACAAAAGCGGCAGATTTGCATTTCCGATTCCGCGCAGCACGCTGCTGATGACATTGTATGCGATAATAATCAGAATACCTCCGGAACAGATCCGCAGATAGAGAACTGTTTTATCAAAGGACTCCGCCGGAACCCGCAAAATATTAGCAACCGGTCCTGCAAAAAGTTCCAGAATCACGGTCATCACAATACCAATGATCGCAAACAGTACAATGGAAGTACCCACGGTTTTTCCGGCTTTATCCGGCCTGCCTTCGCCGATATGCTGACCGATCATGACAGTCGAGCCCATCGCAAGGCTGGTGATGATAAACGTTACCATCTGCATAAAGTTGCTTCCGGTTCCGACAGCGGAAATACTCGACGCATCGCCGAACCAGCCGACAACCAGAAGGTCGACCGCACCGTACGCCGCCTGTAAAATCAATGCCCCGAGCACCGGCAGCGCAAAGCGGATCAGGGACTGGAAAATCGGTCCCTCTACAAATGAAATCTCGTTTTTACTTTCTTTTGCCATTGCTTTTTACTCCTTCTATTCCAGGCATCGTCTCCTGCATCCGTGCAAGCGCATAGACAAATTTGTCCACCACCGCATCGTCCAGATCCGGCAGACGGGATGCCCATTCGCCATGAAACTGTGTGACACGGATTTTCACAAACTCGCTGCCCTCCTCGGTCAGCTCCACGTTTGTGACCCGTTTGTCTTTCTCATCGGGACGCTTGACAAGAAGTCCGCGCTCCTCCAGCTCCCGGATTAGCTTCGTGATGCTCGGCATCGTCGTATTCATGCGGCTGCTCACATCACTGACGCGGCAGAAGCCCTGCTCCTGCCGGATCTGATGCACCGCATCGAGTACATGCACCTGCCGCGGCTTCATTCCCTCCGGCAGATCCGGCAGCGTTTCTACGAGACGCTTGGCTGCGAAACACGCATCCAGGAACTGTTGTAATTTTTGTTGTGTCATAGATTTGACCTCTTGAACCTTTCTGTTTGGATTTTGGGTTATCTTCACATTTTTTTCGGATCATGATTACAGGTAATTATTTTGGACAATCACTTCAGATAGTTATTTAGAATAATTATTTTAGATAATTACCTTTAGTAAGTATATCAGAGTATAAAAAAATGTCAAGCGTAAAATCCGGGGTTTTGAAAGGGATTTTTCACCTGACATTTTTCCTCTTTAATTTTTCTTTTTAATCAGACAACGCTTTTTAAAAAAGCAGATTCCGTAGCACTGAATCTTGTCATATTCCTCTTCGTATTCTCTTGTATACATTCGCTTGTCGATCTGTTCCAGCGCCTTCTCGCATCCCTTTTCCATTTCTTCGAGCTTTTTTACATATTTCGCCTCAAAAATGGCGACACAGCCATCCGGTTCATCGTAAACCACTACATCACTGCGCCCTTCCCCGTGTTCACGGTTCAATTCTACATGATAACCTGCGCCGGTGAAAATACCGGTCAGAAATGCATGATAGAAGTCTTCCCGATAATCATGATAACTGATCGTTTTTCGCAGCATACGGTTCATTTCCTGTGTCATCTGCTCACAGTTGCCATCCCAGACAGCGCGAAACAGTTCACTTCGGTTCCAGGTTTTTGCGCTGTCATCAAACCAGCTCTTAACGGTTGTCTCAAAAATCTCACGAATTTCCGCATTTGGGATTTTCAGAGCTGCCATCCCTTCCGGTACATTTTCTTCTGTTTTCCGCACACGCGTCAGATACCCGGTCAGATACAGCACACTCCAGAGATTTTCTTCGGATGCATGTAGATAATCGTACGTCAGATTTTCATCTATCTTTTGTACGATAGCTCCGCCTGAAAGCAGCGTTTCCAGTTTTTTTGTAATACTGCCACCGGCATAGTCAATAAAAGAACGGATAATCGCATTATCACTCGTATTTTTCCAGTAGCTGACCGGGGCTGTATTCGGATTTCGCTGAACATCCCACAGGTAATTCATCACATCCCACGGACAATAGACATCCACATCACCAAACTGATAGCCGTCATACCATATTCTGATTTTTTCTATCAAACTGGTCTGCCCCGCGTCCACCAGGATTTGCTCCACTTCGCGCTGTGTAAAGCCAAAATATTCATTCAGGCGGGAATCCGCAATGGAATCGGAAATAACATTGTTCGTTCCGGTAAAAATACTCTCTTTGGCAATTTTAAGGCAGCCGGATATCACGGCAAATTTCAACACCGGATTGTCTTTTAAGGCTGTACTCATCAGAATTCGAAGGATTTCCATCATCTGCGCATAATAACCGTGGCTGCTGGCTTTTGCAGCAGGAACATCGTACTCATCCAGCAGGAGAATAACCGGTTTGCCATAATACTCATGAAGCACCCGCATCAATGTGCTCAATGCCCGGCTCACCTGCGCCTGTTCTGCTTCACCGGCTTTCAGCTTTTCGAAAATTTTCTTGTCATCCGCGTCAATTTCAGGACTTTCCAGAAGAAAACTGTACTCTTTGTAGAGGTTGGAAATCTGGACACAAAGCTGATCATAGGCTTTTTCAAAGCTCAGTCCATCGATATCCTTCAGGGAGAAAAAAATGGTGGGGTACTGATTCATCCATCTCTGGCACAGCTCTCTGTTTTGGCAAATCTCAAGTCCCTGAAACAGTGTACTGCTGTCTTTTCGGATGTCGAAAAAGCTGGCAAGCATACTCATACCCAGGGTTTTTCCGAATCGGCGGGGACGCGTAATCAGCGTAACCTCATTTGGTTCTTCCAGAAGCAGATCGGAAATCAGGCCGGTCTTATCGACATAGTAATACTCATTTTCCCGGATTTTGGTGAAGTCTGAAATTCCGACGGGGAGAGGCAGGCGTGGCATGATATCGGGGCTCCTTTCTGGTGCTGGTGGGGTGGTAAGTAATTTTTATTTTAGCATTGTGGATTATAAATAGCAACTTGAAAGGTACGAAAACTCCGTAAAAACGCTAAAAGCTCATGATATCGAAATGAATCTTAACTCATCGCTGTACCAGAAAACCTGTATCTTTCTCTATCTTTTTTAATTCATGTCGTGCTTCATTTATTGCCACATTAAAGCACAACAAATAAAAACAGCACTCTTCTGCCCCTTCCTGGTCATCCCACTGATGCTGTGTTGTCAATACCAGGTCTTTCCATGAATCTTTAGCCGGCTGTACCATCACTTCAGTTCCCAGATCAGAATCTATAAATCCGCCTTCCAGAATTTTTCTTTCTACCACCTCTGCAGTCTCTTTCGAAATTCTGGCTACATATGATGTAAATTCTACCTCCATCAACCCGCCGTCACAATACATCAGCATTTCAATCTTATTTCCATTTACCATATTCAGGGTCATTCTGATCCGATTTATGGTATCTTCCACTTCGATTTTTGCACTGTTCAGACTTCCATCTTCCTTCTGAACATACATAAGCATATCAATAAATTCATACGTAGATTCTTTAAATTTGATATTCCGCTTTTGAGCCTCTTCTCTCAGCTTTTTGGGATAATCTGTAACATATACGTTTTCTTCCATGTTCATGTGCCTCTCTTTCAAAAGTATTTTTATTTCTTTCTCTGGAGCTTTCCTAAAATGGCTCTAAGTATAAGTCTCTAAATTTTTTTCCGTGTCCGCTCTCTTTCTCCTTTTTGTTTAACTCCACACTGGCTTTCATCGGATATTCAAAAATGAGCGGCAGATCCCGCACCACAACCGGATAGCAGCGATCGTGAAAAATAACGGTTTCATTTTTTTTCAGATGCTGCAGCCGCGAAACCGAAAGCAGCGGGCGGTCGAATTCATTCTGTCCCGCGAGTTTGCTGATATATTCCAGAAAACTGATTTCCCGTGTATGAAGATAAATAAGATTTCCGCAGTTGTCCATAATGGTTCTGCTTACGTTTTCATTGTATTTATCTTTCATCTGACTGTAAGACTGAATGACCAGATGAAAACGAATATTACGGCTTCTGGCTGCTGTCAGCATCGGCACAATGTCATCCAGCTTTGGCATATTGCAGAATTCTTCCAGAATAAAATTGACACGTACCGGAAGTTCTCCTTTGCATGCATCCGCCTGATCCAGCAGACTTTCATAACACTGCGAAATAAACAGCGCTGCCAGAAAATGATACGTTGTCTTCTCATCGGGTACAACCAGAAAAATCGCTGTTTTCTCCTTTCCAATCTCTTCCATGGAAAAAGTAGTACCTGACATCATTTCCGTCAACGCTTTCGATGCTTTGAATAATCCCGTCAGCTGATCAAATGTCGAGGTAATACAGGTTTTCGTATTTTCTGCTGTTAAATTCATAAAACCGGCCAGATCCTGGTAAATATCAGAGTCCGTCGACAGTGCCAGAAAGCAATTCTGAAGCATACCACTCTGCATCTTTGCATGCCGCCAGTCCAGAATCGATTTTATCGAAAGCCTTTCTTCCATCATAAGAATCAGTTTGCTGATTCCTCGTGCAAGCTGTCCTGCCGTGTCATTCCAGTAAGGATCTTTTCCCTTTTCTGTTCGTTCAAAAAATAGACTCTGTAAAATATCATTCAGATGGTTTTCGGCCTCCGCTCTTTTTCCACGCTTATACGCCTCCTGAACACGCTCAAACGGATTCCATTGATCCGGAGACTCCTGCGGTTTTCTCCAGTCCAGGACTACTTTTTGATATCCCTTCCGTTCCAGAAATCTTCCTGACTTGCGTACCAGTTCCCCCTTTGGATCCACAATCACCATAGATTCGCCCGCCATCGCACAGGAATAAATTAATGGAAGTACAAATTTCAGAGTCTTCTGAGATCCTGTATCACCAACGATGAGATCATGGCTGTCACTGGGATCCGTATAACAGCGATCATTTTTTCGGAACAAAACGGGGCCTCCCCGAAATGTACCATTGGCGGATTTTAAATCAAACGCTGTTAAATCTTCCAGGAATTCCTGCTCATATCCCATTCTTGATTCTGTATAAACAAGGCCATCTTTTAACATATACCAGCTCCTCCTCATCCGATTTCTGCACGAAATCCAATCTCTTTTCTCGGCATCTCTTTTTCCGGTAATCCGGATACTGTTCTGATATCCTCCTCACCGATCTGTTTTTCTGTCTCTGGCTGCATCAATTTATCCAGCTGAATTTGTCTGATCAACTGCAGAACCAGAGTTTCATTATCCAGTTGCATTTCATTTCGTGTTTCCAGTAACCCGGACAGCTTTTTCTTTGCTTCCTCCGTTACCGAATACCCATTCCGTTCCGCATCTTCACAGAACAATGTCATACATTCCTGAATCTTCATCGTCTCGCATTTTTGCCGGATCCAGAGTTGATTCTTGCTGAACTCGCCACATAAAGCCTCCTGATACTTTGCGTCCTTCTCCGCTGGCATCAGGATTAAAAAGCAGACCTCCCGATGTTCTCTGATAAAATGCAAAAACTGTTCCAGACAGGGATTGTACCCAAATCTGCTCCATTCCTCCGAACATTCTACAATCAGAATCCCCTGATACCGGTCATAGCAGTCCCGTGCAATACTGTAGCTTTCCCGCAGATGATACATAAACTGTTCGGCTTTGCCTGCATTTTCATAATACGGCATAAAAATCGAAAAACTCTTTACCGCCCCCTGGAACCGCATTACTTTGTCCATTTCCATCAGGGCAGTCAATTCATTTGCATCTGCTTCAAGCTTACTGACCGATTCGCCCCATAAATAAAAGTTCGGGCAAGTTCCCGGTTCTATTTCGTTCATGATCCGAAATCCCTTTAATAATCTGCGATGTACCAATGTGTTTCCCTCCATCTTCTTTTCTTATCTATGAAAGGAATCTCTGCTTTTTCATTTTTCCCGAAAAAAATAACCCCGGGATTCACCCCGGAGCCATTTTTTCACTGCTTCTTCAGTCTGCTTTTTCAATATAAATCTCAAAACTCTCAGACGGAATATCAGTCAAAGTTCCTTTCAGGCAGGATCCACTTTCCTGCAGAGAAAGTTCCATCGTCGTTTCGTCGGCAAATTTCAGATATACCTTAATATCTGCTGCATTTTTTCCCTCTGCTTCAAGCTGAAGCATCAGCTTATGGTTTTCTGCATCATATACAACATACGTGTTTTCATCATCCAGATCTTCCATGCGCAAAACCGTATTTCTGCTCCTTGCGGCTCCTCTGACTGCTGTTGCCAGAACAGGTTCAAACAGAAAAGCATCCGCCTGGTTCTGAATCTGCTCTCCGATCAGAGAAATCTGATCCTGGATCCATTCACAGGTTACTCTGATCGCTGCAAGAAGTTTTCTTGCCGACACAGCAGTTTTTTCTTCCTTATATGCAGGATTCAAAACCAGATCACAGTCCACACGTGTGGCTTCTGCTAACACCGCCATGATACAATAACTCTCCATACATTCTTTACACGATCTGATATGTTCCATCTGCTGTTCTTCTTCCGCCGTCAGAGTCTCGTGATTACCGATTGCTTGTACCAGGTGATAAATCTGATCCTCTGTTAAATGCATCATTTCTTCCTTCCTCTCTATTCTTTTTAGTGCATGTTCAACAAAAAGCCTTGATTTTACTCACTTTG
>ENA-OUQM01001118-OUQM01001118.1-human-gut-metagenome-genome-assembly--contig:-NODE-1118-length-15492-cov-3.830537_pt1 | contig 15492 bp, 16 predicted proteins | sample MGYA00237949_ERZ548830 | MGnify/ENA primary metagenome ERZ548830 (study PRJEB26490, sample SAMN05194706) | human gut metagenome | biome: terrestrial biome; feature: human-associated habitat; material...
CACCGAGACCTCCTGATCACCACACCACAGCAAAATCTCACTATTCCAAATATACTCAATCGAAACCACATTTCCCGCTTGAGGAAAAGGCCGCGATGTAATCCTCGATATAGAGAGTGTTACCAAAGCTGGACGATCTTAAATGGTTGACAATCTCAGTAGTTCGTCGCTCATCTTTCAGCAATAATTCAATTCCATTTGCCAATGCAACTGGATCTATATCCACAACCACTCCCTCAGCCTCGGACACTTGATCCGCAACAGTAGGATATGCTGTCGCAACGATAGGCTTTGCAAGAATCTTAGACTCATCCAACACAACTGACTTACCTTCGAATCTGGACGGCTGGACAACTATGTCCGCATTCGAGATATATGGATACGGGTTCTCCTTTGGTCCCAGAAGCAGAAACACGTCAGCTACGCCAAGGTCTTCAATCAGTTTACGGCATCTGTTGAGCTCAAGATCGCCCGCTACGCCTTTCCCCAATTCGAACCAAGTGAATTTCAGCCCACGTCGCTTGAGTTCAGCTGCTGCTTCAATCGCAATATCAACGCCCTTCTCATGCGTGACTCGAGCAACTGTGAGAATAATGGGCCCGTCAGATTTAAACTCGGGAGGATAAAACTCCTTTGCTCGACTTAGAATCACTTTTGGCGACACGATATTCGGTAAATAGCCCGTCTTTTCCTGCATCTCTGGGAAAATCGAACGAAAAATCGCAAGACATTCCGGAGAAATAGCATAAATCCCATCCATTCGCTGCAAATGGGGCAACTCGTACTTACTGGAATAGCGGGCAGATCGATAATCACCGTGATAAAAAACGATTTTTCGAGCAGCCTTAACCTTCTCATCAACAAAATAAAGAACCTGACCGTTAATGAAGGAGATGGCTGTATCGTAGTATCCAGGAATAATATCGATTACATGTGAATAAAAATGCTTCCATCTAAAGCCGCGACGCGTTTCTTCATCTCTAGATACCAATGACGAAACAACATCTGCGGCTATACGCCAGGCGCTCGCACGCCGACCACGAATAGACGTGAAACAGTCCCGAACGACATCGGGAGTCTGCAAAAGATTGACCTTTGCAGGAATCTGGCCCATAAACAACCCGCTAGGGTTTAACAGCAAAAGATCGATATCGAATTTATCCGGGGGAAGCTCCTCAATAAGATTCAGCAAAGCCCTCTCGGCACCACCATTATCCATCGAGGACATCACAAATAGAAGCCTGTGCTTAGAGCTCATCTGCATCCTCCAATAGGTACTTATAGAAAGTCGGATCGGTCTCTGACATCGTCTTAAACTTCTGCTTCCAGGTTAACTTGAATAGTCTTGTGCTAGCTTTCAGGTCGTTCCAAGTGCTCCGGTCAAACGGCTTATCGAGCAGCAAGATCAATTCATCACAACAAGGATTATTTGGAGTAATGGATGCAAATGCCGCAGCAATAGAGGGGTCGTAGCGTTGTGCAAGAACGATAAGGTAGTCCGTCAGCAAGTAATCGATAAGCTCATCGCTTTGACGCCAATACTCCAGGTAGTAATCTCTTAGCGTTGCAAAGACCCTTCGATGAGCGTCATCACAAGCAAGTGAGTAATTTGCGAACATGCCACACGCTACAGAAGCATGCAGATAATCAGGGCGCTTAATTGACCAAACGGGAAGGTGCATGTACTCATCAAGAGAACCGGTGCAGAAAAACGTCGCATCAAGCCACAGTCCGCCATAATCAGCCAGCAGCGAAAGCCTCAGTAAATCGGAAAGATGAGTTCTCGACATGACGCCGGCGCGGACCTTCTCAAGAACCCATTCAGGAAAATCAACATAGTGGGATAGATTCTTATCCGTGATAACAATGACTTCATGTTCGCCTGCATTGCGTCGCACAGACTCAATACAGGCCTTCACAATCTCGGGAGCGTTCTCCTCCCCCTGCCACCAACACATCCATATCTTGCCCTCGAGAGCGGAGTCGAGCGATGGAAGCGGCACCCCGTAGTCATACGAAGCGTAATAATCACCAAATCGTCCATCCAGGTACTTGAGAACCGTCTCATGTTTGCGCAGCAGGCGCTCCCTCACGGCGGGCGGCTCCTTGTAGCCATTACGACTCATGACCTGAATGTCGAGCTTGGCTCTAAACGTGTTGATCGCCTCGGGCCACGAAGTGGCCTTGGCGATGCGGACCGTCGCCCCGATCTCCTCGCAGGAGCGATGCACAATCCGCTTGATGCTGTTGTGGCCATTAGCCATTGACGGCCTCCTCGTACAGCTTCACAAGCTGGTCCATGAACTTGTCGCGCGAGCAGTTCTCGCGGACGTAGGCGCGGCAGCTCTCCTGCATCCGCACGTACACGGGAGCGTCGAGGAACGCCTCGGCGCCGCGGACCATAGCATCCGCCATGGTTGCGACGTCGCCGGGCTCACATGCAAAGCCGGTGACGCCGTCTGTGACGAGCTCTGGGATGCCGCCTATGCGCGTGCCGACAACGGGCGTGCCCGCTGCAAACGCCTCCACGATGGAGTACGGCATGTTCTCTCGCCATCGCGAGCTCGCGATGGCGAGAGAAGCCCTCTCGACATAAATTTGGAGGGCGTCCCCGGTTTGGTAGCCAGCGAACTCGATGCGCGGAGCGCTATCCAGCGATACGGCGAGCTCCCTGAACTCGGCGGCATCGGGACCATCGCCGACCACAATGAGCCGCATGTCCCGAGGCAGCGACGGAGCCGCCGCGTCAAACGCCCTAAGCAGCACATCAACGCCCTTCTCTGCAGAAAGGCGACCAAAGAAGAGAAGGTAGGGGCTCTCCCTATCGGTCACGTCGTCCGCCACCCCCGAGGCGCGGGCGAGGATGGCGTCGTCCGCGAAGTTCTGAAGCGCCTCGACCTTGCCCTCTGGCCAGCCGCCCTCGATGAGCTTCGAGCGCATGAACCTCGAGGGGGCGATGACGCGGTCGATCCGCTCGTTGGAGTGGTGCGAGCTGTTGAAGGACGCCTCGAGCGCCGCAAGCGCGCTCTTGGCGCGCGACCCCTTGACGCAGCGGTTCTCGATGCAATGACGGTACTTGCCGTCTTCGAGGCAAGCGTCGCACACACGGCCTTCGCCGTCGAGCATGAGATAGCCCGGGCAGACGGTCACGTAGTCGTGCGCCGTGTAGAAGACGGGCACATGATGCTCCTTTAAATAGGGGGCATCTAGAATGGACAGGGTAATCTGCCTGTGAACGTTATTGAGATGCACAACATCCGGACGAAATTCCTCACATAGGGCCTGGAAATTTCTCTTGGCCTCAGGCGAATAGATGAGGGCAATACCATCGCGGACCGCAGAGAGAGGATTCTTAACATCGTTGTACTCGCGCTGAGTAACAAAGTACTTGCCCCATTTGCATGGCAGGTTGTTCGGGTGCTTCATGGAGAAATAAGCAACCTCGTGCCCCATGCGCTCGAGCTCGGACCCTACGGTGAGGTAGTAGGTCTCGGCCCCACCTTTTCGGTAATGGAACTTGTTCACCAGAAGGATCTTCATCGGGCTTCCCCCTCGTAGACGGCAAGGGTCCGCTCGACGACGGAGTCCCAGGTGTATGCCTCCTCGACGTGCATCCTCGCGGCGGCGCCGAGAAGGCCGGCGCGCCCGGTGTCTGCCAGCAGGGCGCACAGGGCGATTCGCAGCGACTCGGCGCTCCCCTTCTCAAACGTAACACCATTGCCGGCGAGTACGTCCGCGCATTCAGGAATATCGCTCGTCACGCAGCAGCAACCATAAGCCATCGCTTCAAGTAGACTCATTGGCATGCCCTCGACGTCGGAGGGCAGCACATAGGCAAAGCAATTTGAATAGAGCTCCGCAAGCGGCCCTCCACTGACAAACCCAGTAAATACTATGCGCTCATCGCCCGCGGCAAGATAGTGCAAATGCGATTCATATTCAGAAGTATCGGAGCCACCGCCAGCGATCACCAGCTTTTTATCCGTATCGAGACCCTTGAACGCCTCGATAAGCAGCTCGGGGCGCTTCTCCGGAACCAACCGGCCCAGAAACAAGATGTAAGAGCCAGCGGAGAGGCCCCATTCTGACGAAATATAGTCGGCCGGGCGCAAAATCTTGCTATCTATACCGTTGGGAATCACAGTCGCATCGCGACCGTATTCATCCTTGAAGTAAGATTCCGCCGCCTTAGAAAGGACGATGAGACCGTCCGCTTTGTTTGCAGCGGTCTTCTCCCCTATCTTGATATACGCACTGGCAAGCTTGCCCCACTTGGCACGCTGCCAATCGAGGCCATGGATAGTGGCCACGGTGCGAATGTCTGCCCAACGCGCAAGGGACAGTGGCACGCACGGCCCCTCCGCATGGTAGTGAATCACATCGGGACGCTGGCGAATCGAGGCCAGCGTAGCAAAGAATGACGAGCTGAGTGCAGCGAGACCCTTTTTGTCGATAGTTCTCACGGGAACCACGCGCACGCCGTCAATCATCCGCTCGCAAGCAGCGGTTTGGTCTCCAGTCATGACATCGGCACCGGACCGATCATAACAAGTGACATCATGCCCAAACGCGGCCATGCGCCGAGCTAATTCCGTAACGACAACCTCAACGCCGCCTTCTCGACTCCCATAACGCTTGTGACCGATCATCGCAATCTTAAGTGGACGCCTCACTAGTAAGCCCCCTCGCCGGTGAAGACGACCTTGATGGTCTGAAGTATAGTGCGAAAATTCACCCAAAGGCTACGCTCACGGATATACTTAAGGTCAAGCTCGACCATATCCTCAAAATCGAGGTCGGAACGACCTCCGACCTGCCAATAGCCCGTAAGGCCCGGCTTAACCGCCAAACGCTGCATGGCCCATGCGTCGTACTCTGCGACCTCGTTGGGCAACGGCGGGCGCGGGCCGACCACGGTCATCTGACCCAGAAATACGTTAATAAACTGTGGAAACTCATCGATGGAATGCTTGCGCAGGAACTTGCCCACCTTGGTGATACGCGGATCGTCCTTCATCTTGAACATGGCGCCGTCCACCTCGTTGCAGCGCTGCAGTTCCTGAAGGCGCTGGTCCGCATCCTTGTACATGCTGCGGAACTTATACATGGTGAACTCGTGCATGCGCCCGTCGCGGTGTGTGCGCGAGATGCGCTTCTGCGCGTAGATGGGGCAGCCCGGGCTCTCCAGGCAGATCGCAGCACAGATGACAGCACCCGGAATTAGCCCAAGGGCAATGACGGCACCACTGAACGCGATGTCGAACACGCGGCGACCGGCACGATAGAGCCACTTGCCCTGATTTGCGTCGCGAAGATCCTGCATGGCCTGGTAACGGTCATATTTTCCGACTTTTGCAACATATTCGGCCCTTTCCCGCGAAACGGGAATGCCATTGCCCGAAGGATAGTCAGTTGCCCCCGAATAACTAACTTGATTCACTTCTTATCCATTCCGAAATTGAACTAACCAGCCGTCTTATCACTTGAATTGATAATTTAGGTGCCTATGTGTGGGCCACGCCGTCAGCAGTGATCAACGCTAGTCCCATCCGAGCAGACACGATGCGACCGCACAAATTGAACTCGATAAGAGCCGTGCTTTTCCGCCTATTAATACGTTTTATCCTTGCCTGCTGACCAACAAGAGGTCCCTGATCAATTGAGACTGAATCCCCAACCTTGAACCCCCTGCTCATGGGAATAACGCGGTTGCCGGGCTGCGTGCAAGAATCGATAATCTTGATGTCGCCCTGATCAGGCGGCAAAAGAACCCTGCCCTGAGAAACGATGCGCGCAAATAGGCTGAGCTTGCGCAATTCCCTATCAAGCCCGTAAGGATCATCAGTCACGGCAATCAAATATCCCGGAAACATGGGTTTATCAATAGCGACCCATTGACCCTTTATCTTGATTTCCGTGGTGTACTGAGGAAAGAAGCACTCCTGTAGAACCTCATGCGGAACTACATCGAGAATGCTCTCGACCGTCTTTTGTTCTTTCCCCGTTATCACCTGTATGACGTACCACACATCGAACCCCATAGCTGTAAATCTCGAGGCTCAAATGTGCGGAAGGGGCATAGCTTCGCCACATCGGAAGACCGATTGGACCTGCTATACATCCCCCACCCAATCAAAACACGCTCGTGGCGCTGCCTCGCAAGAAGGTTCTTGTAACGCCGACCCCTCCATGAAGAATCGGACTGCTCAAGACTAGCACATTCAACTTGATGGGTGTGTAAAGTGTTAGCTCTGAAACAATAATTACAGCTAATGGTACTGATTTAAGATACCGGTGAATAAAACACGTCGAGGACCGTCTGCATTACGCTGTCCTGATCCAAATACAAAACAGCATGACCATTTTGGGATGAAAACTCACCTTCGAGCGTCCTAATCTCAAAATCTGATGCACCGTGCTTGGCCATGATGCTCGCCATATACGAGAACTCCTCCATCCCCAAATTCGTCCAGGTATATTGCAGCGCCGTTTGATAGAGGGAGATCAGCTTTGCGGGATCACCCGATGCGGCAGTAAGCACCTGATTAGCAAAAGCTTTGATAAAAGAAAGCTGACGCTCCTGTCTCTCCAGGGTAGAAATGTCAACGTGATAATCACGGTATTGGACATACTCTTGAGCACGGCGCCCGTTGAGTACGGTCTCCTCACCCTCAAAAATGTCGTATTTTTCAACCGACTTAACAGGGGTGACCTTTACTCCGCCGATGGCGTCGGCAAGAGGCCCAACACCCTTCACGTTAAGAGTGAAGTAATGGTCGATGGGGATTCCCGAAAGTACGCGACTGGCACATTGAGCGACAAGTTGCGAACTCTCCTCGTTGGAACTGCCGTAGGTGTATTGCAAGCATATCTGCATCTTTTGCTGACCGCTGTAGCTGCCGGCAATATAGGTATCTACATCAACCCAACTATCGCGCGGAATGAGAATGCAGGTAGACTTACCGGTGTCTGCATTGAGAGCAAGGACCATAATCGTGTCGGACTGGCCCGTGGTCGGATCACCAGAAGTAATATTCGTGACATTGCCATCGAACCCGATAAAGGCAACGGTGACCATGTTCTCGTTAAGCCTATAAGTAACGCCATCATGCTCGATGGTGCTGCCGCTCTGGTCAATCATGTGCTGAATCGAATCTTCGAACTTACGCCTACCCTGGGCAATGGAGTGATTGACAAAGAGAGCAATGCCTGCAGCGATCATAGCGATGATGAACAACACCACAAGAACGGTGATGCCAACGACGCGCTTGCGCGAGGGTTTAGGGTCTCCCTGGTCGAGAACTTCGGAAGCCTGTTCAGCAGTCTCTGCCTGGCAATCGACGTCTTCCAAGGACTCGGCACACTCTGAAGAAACGCAGGAAGACTCGCAATCGGGCCGATCAGTCTCTTGGACCTGTTCAACAGGCGCTGAGACTGGCTCAGGGCCATGAGGATCTTCGATACAATCATCTTCGTATCGTGGTGCAAAATGCCGGCCGTACGGACGCTCGTCGGTCATTATTTGGTCTCCTGATCATCCACAAGCACACCGGTAACAAGGTAGCGCACCGTTGGGGAGTGCGGATGCGTAAAGGTGCAGGTGCTCAGCTGAACGATCTTGCTATCAGAATCGAGCTCCACACCCTCACGGACGTTGCGCACCACGGAATTGGGGTTGAGCACCGATTCGAAGTACTCCTCGCGCACCGAGGTACGGTCAAAGTCAAAGGAATTGAGGATGTGACGGCCATCGTACTCGTAGGCAGAGACCACCTCGTACGTGAGAATGTGCCCAGGCGTGTACACGTAGAACGTATCGTTCTGCTTGAAGAATTCGGCATCTTCAAAGTAGTGCAGCGTAGCAAAGATGCCATCCACATTGTGGCCGTAAATCACCGTGACCGGATCTGAAAAGTCCTGAGAGTTAGCGAGCTGCGTGAACGCACAGCCAACGGGGCTGTAATTACCATCCTGGTCGTGCTTGAGATAGAAGGAGTCATCGAGCGCACTCTGCTGAATGGGCGCGTTTATCTCCGCACCGGGGATATAGAGCCATGCGTACGATTCAACGTTCTTGCCCCACAAGGCAGAGAAGTCAATTGGGTTATCGGGGAGCTCCTTCTCTTCGACCGCCACGGGATTCTTGGGCACCTCGGCACCCTGCATGCGCTGTAAGGACTTATATTCGTGGTACTGCTCCCACACCACGTACCCGCAGCCGCAAATGCCTATCACCAAAAGGACCGTCGCAGCCACACGCAATAATGCATTGCGACGAGAACCTGTACGCTTCTCATTGGAGCTCTGGCTATTCTGATTGTCTTGATTGCTGGATGCGGGCATGGCTCCCCCGAATGATTCTCGTTGATAGAAGAAGGGACCTGTCCTAAAGACAGGTCCCCCATTCGCTTAATTACAAGCAGAAGTAATCGCTACTCGGAAACCTTCTTGCGAAGCACGAGAGCAGAACCGAGGGCAACGGCGGAAACGCCGGCAACGGCCATAACGGGAAGGCCGGTCTGCGGAGACTGGGCACCGGTATCGGTGGCAGGCTTGGTGGCAGACTGCTTGGCCACGATGGTGTGGATGGACAGGGCATCCGTGGTGAAGGTCACGGTACCGTCGGAGCTGGCGGTCTTGTTGATGACCTCGTTCTCAACACCCTCGGTCTCGTGATCGACGTAGATGGTCACCTCGGCGTTGGCGTAAGCAGCACCCAGGTTGTAGGCAAACTGATACGGAGCCTCAACCTTGCCGGTGCAGGTAACCTTGAAGGAGCCAATCTCGGTAAAGCCCTCAGGGGTCTGGGCGTTGGAAGCCTTAACGTCCTCGGCGGCCTCCTCGATCTTGAGGGTACCGGTACCGTTGCAGGCAGCGGCGGCACGCACGTTCACGCCAGACTCGGTGGTGACGGTGATGGTCTCGGCCTTAACGGCGCCGGACGGGCTCTCCCAAGCGTGGGCAGCCACGGGGGCGGCGAGGGCAATGAGAGCAGCGCTCATGAAAGCGACGATCTGCTTCTTCATGTCATACTCCTTTACAAGCGAAACAGTACGTTAGAGGTAACACTAACCTTGGGCCATTCTAGCACCATAAATTAGCAACAGCGGCGGCAATATGGCAAAAGTCACACAGCGGCACAAGTCTTTACAAACACCCGGAGCGGTCGGACAGTAATCAGAGCCTACCATGCGACCCGCGCTGCGGGTACTTGCGCAAGGCGCGCTTGAGATACCCGTAATGCTCAGGGCAATGCGCGTCGCTGGCAATATAGCGGTAGAGGCCGCGTTTGAGCATGCGTTTGGCGGGCTTTTTCTCCGCGCCAAAACGCCCGCCTGCCATAAAGTCGCTCGATGCCTGTAACAGGCAACCCATGTCAACCAAGCGCTCCGCGAGGTCGATATTCTCCTGAATGGCTCGATAGCGCTCCGGATGGGCGATGACCACACTCATCCCCATGCCCTGCAACTGCACAATCGCACGCTCGTAATCAATGAAGTCACGCTCAGTGCAGCGGGGATCAAGCTCCAAGAGGAACTCGTTGGAGCCTTCAAAGCAGAGCTTACGTGCCCACTGCTCAATGCCAAGCTCCATGAGTTTGGGATAGGCAACCTCAAACCCCATAGTGAGCGGAAAGCCGCCCGCATGCTCGCGCAGCAGGGCAAACGAGGCACGCATGCGCTCGTAATCGAAATACGGGTCGCGGCAATGCGGCGTGCACACAATCCGTGTGACGCCGGCGGAGCGGGCGGCCCTGAGCATCTCCAGGCTCATCGTAAGATCGCGAGCACCGTCATCAACACCGGGCAAGATATGGCAATGGATGTCCCTCAACTTCCCACTCCCCTCTCAAACAGAAAAACAGCCGCCAGGTCATCCCGGCGGCTGCGATTAAGATACTGCTGCTACTTGCCCTGACGCTGCGCGGCATCGGCACCGTAGCGACCAATCATGAACTGAGCAGTCGAATCGGGGGAAATGTTCCCCCTGGCAGGGCTCTGCGGGGACACAGGGCGAATGGGCTGCACCGGCTGAACCGGAACCGCACCTCGCGCAGCACCGCCGGCCTGCGGAGCAACGGAGGCAGCACGGGCACTGGACGCCGGGCGGACCTCGTCGCGCTGAGCAAGCGGCTCGTCAGGCAAATTGCCGCCGCGCTGGATGGCCTCGTCAGACTCCTCGTAATAACGGGAAACGTAGTTGGCATCCGTTCCGGAGCACATGTTGGACACCGCACCGAGGACGTTCGCACCAGCCTTTTGGAGCTGAGCGTAGGCCTCCACGAGCTCGTCACGGCGAGCGATGTTCTCCCCCACCACGAGCAGTGTGCCGTCGACGACCGTGGAAAGCACAGCGGCATCGACGAACGCCGTGAGCGGCGGCGTGTCAAAGATCACATATCGATACGAAGCAGCGGCACGCTCGCAGAAAGCTGCGAAGCGCTTGGAGTTGAGCACGGCCTCCGGGTTGGGGATGTGCGGCTCGACATCGAGGAAGTGCAGCCCACGCGTGGACGTGGCGGCAACGGCCTCCTCGAGGTCCATCTGGCCGCACACAACGGAGTACAGGCCCCCGCGCGAATGCGCGCCCAGGACGTTGGCCAGGGAGCGACGGCGCATGTCGCACTCGACGAGCAGCACGCGCTCACCCAGCGAAGCCATGGCCTGAGCCAAAGCGATGGCGACCGTAGTCTTACCCTCGTTGGGGACAGAGGAGGTCACAACAAGAGAGCGGGCCTGATTGTCGATGGAGGCAAAACGAATGTTGGCAACGAGCGACTTGGCGGCGTTCTGAATGCGCACCTGCTCGGTGTTGACCCTCTTCTTCTTAGCCATGTTTAACGCCCTCCCTTCACGGCGGGTATGCGGCCGATAACGGGGATGCCCAGAAGCTCCTCGACCTCATCTGCGGAGCGGACCTTGGTGTTGAGCATGTCAGCGACCACGATGATCGCAACGGCCATGAACAGACCAGCGAGGAACGCGACAGCGATATACAGCACGCGCGAGGGACCGCTGGGGGCCGTGGGGGCGTCTGCGCGGTCGATGACGTTGACGGCCTCGATCTGCATGACGTCCTGAGCGATGCCGGAAACGTTCTGAGCCAGGGAGTTGGCAAGCTCGGCAACCTGCTTGGGATCGTCGCCCGTGACCGTGACGCTCAGCACGCGCGAGGTGGTCTCGCTCGTGACGGAAATATCAAAGCCGGCAAGGCTCTTGACCCCGAGGTCGCGCGCGGCAAGATCGCGCACACGATCGGACTTGAGCAGCGTTGCCACGTCGTTGGCGACCATCTGGGAAGCAGAGAGGTTGGTATTTAGGTTATCGCCAATCTCATCCTGCTTTGCCAGCACGTACATGCTCGCGGTCGCGGTGTATTCGTCCTCCATGCCCACAAAGGCATACGCGCCCATACCGATAGCGCACACCAAAGGAAGAATCACCACGAGCTTAAGGTTCTTTTTCAAGAGCCCCAACAACTCCAGGAGCGTCATTCCAGACCTTCCTAACCCTCTTGTTTGCGTATTGCTGTCCCATTTTGCCAAACGGCGCGAACCACGGACAGTCTCCTCAATTTGCAAATGATACCAAATCGCCCAGTTTTATAAGACTACGCGCAAAATGGGTACAACTCACGCATTTAACGCCCCAGCAAAAACTCAAGCGCCCGCAGGCGGCAGTCCAAGTGGGTCGCAGCCCACACGTGGGAAAAGCCAAGCAGGCGCGCGGCCGTATACGGGTCGATGGGTGTAGCGGCGAGTTCGTCAAACCTCATGGAGATGAGGCTCGCCAGCCAAGCGGGTTCGCCGGGCTCGAGCGCCTCACTGCCGGGCACGCTCGAGGCGCAGCTCGCACAGAGCAGACCGCCCGCATGCGCGGAGAAATACGTTGGCGCCTCGTCCTCGCACGCCACGCAGGAGGAGCAATCGGGCAGGTACCCAATGTGCGAGAGCAGCTTAAACACGTACGCGGCAACGATGAGGTCGAGATGTGGCGCGTCAAGCGAGGACAGCTGTGCGAGAACCGCGCGCGTGATCGCGAACACGAATGGGTCCTCGGCATCCTCAAACGTGCAATGGCGGGCAACCTCAGCCACCGCGCTCGCGGACATGAGCAGCTCATAGCTGGGCTGCGAGCCCAGCGGCGCCGCAACGAGCTCCGCCTGGGATACGATGTCCAGGCTGCGCCCATGCGCCAACAGCAGATCGACCTCGCAGCACAGTTCGCACCGGGCGGCCAGCCGGCTACCCGGCTTGCGCGCGCCCTTGGCCACCGCGCGGACCCGCCGACCGGTCTGGTCCACGAGCGTCAGGATGAGGTCGGTCTCTTTGAGTTTGGTCTTATCAAGCACGATGGCCTTTGTGCGGTACGTCCTGCTACCGGCCATGGCCGCTCGCAACCAGATGGACCGTTCCCACGTCACGGCCTATACGTCGAATGCGAGTTCCGCACGAGCCGAAGGCCCAGGTGGGGCCTTCGAGCGAGCAGGACTGTCCGAGCAGGCGATGTATAGGTCGAGACGCCCGGGGATGGGTGCTACTCATCGTCCGCCGCGTAGCCAAAACGGCGAATCTCGCGGGCATCCTCGCGCCAATGCGGCTTGACCTTCACGTCGAGCCCCAGGAACACGCGGCACCCGAACATGCGCTCAAGGTCGCGACGCGCCTCGACGCCGATGCGCTTGATCATCTCGCCGCCCTTACCCACGATGATGCCCTTCTGACCCTCGCGCTCAACATACACGGTGGCATGCAGGCGCAGCAGGTCGCGCTTGGGGCGCTCGAATTCGTCGCATATAACACCCACGGCGTGCGGAATCTCCTCGCGCGTGTGGCGCAACACCTTCTCGCGCACGAACTCGGCGACCATAACCTCGTCGGCCTCGTCGGTGCCCATGCCCTCGGGGAACCAGCGCGGACCTTGCGGCAGATAGGCGGCAACCACGTCCACGAACGCCTCGACGTTGAAGCCCTCGGTGGAAGAGACCACGATCTCGTCGTCGAACTTAACGAGAGCGCGGGCAGCCTCGAGCTGCTTGAGCATCTCCTCAGGGCTCGCAAGGTCGGCCTTGGTGAGCACCAGGACCTTGGGCGCCTTGGCGGCGGCCACGCGCTCGGCAACCCAGGCGTCACCACGGCCGATGGGCGCGCTCGCGTCGATCACAAAGGCGATAACATCCACGTCCGAGAGCTCGCCCAGGGCGCTCTTGTTGAGCTCGCTGCCCAGGCCGTCCTTGGGCTTGTGGATGCCGGGGGTGTCTACGATGACCAGCTGGCAGTCCTCGCGGTTGACCACAGCGCGCAGGCGGCGGCGCGTGGTCTGAGCGACCGGCGAGGTGATGGCGACCTTCTCGCCGTAGCAGGCGTTGAGCAGCGTGGATTTGCCGGCGTTGGGGCGGCCGACCAACGCGACAAAGCCAGAGCGGAAGCCCTCGGGGACATCGGCGCACAGGGCGGGCGCGTCCATGGCGCCGGGGAACTCCCCCGACTCAATCATGGCGTCGAGCTCATCGTCGGAAAGGTCGGCAAACGGGTCGAAATCGGTCATGGTGTCGGACATAGGTACTCCTCAACAGATACGTTGGAACTAAAGGTGTGCAATTGGGGATTGGTGCGTTTTACACATCTTGGAACGGGGTGTGCCGGATGCGTAAAACGCACCCGTCCCCAATTGCACACCGCGGGCAGCATCTGGCGCTAGTGCCAGGAGCCGATCAGGCCGAAGTCGTGGGCGAACACCAGGATGCCCACGATCGCGGCGGTGATGGACAGCACATACACGCTGGCGGCGGCGATGTCCTTGGCGCGTTTGGCAAGCGGGTGCAGCTCCTGCGTGGCCAGGTCGACGATGGCCTCCATGGCGGTGTTGCACAGCTCGGCAAAGATCACCAGGCCGATGCAGATGGCGATGAGCGCCCAGCTGATGAGCTGCAACTTGGCCACAAAGCCCACGATCACTGTCAACACGCCGGCAACCAGCATGACCTTGATGTTGCGCTCGGTCTTGACCGCGGTGACAAAGCCCTCGATCGCATAGCCGAATGAACGGATGAAGGACGGATGGTCCTTATTGGAACCCGGGATCATGGCAGCTCCTAGTCGTGCGCATGGTTGGTGATGGGGCCGACCTCCACCTTGGAGGGGTCGTCGCCGCGCTGGACGGCCAGCTCGCGCAGCAGCGCATCCTCGCGCGCCTCCATCTCCTCGGCCTCGTCGTCCTCGATATGGTCGTAGCCGAGCAAGTGCAACAGGCCGTGGACGAGCATAAGACGGCACTCGTCGGCAGGGTCGTTGCCAAAGCCCGGCGCCTGCCGCGCGATGACCTCGGGGGCGAGGATGATATCGCCCAGCTCGAGGACCTCGTCCACCGCGATGTCCTCGTCAAAGGCAGAATCGCACTCAAACGAGAGCACGTCGGTGGTGCGGTCGATGTCGCGCCACTGGCGGTTGAGCTCGTGCATCTCGTCCTCATCCACGTAGGAGAGCGAGATCTCGACATCACGCTCCACGCCCTCGGCGGTGAGCACGTGCGCAGCGATCGCGCAGACCTCGTCCTCGGACAGCAGCGTGTCGAGGTTCGCGTCGTTACTGATGAGCACGGACATGTCCATCATCCTTTCCCTTGTGACGGGCCTTCCCCGCGGCCTTGCCACTGGCACCGGACGTATCAATTTGTACCTGTCCCCCATTGAGACCATGGGGCTGGGCGTCGAAGGCCTCGTAGGCTTCCACGATTTTACCAACCAGGCTGTGGCGGACCACGTCGGCGCGATCGAGTTCGACGAACGCGATGTCCTCGACGCCCGAGAGGATGTTCGCTACGTCGGTCAGGCCGCCGCGTTTGCCGGGCAGGTCGCGCTGCGTGGCGTCGCCGGTAATCACGAACTTGGAATTAAAGCCGAGACGGGTGAGGAACATCTTCATCTGCTCGGGTGTGGTGTTTTGCGCCTCGTCCAGGATGACGAACGCGTCGTTCAGGGTGCGGCCGCGCATGTAGGCAAGCGGCGCGATCTCGATGACCCCACGCTCGACGAACTCGTGGACGCGCTCGGAGTCCATCATGTCGAACAATGCGTCGTAGAGCGGGCGGACGTAGGGGTCCACCTTCTCCTCGAGCGTGCCAGGCAAGAAGCCCAGGTTCTCGCCGGCCTCCACGGCCGGACGCGTGAGGACGATGCGACCGATGTCGCGGCGCTGCAGGGCGCACACGGCCATGGCCATGGCCAGATAGGTCTTGCCAGTGCCTGCGGGCCCAAGGCAAAACGTCACGGTGTTGTTGCGGATGCCCTCGATGTACCGGCGCTGGCCGGGGGTCTTGGCGCGGATGGCCTTGCCGTGATACGTGAGCAGGACATCGTCGTGCGAGCGCAGTGCCCGCGCATCCTCGCGGCGAATGGCACCGATGAGGCGCTCGACGTCGTCGGCGCGGAGGCAATCACCCTCGCGGGCGGCCGCGAACAGCTGCTGGAACACGCGTGTGAGAAGCTCGACCT
>ENA-OUQM01001124-OUQM01001124.1-human-gut-metagenome-genome-assembly--contig:-NODE-1124-length-15407-cov-10.323411_pt1 | contig 15407 bp, 9 predicted proteins | sample MGYA00237949_ERZ548830 | MGnify/ENA primary metagenome ERZ548830 (study PRJEB26490, sample SAMN05194706) | human gut metagenome | biome: terrestrial biome; feature: human-associated habitat; material...
TCCCTCTCGGCGGCAGCCGGAAGGGCAAGGCGCGTCAGCTGTTGAACATTCTGATTGTCTGGCTCGCGACGGGTTTGTGGCACGGGGCGGCGTGGACGTTCGTGCTGTGGGGACTGTGGTTCGCGGTCCTGCTGCTTCTTGAAAAGCTGGCGCTGCTGCCGGTGCTCGAAAAGCACCGCGTGCTCGGCCATGTGTACACGCTCTTTTTCGTCACGCTCGGCTTCGTGCTTTTCGACGCAGACAGCGCCGCGCAGGCGGTCTCGCGCATCGGCGCGATGTTTGGTGCAGGCGGTCTGCCGCTATCGAGCGCACAGGCGGTCTACTATCTTAAAAGCTATGGCCCGCTGCTCGTGCTCGGTATCCTCTGCGCAACACCGCTGCCGAAGATGATCGTCGCAAAGCTGCGCAAATCCAAAGGCGCAGCGACGGCGCTCGATGTGCTCGAGCCGCTCTGCGTGCTCATCCCTCTGCTGCTCGGCACGGCATTTTTAGTGGACGGGTCGTTCAACCCGTTCCTCTACTTCCGCTTTTAAGGAGGGCATCACATGAATCGAAAAATCAAAGACGCCCTCACCCTCGGCATCACGGCAGCGTTCGTGCTTATGTTCGCGCTGTGGAGCATTTGCAAGAGCGACGACGCCGTGTCGGAAAGCGAGCGCCGCCCGCTCAAGCAGTTCCCAACGCTGAACGTGGAAGAAGTGCTCTCCGGACGCTTCCAGTCGAATTTTGAGAGCTACACGCTCGACCAGTTCCCGCTGCGCGACGAGTTCCGCACACTCAAGGCCCTGTCCGTCCGCGATTTATTTGGCGAGAAAGACAACAACGGCATCTACATCGCGGACGGCTACGCCGCGAAGCTCGACGACACGATCCACGAGGATTCGCTCGACCACGCGGCCGACCGCTTCCGCTATGTGTACGAAACGTATCTCAAAGATACGGGCGTAAACGTCTACCTCTCCGTCATCCCCGACAAGAATTACTTTTTAGCCGCCGAAAACGGCTATCCCGCGATGGATTACGAGAAGGTCTTTGCGCTCATGCGCCAAAAGGTCGATTTTGCGGACTATATCGACCTGACGGGCACGCTGTCGCTCTCATCCTATTACCGCACCGACCTCCACTGGCGGCAGGAAATGCTTGCCCCCACGGCCAAGGCGCTGGCAGATGCGATGGGCGTCTCACTCACCGAGGACTTTACCGAGGTCACGCTCGATACGCCGTTTTACGGCGTGTACCGCGGGCAGTCAGCGCTGCCGATGGAACCCGACAAGCTCGCCTACCTTACAAATAGCGTCATTGAAGGCTGCCGCGTGTACGACTATGAAAACAGCGCCTATCTCCCTGTCTACACGCTCGAAAAGGCAGACGGCAGCGACCCGTATGAAATTTTCCTCTCGGGACCCAAGTCGCTGCTGCGCATTGAGAACCCGAACGCGCAGGTGGAGCGAAAGCTCCTTGTCTTCCGCGATTCGTTTGCCGCGAGTTTGCTTCCGCTGCTCGCGGAGGGGTACAGCGAGATCACGCTCGTCGACATCCGCTACCTCTCCCCCTCAATGCTCGGAAAATTCATCGACTTTACCGCGCAGGACGTGCTGTTTCTTTACAGCACGAGCGTGCTGAACGACAGCGCCACGATCAAGTGATGCAAAACGGGACGCAAACGCCGTGACCGGCGTTCACGTCCCGTTTTCTTTTTTGTCCGCAAAATTTTTTCACAACGCAGCACATAAGCATAATGCCCTCCCCTGCCGTTTCCGGCAAGGGAGGGTTCAGGCTAAATATAGCACAGCCGTTTTCTTCATGCAAGAAAAAGTTGCCGCACTTTCATAATTTCGTTCACACCGCACATCCCGTCTCACTAAAGTGAGGGGAAAGTTGGAAAAACAAAGTATTGACGCTGCTTACCCCGATGAAGTATCATTACTTATCAAATTTTTTATTTCGAAACAGGAGGTCTGGATCATGAGTGAAGCGACTCGCATTCCCGAGCTTTTTGGCTCTCTGGTGTTCAATGAACGCACAATGGAGCAGTATGTGCCGCAGAGCGCCATGGACGTTTGGCGCGGCTGCTTAAAGAGCGGGCAGCCTCTTCCCCTTTCCGCGGCAAATGAGATTGCCGACGCGATGAAGACCTGGGCGCTGGAGCATGGCGCAACGCATTTCACGCACTGGTTCCAGCCCTTGAGCGGCGTGACGGCGGAAAAGCACGACAGCTTTATCAACAACGCCGGCGGCGGCCGCGTGATGATGGACTTTTCCGGCAAGGAGCTGGTGCGTGGCGAGCCCGACGCGTCCTCCTTCCCCAACGGCGGCCTGCGCGCCACGTTTGAAGCCCGCGGCTACAGCGCTTGGGACCCCACGGCGTTTGCCTTCATCAAAGATGGCAGCCTTTGCATCCCGACGGTGTTCTGCTCCTACAGCGGCGACGCGCTCGACAAGAAGACGCCGCTGCTGCGCTCCATGGCCGCGGTCGACCGCGCGGCAGTGCGCGTGCTCAAGTTATTTGGCGACGACGCGGAAAAGGTCACGCCGCAGATCGGCGCGGAGCAGGAGTATTTCCTCATCGACCGCGAGCTGTACTTAAAGCGCATGGACCTGCGCCTGTGCGGCCGCGCCCTGTTCGGCGCAAAGCCCCCGAAAGGTCAGGAGTTGGACGACCACTACTTCGGCGCGTTCCGTCCCCGCGTGGCCGCCTACATGAAAGAGCTCGATGAAGAGCTGTGGAAGCTCGGCGTGCTCTCCAAGACCAAGCACAACGAGGTCGCCCCCGGCCAGCACGAGATGGCCCCCATCTACACCGACGCCAACACCGCGAGCGACCAAAACCAGCTCGTCATGGAGACGATGAAAAAAGTTGCCGAGCGCCATAACCTTGTGTGCCTGCTGCACGAAAAGCCTTTCGCGGGCGTCAACGGCTCGGGCAAGCACGTCAACTGGTCGCTCTCGACCGACACGGGCAAAAACCTCTTCTCTCCCGGCAAGACCCCCAGCCAGAATGCGCTGTTCCTGCTGCTGCTCGCCGCGTTCATCAAGGGCGTGGATGAGTATCAGGAGCTTCTGCGCTGCTCCGTCGCCTTCGCGGGCAACGACCACCGTCTCGGCGCACAGGAGGCGCCCCCCGCTGTCATCTCCGTCTTCCTCGGCACCGAGCTTGAGGGCATCATCGACGCCATCGTCGGTGAAAACGACTACACCGCGCCCGAGCACAAGTCCCTGCGCATCGGCGTGGACGTGCTCCCCGCCATCCCGCAGGATACGACCGACCGCAACCGAACCTCGCCCGTCGCCTTCACCGGCAACAAGTTTGAGTTCCGCATGCCCGGCTCCTCGCAGTCCATCGCGGGCCCGGTCACGATCCTCAACACCATCATGGCCGAAGAACTCGACGAATTCTACGCGCAGCTCAAGGACGCGCCGGACTTCACTGCCGCGCTCCACAAGCTGATCCGCGACACGTTCTCCGCCCACCGCCGCATCATCTTCAACGGCAACGGCTATGAAGAGGCCTGGATCAAGGAGGCTGAAAAGCGCGGCCTTGCCAACCTGCACAACACCGCCGAGGCGCTGCCGACCTACATCCTGCCCAAGAACATTGAGCTGCTGACGCGCCAGGGCGTTTACAGCAAGGAAGAAATTTTCTCCCGCCACGAAGTTCATATCGAGAAGTACTGCAAGGTCATCCGCATCGAGGCCGCGACGCTTGTTGACATGGTCCAGCACGGCATTCTCAACGCCGCTTCCGAATACGAAGCCGCGCTGTGCAACACCATCGCCGCCAAGCGCGCCGCCGCGCCGGAGCTGACCTGCCACGTCGAATCCTCGCTTGCCAACGCCATCGGCTCGCTCAACGAGCAGCTGCTCGAAGAGACCATCGGCCTCAAGACGGCGCTCGAGACCGTCTCCGACGACGCAGAGCCCGAAACGCTCCTGGACTACTACCACGACGAGGTCGAAAAGCGCACGAACGACGTGCGCAAGACCGTCGACAAGCTGGAAGTGCTGACCGCGTCCAAGTATTGGCCGTATCCGACGTTCTGCGAATTACTCTTCTCCGTGTAAGTCAAAAAGGACGCTCTTTCGAGCGTCCTTTTTGAAGTGGAGTTTTGCTTTATCGCAGCAGTTTCATTTTTCTTTGACAGGGGAGGAAGAAAGATATATGAAGTACATTTTTGTCACCGGCGGCGTGGTGTCGGGGCTTGGCAAGGGCATCTGCGCGGCGTCGCTCGGTCGGCTCTTAAAACAGTGCGGGCTGAAGGTCAAAAACCAGAAGTTTGACCCGTATCTCAACGTCGACCCCGGCACGATGAGCCCGTATCAGCACGGCGAGGTCTTTGTCACGGACGACGGCGCGGAGACCGACCTGGACCTCGGCCACTACGAGCGCTTTGTCGACGAGGCGCTGGACGAGAAATCCTCCGTGTCCTCGGGCAAAATCTTCTGGAGCGTTCTGAACCGCGAGCGTCAGGGCGGTTATCTTGGCGGCACGGTGCAGATCATCCCGCACGTGACCGACGAGATCAAGCGCCGCATCTACGACATGGACGACGGCGAGACCGACGTTGCCATCTCCGAGATCGGCGGCACGGTCGGCGACATCGAGAGTCAGCCCTTTTTAGAGGCCATCCGTCAGGTCGCGGCCGAGCGCGGGCGCGAAAATGTACTCTTCATCCATGTGCCGCTCATCGTGACCATTCCCGGCAGTGGCGAGCTCAAGAGCAAGCCCACGCAGCACTCGGTCAAGGAGCTCCTGAGCGAGGGCATCCAGCCGGACGTTCTCGTCGTGCGCACGGATGAGCCCATCACAGACGACATCCGCCGCAAGATCGCGCTCTTCTGCAACGTGGAGCCCGACTGCGTCATCCAGAACGCAACGGCGTCCACGCTCTACGAGGTGCCGTTGCTGCTTGAGCACGAGGGCCTTTGCCGCGTGGTGTGCCGCAAGCTGCACCTTGACTGCGGTGAACCTGACATGACCGAGTGGCGCGCGCTGGTCGACAAGATCCACGGCGTGCACCGCCACGTGCGCATCGCGCTCGTCGGCAAATACGTCGGCCTGCACGACGCCTATTTGAGCGTCGTTGAGTCTCTCTTCCACGCGGGCACGGCCTGCGACGCGAGCGTCGAAATTCAATGGGTCGACTCCGAAACGCTGACGAGCGACAACATCGCGCAGAAGCTCTGCGGGTGCAGCGGCATCTTAGTCCCCGGCGGCTTTGGCGACCGCGGCATCGAGGGCATGATCCTGGCCGCCCAGTACGCGCGCGAGCGCGGCATCCCATACCTTGGCATCTGCCTCGGCATGCAGATCGCAGTCATCGAATTTGCGCGCCATGTGCTCGGCTGGGACGACGCGACGAGCGCGGAGTTCTCCTCCACGACGGCGCATCCCGTCATCGCGCTCATGCCCGAGCAGGTCGGCGTGACAGCCAAGGGCGGCACGATGCGCCTTGGCAAGTATCCCTGCGTGCTCGAAGAGGGTTCGCTCTCCCGCGCGCTCTACGACGCGCCCGAGATCTGGGAGCGCCACCGCCACCGCTACGAGTTCAACAATGACTTCCGCGACGACTTCACGGACGCCGGCATGCGCCTTGCCGGTCTCTCCCCCGACGGCACGCTCGTCGAGATCGTCGAATCGAAGAGCCACCCCTGGTTCGTCGGCGCGCAGTTCCACCCCGAATTCAAGAGCCGCCCCAACAAGCCGCATCCCCTGTTCCGCGGCTTTGTCGCGGCCTCCCTCGATCGCGCGGTCCATTGACCGCGCGACCTTTTTATTTTTACAATACCGCTGGTAAAATGGGAAAAGCTATGATATGATGCTTTTACCATATTATTGGATACGGCAGGAGAATTTCAATATGAACCATCAGACCATCATCGTACTGGACTTTGGCGGCCAGTACAACCAGCTCATTGCGCGCCGCGTGCGCGAATGCGGCGTTTACTGCGAGGTCAAGCCCTACACGACGCCGCTTGCAGACCTTCTCGCGATGAATCCCATCGGCTTCATCTTCACCGGCGGCCCGAACAGCGTGTATCTCGAGGACGCGCCGCACGTCGATCCCGCGCTCTTTGACGCGGGCGTGCCCGTGCTCGGCATCTGCTACGGCTGCCAGCTCATCGCGCACCACCTCGGCGGCAAGGTCGTCGCCGCAAACGACGCCACCGCGCGCGAATACGGCAAGACCGAGACGTTTTTTGACACGAGCTGCAAGCTCTTCAAGGGTCTTCCCGAAAAGAGCGTGACGTGGATGAGTCACGGCGACTACATGGAGGTCGTTCCCGAGGGCTTCTCTCTCGTCGCGCACTCCGACGCCTGCCCGAACGTCGCCATCTGCGACGAAACGCGCGGGTTCTACGGCGTGCAGTACCATCCCGAGGTCAACCACACGGAGTTCGGCACCGCGATGATCCGCAACTTCCTCTACGAGGTCTGCGACGCGACAGGCGACTGGACGATGGGCGACTATAAAAATACTGCCATCGCCGCCGTGCGCGAAAAGGTCGGCTCCGGCCGCGTGCTGCTGGCGCTCTCCGGCGGCGTGGACTCGTCCGTCGTGGCGGCGCTGCTGGCCGAGGCCGTCGGCCCCCAGCTCACCTGCGTTTTTGTCGACCACGGCCTCATGCGCCTCAACGAGGGCGACGAGGTCGAGGCGGCGTTCAAGAAGTGGGATATCAACTTTGTCCGCGTGAACGCCGAGGGCCGCTTCCTCTCGAAGCTCGCTGGTATCTCCGATCCCGAGCGCAAGCGCAAGATCATCGGCGAAGAGTTCATCCGCGTGTTCGAGGAAGAGTCGAAGAAGATCGGCGCGGTCGACTTTCTCGCTCAGGGTACGATCTACCCCGACGTCATCGAATCCGGCCTTGGCAATGCCGCAGTCATCAAGAGCCACCACAACGTCGGGGGACTGCCTGACTATGTCGACTTCAAGGAGATCATCGAGCCGCTGCGCCTGCTCTTTAAGGACGAAGTGCGTCAGCTCGGCCGCGAGCTGGGGCTTCCCGAATACCTCGTCTCCCGCCAGCCGTTCCCCGGCCCGGGCCTTGCCATCCGCATCATGGGCGAGATCACGAAGGAAAAGGCCGACACGCTGCGCCTTGCCGACGCGATCTACCGCGAGGAGCTTGAAAAAGCGGGCGAAAACAAGAAGATGAACCAGTACTTCGCCGTCCTGACCGACACGCGCACCGTCGGTGTCATGGGCGATGGCCGCAGCTACGACCGCGTGCTTGCGCTGCGCGCCGTGACGACCGAGGACTTCATGACCGCCGACTGGGCCCGCATCCCCTACGAGCTGCTCGACAAGATCAGCGGCCGCATCGTCAACGAGGTCAAGGGCATCAACAGAATTGTCTACGACATCACCAGCAAGCCCCCCGCAACGGTGGAGTGGGAATGAGAAAAAAGTGAATATGAGGGGCTGAAAAGCCTTGAAAACACTCACTTTTTGAAAATCTCATTTCCTGTTTGATAGCAAAATGATAGCAGATACCAAAGCCATTTTGTTTGTTCTTGTTTTGGCGAGCGAATGGTTTGCAGGTTTGCTGTCGCATCCAATCCTATATTGAGAGCGAAAAAGGCTCTGCTGACTTTCTGTAAAAGAAGGTCGGCAGAGCCTTTTGTTATTCTTCGCTATGTTCCTTGAGATCAGCAAGGAGCAGGTCACTCAGCTCCTGCGACGGCGTGATCTTGTGCCACTGACCGGAGGTGTCAAGTTCAGGGTAGCGGTAGCGCCAGCGGTCATATTCTTCTTTGGTGATCTCCCCCGCTTTCAGCTTGGCGGCAATCGCACCCCATGCGGAAAGCATCCTGTGAAGCTCCGCTGCGTCGCGTCCTTTGTGGCTATTCCTGTATTGCCGTTTCGCTCTACGACCGCTACAATGATGATCACTACGCCATCACCCTTTCTTCGCTCAAGTCGCTGATGACCGATGAGCACATCCAGCAGCTCCTGCCTCTGCTCTTTGAAACGCGCGATCTCATCCAGAAAGATATCGGCCTTTGATTTTCTCTCCCTCCACGACTAAAAAAGCGACATCCCGAATTCGGGATGTCGCTTTTTCTGATCAATTTTTATATGGTATGTTTTCCGGCAAAGGATATCCTGTCTTACGGATTGACCACATTGACAGGAGCACCCGCAAGGAACGCCCTGATATTTTCCGCCGTAGCATCCATGATACGCTGGCGGCTCTCCTTCGGTGCCCAGGAGATGTGCGGCGTGATGATGCAGTTTTTCGCCTTCAGCAGCGGGTTGTCTGCGCGGATCGGCTCGGTGTAGACCACATCCAGTCCCGCCGCGGCTATTTTGCCGCAGTTGAGCGCGTCGGCAACGTCCTGCTCATCGATGAGCTGGCCGCGGGCATTGTTGATGAGAATGACGCCGTCCTTCATTTTGGCGATGCTCTCCTTGTTGATCATGCCGGTGTTTTCCGGTGTGAGATTGCAGTGCAGCGTGATAACATCCGCGCGGGCATAGAGCTCATCAAGGCCGACGTACTCTGCGATCTCGCGGCCGGAGTCGTTCGGAAAAAGGTCATAGGCCAGCACATTCATGCCGAGCGCCTTGGCGATGCGTCCCTCCGCCTGTCCGATACGGCCAAAGCCGATGATACCGATCGTCTTGCCCTCCAATTCGATAAGAGGATAGTCCCAGTAGCACCAGTCGGCGTTGTTCGCCCAATTACCGGCGTGCACGCTCTCGCTGTGATGACCGATATGGTGGCAGATCTCCAGCAGCAGCGCAATAGAGAACTGGCTGACCGACGCCGTGCCGTAGGTCGGCACGTTCACGACGGGGATGCCCTTTTCGCGGGCATAGTTGTAATCGACCACGTTGTAGCCCGTAGCCAGAACGGCAATGAGCTTAATGTTCGGGCACTTGTCGATCGTTTCGCGCGAGATGGGCGTCTTGTTCATCACCACGATTTCCGCATCACCGATGCGCTCGGCGATCAGCGGAGACTCCGCGTAGGCCGTGCGGTCATAGGCCGTCACGCTGCCGAGCTTTTCCAGCTCACTCCAGCTCAGATCACCGGGATTTTCCGTATATCCGTCCAGTACTACAATTTTCATATTTATTCCCTCCTGTCGGCTTCTTATCTTCGCCTGCTGCATTATTTTATAATCGACATACAGCTCTGTATGGCGCAGCGCTTCAACATAAGCCTCCGCAAGTCGTGCTTTGTGCAGAGTATAACGCATGTATTCGTATGCTTCAAGCATTAAATAGTCATTTCAGCATATTCACTGCATCTCTTCACCGCAGCATCTGAACAGAACGTTCGTTCAGAGGAGAACATACTCTTCTCAGTGTTGCGCCTCCCCCGCGATCACTTCCGCCGCGGTTTCCAGCGCTTTGACCATCAGCTCCAAGCTCACGCTCGGCGCATTGCCGTCCTTTGCCTGCTCGGGCAGGTAGGGGACGTGGACAAAGCCGCAGCGCAGGGCGGGATAGCTCTGCGCGCTCTCGTGCAGGGCGCAGTAAAGGAGATTGTTGCACACGAACGTGCCTGCGGAGTACGAGAGCTGAGCGGGAATCTCCTGCTCATGCAGGGCGTCGACGATCTCCCGCGTCGGGATCGTCGCAAGATAGGCGTCCGGACCTCCGGCCACGACCGGCTCGTCCGTCGGCTGCTTACCCGCGTTATCGGCGATGCGCGCATCGCGCAGGTTGACGGCCACGCGCTCGACGCGTATGCAATTTGCGCCGCCGTACTGGCCGACGCAGAGCACCGCGTCGGGCCGCAGCTCCGTCAAAAGTTTGTGCAGCGCAGCACCGGAGGCGTCAAACTCCGTCGGAATCTCCCTCTTGATAAGCTCCGCTTCCCCGACACGGTCGGGAAGTCGGCGTACCGCCTCCCACGAGGGGTTGATCTGCTCCCCGCCGAACGGCGTGAAGCCCGTGACAAGTATCTTCATTTGACAGTTTCCTCCCCGATCATCAGGCGGATGATCTCGTTGTCGGTCTCGCGCATGCCGTCGCGCGCGATGCTGCTGACGGCGCGGATGGTGTTCTCCACGCCCTTGACGACGATGCCGTCGCCGCCGTAGAACTGACTGTCGTGCCGGTACATCTGCATGCCGAGCAGCCCCGCCTCGACCGCCGAGGCGATCTTCGCCGCGCAGCTCGCCTTCGCCCCGTCACAGAGCATGCCGGAGTTGATGGCGAGCGCGTTGACGATCGTGTGGGCGATCTCATCATAGCGCCCGCCGTACAGATAGCAGATGCCGGCCCCGGCCCCTGCGCCCGCGCTGGTCGCGCCGCAGTAGGCGGAAAGGCTGCCGATGCCCGTTTTCAGATGGATGGTGACAAGATTCGACACGACGAGCGCGCGGTAGAGCTGCTCCTCGCTCGCTTTCAGCTCGCGCGCGTAGACAATGACGGGCAGCGAAGCCGTCATGCCCTGATTGCCGCTGCCAGAGTTGATGACGACAGGCTTTTCGCAGCCGTTCATGCGCGCGTCCGAGCCCGCGGCAGCCCAGGCCTTGGCGCGGTTCTGCACGCTGTCGCCATAGGAATCGAGCAAGATTTTTCCGATGGCCGCGCCGTACTGCCCTGTCAATCCTGCCTCAGCGATGGCCGTGTTATATTCGATCTGGCGCGCGATGGGCACGCGGACATCGTCTAAATCGACCTCGTCGGCAAAGGCGATAATGTCCTCGACCATCAGGCTCCTGCGGCTCTCGGGCGGCTGGGCCGCCTCCTCGGAAAAGGGCTTGCTGAGCAGCACTTCGCCGTTTTTCTCGATGCGCACGACGTTTGTGTGGCTGCCGACGATCTGGACGAAGGCCATGTCCCCGCCTGCGAAAACACGCACCTGAATGTCGAACGGGCAGCGCAACGGCGATTTGCTCACCGTGATCTCCGCCGCGGAAAGGTACTCGTCCAGCAGCGGCAGCTGGTCCTCCGTCACATTCGCCAGCACCTCTAACTGCGCGCCGGCATCGCCGACGCGTACTCCCGCCGCGACCGCGACGGGAAGGCCCTTTCGCCCGCCGGTGTGCGGCACGATGACGCTCTTGACGTTTTTGATGATATTGCCGCTCACGGTCAGCTCGATGCGCTCGGGAAGTGTCCCGAGCGTTTGGCGCGCAAGCGCACCCGCGTAGGCGACGGCGATGGGCTCAGTGCAGCCCATCGCGGGTACAAGCTCCTCATGCAAAATCTGAACGTAGGTCTCATACAGCGCAGTATTCATTTTTGCTCTCCCATCTCTCATTGCGGGCGTGCGGTCTCTCCTCCGCTCGTTACCCGCTTCTCTCTCCGCCCATTGTATCGGAAATGCGGTCACAATGCAATGGACTTTCCATATTCCGCGCACAAAAAAGGCGATATCCGGTCGGATACCGCCTTTTTGATGCTATTTCGCTCTTACAAGCCGTAAATTTCGCCGTACTTCTCCTCAAGGTACTGCGTGTAGACCGTCGGGTCGAACTTTTCGCCAAGCGCCTGCTCCAAGAGCGCGCCGGGCTTTTTGAGGCAGCCGTACTGCCAGATGTGCTCGCGGTTCCACGCGTTGATGGGCGCGAAATTGCCGGTCTTGAGGCACTCGTCCACGTCGACCGTCTCTCTCATCTTGCGAAGCAGCTGTGCGCCGTAGGCGCTGCCGAGTGCGTAGGACGGGAAGTAGCCGATGCTGCCGCCCGACCAATGGCTGTCCTGCAAAACGCCGTGCTTGTCGTCCGGCACGTCGACGCCGAGGTATTCCTTGTAAAGGCGGTTCCACTCGCCCGGCAGGTCGTGCACCTTGAGTTCGCCGTGCATCACGCGCTTTTCGAGCTCGTAGCGCACCATGACGTGCAGGCTGTAGGTGACCTCGTCGGCCTCGGTGCGGATGAGGGACGGCTCCGCCTTATTGATGGCGCGGTAGAATTCCTCCGCCGTGTGGCCGCTCAGCTCGGGGAACAACTCGCAGAGCTTCGGGAACACGAAGCCCGTGAAGGCGCGCGAGCGGCCGAGCAGATTTTCATAGAAACGGCTCTGGCTCTCGTGGATGCCCATGGAGACACCGCCGTCGAGCACCGTATAGGCGAGATCATCCGCGTTGCCGGTGTCATAGAGCGCGTGGCCGCCCTCGTGGATAACGGAGAACATCGAGGAGGCAAAATTCTCCTCCAAATAGTGCGTCGTGATGCGCTCGTCAAAGTGCGAACCGAGCGACGTCGTAAACGGATGCTCGGTCGTGGACAGGCCGACATGGTCCAAATCGAGGCCCATCGTGCGCATCAGGTAGTCGGAAAGCTGCGCCTGCTTCTCCTCGGGAAAATGGCCATGCAGCATCGCGTCATCGAGCTGCGGCTGCGCCTTGATCTTCTTCAGGAGCGGCACGATGTGCTCGCGCAGCGTCGCGAAGAATTCGTCGCACTGTGCCATCGTCAGCCCGTCCTCATACTCGTTGAGCCAGTAGTCATAGGAATCCTTTTCCGGCGCGCAGTAGTGCGCGAAGCGGATGTTCGTCTCGAAGATCTTCTCAAGCACCGGCTCGAAAAGCGCAAAATCGTTCGTCTCCTTCGCCCGGTGCCATACGTCGTCCGCCTCGACCAAAAGCTGCTGGTAGGCGACGTACTCGTCCATCGGGATCTTCTGCATATTGCGGATATCCTTGATGAGCAGGAACACCATGCGCTGCTGCTTTTCGTCGAGTTCAGACTTGTGCGCGTCGAGGAATTCGAGCAGCGCGACGGTCTCCTCGCCAGTCGTGAGCTTGTAGTGCTCCTCGCTCAAAATACTCATGGTCTGGCCGCGGTTCGCCGCCGTGCCCTTGGGCGCGGTGGTCGCGCCGTCGTAAAAGAGCAGGCCCATGGCGTGGCCGTAGGCCGCGAGCTTGGCCTGCAAAGCCATCAGGGACTTGATCGCTTCATCGAGAGTCATGATGATCTCCTCACTTTCTCTTTTTCTGTGAAAATATCATAGCATGAAAGAGGCTTGCTGCGCAAGGGGGACGCTGAGGTTCTCCCCCTGTGGCCGCGCAGAAGAGGGGGGCATTCTCTCGCGTGAGAGAATGCCCCCTTGTACCCCCCAAGAGAACGCGAGGGGAGTTCCCCTCGACCCCCGACATTGGCAGTTTGCAGTTTGAAGATCTGCGCAGCCCGCGGAATCGAATGCCTGCCAAGTGTGGGTGCTATACGATTTGAGTTGCTTCTATTACCCGCTGCCGCTCTGCCTGTATGAGCGAAAAATTCATCATTTCACTATTTTTTCTCTCACGGTTTCGCAAGCATCTGCACTGACGACCCCCTGTTCTTTCAGCAGTGCCAGCACTGAAGCAAGCGCATCCTGCGGATCACACCAGACATCCGGAGCATAGCCCCTGTGATCGACATTTTCTCCGTCCCCATAGAGGAAAAGCGTTGACCCAAAGCGCACACCGATGCCGGTATATGGCAATGTAAAGGTGCTGATATTTCCGCAGAGCTGGTATCCCGCCGTGTTGCTGCCGACAATGAGCACATTGTCAAGCGTTTTCAAAAGCTGTACCGCGCCCTCGCCGGACGAGCCGCAATGATCGTCAACCAACACGATGATCGGAATATCATTTTCATACCAGGTCCCGTGGACTTCACGGGCAAAGCAAGTTCCCTCATCTTCCGGCAGCAGACTCTCGCTGTTTTCCGCAGCAAAAAGGGCGCTGTTTTTCTGCGCATACAGCATGGAGGTCTCAATACTGTTCTGCGTTCCGAGGAAACTCTGTATCCACTTTCTCGGCCAACTGTCCGAGCCGCCAACATTGCCGCGCAGGTCATAGATCACCGCTTTGCTCCCGCGTGCTTTTGCCCCTTCCCGAGCATAGCGTGCAAGCATATTATCATATGTGCCGGAAACAAAGCTGCGGAGGGAAACATAAGTAAGACCGTCTTCCTGTATCAGGCGGTAATCCAGCGTGCCGAGGTCAACATCAAGCGGCTGACTCTCCGTCCAGTCAAGGCGATAGATTTTCGCTTTTCCAGAAGAATTTTTCAGTGTGACACTGCTCTGCACGGCGTCCTTCCGCAGCGCAAAAAGCGTCGGCTGATAAACAATGCGTCCGTCTTGCAGAAGCGTCGGCTGCACGCTGACATGTTCATCGGAGAAGCTACTCAATGTCCACCTCTCCCCGTCATTCACCATATAATAGCTGCCGTTGACATCCTTTGAAAAACAGAAGCCGTCGGCAAAGAAGTATTCATATCGCACCTGCGCTTCGATCTCTTCCGCCGCCGGTTCATAAATCATGGCATGCGCGTCGTGCGTAAGCATGAATGCGAGAGATTCCTGCAGTTTTTCTCCCAGCGCAGAAACTTTGATCTCATCATCCTGTGAGGAAAGCCATTGTGTCACAGCGTCCTCCGCTGCGTCAAATTTTTCCTGCCCAAAGTATTCGTAAGCGCCGTAAGCGCTTTGCAGCGTGCGGAACAGCAGGGAAACATCAGACTGCGCCTGTTCCTTCGACACCGTCTCCATCGCGGCATGACCTCGTAAAAGGCTCTCCACCTCGCTCTCGCTCAGCAGCCCTGCCGAGGCGGGGTCATCCGAAATCGCATCGGCAAAATCAGCCGCAGAGGGAACGTGCTCCAGTTCTGCACGGTGAGTTTGTGAAGTCTCCACCATCAAAGAAGAAAGTTCTTCTCCTTCCGGAGCGTAGGAAAAGTCCAACGTCTGCGGTGCGCCGCAGGCTGACAAAAGCAGCAGCAAAACTATTGTGCTGCATATAGCAAATCTTTTTTTCACAAATTATCCCCCTATGGAAAGTGTGAAGGTATCATAGCAAATTAAAAACCTGTTTTCAATCATTGACAGGGAACGTTCTTATAAAAAACAGGACACTCAGTTCGGATGTCCCGTATCTATTTGGCCTACCGAAGCAAAAAACAACGCTTTTGCGCCATACAAGCGTTTTGCGCAGCAAAACCTTGGCAGAGGGCGAATTCACTTCGCCCGAGCATTTTAATTTCCTGCCGGAATCCAAAAAATCGGCGCTTTTGCGCCGTACAAGCGTTTTGCGCAGCAAAACCTTGGCGGAGGGCGAATTCACTTCGCCCGAGCATTTCAATTTCCTGCCGGAATCCAAAAAAGAGGTCACAACATACGTTGTGACCTCTTTTTTGGAGCGGGCGACGAGGCTCGCTCGCGGCACTGCCGTGCCGCGACACGCACAGCGGGCGACAAACGCCCCACCGGGGCGTTTTCTCGCTTCGCTCGCGCCCTGTTCGACCCTCTGCCCGCTGGGGCCAAAAAATCGGCGCTTTTGCGCCGTACAAGCGTTTTGCGCAGCAAAACCTTGGCGGAGGGCGAATTCACTTCGCCCGAGCATTTCAATTTCCTGCCGGAATCCAAAAAAGAGGTCACAACATACGTTGTGACCTCTTTTTTGGAGCGGGCGACGAGGCTCGAACTCGCTACCTCCACCTTGGCAAGGTGGCGCTC
>ENA-OUQM01001129-OUQM01001129.1-human-gut-metagenome-genome-assembly--contig:-NODE-1129-length-15353-cov-5.405935_pt1 | contig 15353 bp, 16 predicted proteins | sample MGYA00237949_ERZ548830 | MGnify/ENA primary metagenome ERZ548830 (study PRJEB26490, sample SAMN05194706) | human gut metagenome | biome: terrestrial biome; feature: human-associated habitat; material...
CACGGCCTCATGGTCCCGAACCATGCGCGCTACCAACTGCGCTACACCCGGATATACACTTTTACACTCTGCATCGCAGAACAGTAGTATTATAAGGGTTTTCTTCCCTTCTGTCAAGCCTGGAAGCAAGATTTTTTTGGAAACGGCGCGCCGTTCGGCGCGCCGTTTCATTTCCGTTAACCAAGCAGGACTTCCTTGGCCTTTTCCGGCTGGAAATAGCCCTTCATGTCGTACTTGTTGTAGCCGCTGTAATCGCTCAGTGCGCGGCCATCGAGGAAGTAACTGCGGATGAAGCGCTTGCCGTCCACGCTGGTCCAGTTCTCGCGGTCCCAGTGCAGATAGCCGTCCTCATCGCTCTGCTTTTCGTCGAAGACCAAATCGACCTGACGGTTGCCGTTGGCGACCAGATCGATCAGCTCCGCCGTGGTCAGATCCAACTCCGTCTTCTTTACGGTGTCTTTCACCAGCATTGCGTTTTCCTCCTTAGCCGATATAACCGGCGCCCTTGAGCAGCTCGACGGCCTTCTCGTGGTTCGCCTCGCTCATCATGACGAGCGGGCCGGTGCAGCCCATGCCGGTCTCAGCATAGATGCCGGCCTTCCACAGCACCTTGGCAGCGTCCTCAAGGTCCATGACCTCGATACCGGGGATGCTGGCGGTGCAGGGCTCGGCGCTCGGGCACTTGACCTCTTCCTCTGCCGCGGCGGAAGCGCCCTTGGCAGCGGCCTTGCGCGCCTCAAGGATACGGCTCAGGCCGGCCTTTTCAGCGGCCTCGAATTCCTTCTTGGCGACCTCGAACACCTTGCCGCGTACGAGCTGGGCCGCATACTCGATCGCGTTGGCGATCAGCGGCGCGCCGCTGGCGCGGGAGATGATGAGGATGAGCTTGTTGTAGTCCTTGCCGATGCCGGGGCCGTAGCCGAATCCCGTGGACTCGAAGCTGCCGCCGGTGGTGTAGGCGGACATCATCTTGATCATGACGTTGCCGGTCAGGCTGTCCATGACCATGATGTCGGGCGTGCCCTGCAGCACGTCATTGCCGCGCATCACAGCGCCGCCGTCCGCACGCGCGGAGGTGGCCCACTTGAAGTCATAGCCGCCTTCACGCAACTGGTTGAGCGCCATCTCAGTCTGGCGCGCGCCGTCCACGTTCAGGATACCGACCGTGGGGTCCTTCACGCCGCAGGCCTTGGCGGTGATAATACCGTAAATGGTGTTCTTGATCATGCCCTCGATGCGGTCGCCGCTCGAGGTACCGGTGGTGTTCGCAACGAACATCTCCTTGCCCTTTGCGGGAGTCACAACGCGGCCGACCGTGGAAACGCCGATGGGGAACGGGAAGTGCATAGTCACAGCACCGTCGACCTCGCCGTTTTCCACCATCTGCTCCATCTTCTTGTGGCCTTCCTCATCGTCGGCAACATGGATGGTCGTGATGCCTTCCGCCTCCAGTGAGCCGATGTAGTACACGTCCACACCGCGCTTGCTGGCCATGATGGCCGCCTGCATGGCGTTCTCTTCACCATGCTCGCTGCCCATACCGGTCAGCGCGATCTTGGGGCGCGGACCGTAAGAGCCGCTCTCAAGACCTTCGGCCATTTCCAGGAAGGTCCTTGCAATGGTCTTCTGCAAATCACTCATGACGATTCCTCCATTACTCCGCCTGCGCAAGCAGCGTCGCGGCGAAATCACGCATCGTCTTGGCGATCATATCCTTGACCTCAGCCTCGCTGACGCCGGACTTCTCCTCACCGCTGTTGGCCTGGATGACAAAGGAAACACCATCAAACAGGTTGGTCATACGGCCCAGGAACAGAGAGCCCTTGCCGATGATCATCACGCGCTTGCACTTGCCGGAGAGGATATCCTCGCGGGCAAAGCCGATGTAAGGCACACCGGAGGGGATGTGGCCCTGCGTGGGCGCCCAACCGGTCAGGCCGTGCTCCTCGGGGAACTTGGCGAGGTCGGCGCGCTGCAGCTCGCCGCGCTTGACAGCGAGGGCCGCGATCATCTTGTAGTTGGCCAGAGGCACATCGCCCGCACCGGCCGGCTTGGTGATGTCGGGGTTCTGCATCTCAGGGGAGTACTTGTCGATATCGGTGATCTTCATGCCGAACTTGTCGAGAGGATCGGTGACAAGGCTGGAAATAACAGCCTGCGGCGCGGAGCCCGTGCCGACGGTGTGGCGGCCGATCATCTCGAGGTTGACCTCGGGGCTCACGCCGTCATCCTGCGTCAGAACGACCGCGAAGCCGCCGACCATGTCCTCCATGATGGGCAGGCCTTTCTTGACGTGGTCCTTGCCGTTCATGCCGAGCTTGGCGGTGCAGCCGCCGGCGGTGACGACGACGGTCTTATAAGCGCCGGAGGCGACGAGGGATGCAGCATCGATCATCGCGTGGGACGGGCCGGCGCAGAAGCCGCGCACGTCAGAACCGGTCGCGTGACTCAGGCCCGCGATCTCAGCCGCAGCCTTGGCAAAGTTGCCGCCGCCGCGCTGGTTCATATCGCCGCAGGCCTCTTCGCAGCAATCCACGACATACTCAACATCTTCCTTGGCAACGCCGCTCTGCTTGAGCGCTGCGAGCAGCGCCAGCACGGAGGACGCCTTGGAGACGATGTTCTCGTGCATGACGTGAGCGGAGAGGTTCACATCGATGTCGTGCGCGCGGTTGACGCAGCCGACCAGCTCGCCATTGTTGTACAGGCCCTCGGAATGCTCCTCGGCAACGAGACGCTCGATCTCAGCCTTCTCGGTCTGTGCTTCGGGAATGCGGGCCATGATGGTCTCATCAATGAGGGGGTTGGCCTCGAGCTCGCCGCGATGAGCGGCGACAAAGTTCGCGTCCAGCTTGACGAGGTCGAACACGTCGCACGCCTGCATCAGCAGCAGGAACTCCTCCTGCGGCATCATCTGGCCGAACTTACCGTAACGGTCGTTGACATCGCAGGTCTTGTCGCACCAAGGCTGGGGAACGGCGGCCAGGTCATCGGGGGTCTTGTTGCCGATGTAGACCTGGTTGGGCCAATAAGAGAGAACCTGATCGAACGAGCGGATGTGGCTCGGCAGCTCCTTGAGATACTCGCTGTCGGGGTTGACGATGCGCTCGGTCGTCTGGGTGGTACCATTGTGAAGCACCATATCGGGTGTGTGCGCCAGAATGTAACCGGCGCCCTTGATCACTGCTTTCATAGTGTAGTCCTTCCCTTTCTGATTTGTTTCAGTTTTTGGTCGAATCCTTCGGAATCGTCCTGCTTCTTCTGTTGATCGCCTTAAATCGCTGCAGCGAGGGTATCGCTGCCTATCACACCGCGGCCTCCGGCTGCTGCAGCCATTGAAAGCGGCCAAACTGCGGAAGGCGGCGGCAGAAGCCGCCGCCTTCATAGACACCTGTCTGATTGTGCAGTTTGCTTATTTGCCGAGATACTTACAGTACTGTTCGCGGATGGCGCTCATTTCGCTGATGATATCATCAACGTCCAGAACCATTTCCATCATGCTGATCTGCTCGTCATAGACGGCAGGATCAAACTCAGCCTTGACCTCGGGCTCGCACACGTGATAAACCGTGAGTCCCAACGAGACTCCTGTCAACGGACCGGCATAGGTCGGGTCACCGGCGGTGACCGTCTCAGCAGCGAGGCCGGAAGCTTCGCCCTCAGCAGCACCCAGGAGAACGACGACGTTCTCGGGGCCATACTGCTCAGCGAATTCCTTCACACGCTTCTGGTTTTCCAGATCCATTGCACCTGCGGCCGTTCAGACGAAGCATTCCGTCGAGGAAAACACGACTTCCGCACCAGCGGACTTTGCGCACTCTTCGATCGCCATACCGGGGATACCGTCACGGTCACCGATAATGACAACTTTCTTACCAGCTAAGATGCTCATTACTCTTTCCTCCTTTTCCTCAGAATTTTATAGCAGCTTTCCTTGCGAAAAGCGGACTATCGCAGATCAGATATACTTTTTGATCATCGCTTCCACGTTCTCGGGCGTAGCATCGTCCTTAACGCAGGAGTCGATCATTTCGCCATTCTCATAGATCGCGATGACGGGCAGGCCGAGTATCTTCTGAGAGATGGCAAGGCGGCGGGCCTTGGTGGTGTTCAGGGCGCAGAACTTGATCTTGTCGCCGTAAACGTCGGCAAAGCCGTGGACATGGGGCATCAGAGCAGCGCAGGGAACGCAGCCGTCGCCGTAGAAGTCAACGAGGATCTTGCCGGGAGCCTGAAGCACTTCGGCTTCAAAGGTAGTCTTATCGAGTTCAAGCATGATAATTTCTCCTTTTCTTATTCAAGATTGGCAATATATTTTTCAGCTTGCATGGCGGCGATGGCACCGTCCGCAGCGGCAGTGACGACCTGACGCAGGCTCTTGACGCGGATATCGCCCGCGGCATAAACACCCTCGACGTTGGTGTGCATATTGTCATCGGTCTTGATGTAGCCCTTGTCCATGTCGATCACGCCCTCAAAGAGGTCGCTCTTGGGCAGCAGGCCGATGAAGCCGAACAGGCCGAACAGGCCGTCGTCCTCGTCTGCCTCGATGGTCGTCAGCTCACCGGTCTTGGTGTTCTTCACGATCATCTTGGAGAGGATGTCGTCCTCGCCGTCGACCTCGTCAACGACAGTGTTCCACATGAAGTGGAGCTTCTCGTTCTTGAAGGCCTTCTCCTGAATGGACTTGGCGGCACGCAGCTCGTCGCGGCGGTGGATGATGGTCACCTTGCGGGCGAACTTCGTCAGATACATGGCCTCTTCCACGGCAGCATCGCCGCCGCCGACCACGTAAACTTCCAGATCCTGGAAGAAGGAGGCGTCGCAGGTCGCGCAGAAGGAAATGCCCTTGCCGACGAACTTGCCCTCGTTCTTGCAGCCGATGGGGCGCGGGAACGCGCCGGTGGCGATGATGACACACTTGGCCTCATACTCGCCCTTCACACCGATGAGCTTCTTCACAGGGCCGGTGAGCTCCACTTCCTTGATCATGTCGCTCACGCGCTCCACACCGAAGTGCTCGCACTGCTTTGTCATACGCGCGATCAGGCTCGGGCCGCTGTCGCCTTCGACCTGACCGGGATAGTTTTCAATTTCATTGGTGATGGCGATCTGGCCGCCATCCTGACCCTTCTCGATCACAAGGGTAGAGAGTCTGGCACGCCCGGAATAAAGACCGGCGGTAAGGCCTGCGGGGCCCGCGCCCAGAACGATAACGTCGTAAATCTTGCTCATTGTTCTATGTCCCCCTTAGAGGTCTCGATATCATCCCGTGCGGCGCGGCTGCGCCGCACGGGATCGCTGGAAATGCGGGGATTTAGTCCTCAAAAACAGTCTGGTCCTCGACCTCAGTGGTCAGGGCCTTGAGGGCCTTCTCGACCAGCTTGCGGCGGAGTGCCTTCTCCTCGTCATGCGGGAGGGAGGGATCGCCCAGCGGGTGAGGAATGGCGATGGTGGGAACGATCCTGTTCGCACCAACCGTCAGGGAAATCGGGGTGACCGTGCACATATGCACCACGGGGATGCCAGCGCGCTCGATCTCTTTGACCATCGTTGCACCGCAACGCGTGCAGGTACCTCATGTGCTGGTCATGATGACGGCATGAACACCGGCCTTGAGCAGCTTCTGTGCATACTCGGCAGCAAACTTCTTGGCGTTGGCGACGGAAGTACCGTTGCCGACGGTGGTGTAGAACGTCTCGTGGAGCTTGCCAATCTTGCCCTCGCGCTCCAGATCACGCATCACATCCACAGGGAGGACACGGTTGGGATCGGCGTTGGCATAGACCGGGTCGTAGCCGCCGTGAGCGGTCTCGTAGGTCGCTTCCGTCAGCTCGTTCACACCGGCAAGACTGTACTCACCGTAGTGGGAGGCGGAAGAGGACTCGATGTGGTCGGGGTTGCCCTTGGGGACGATACCGCCGGAGGTGCACAGGGCGATGGTCGCCTTGCTCAGGTCCTTGATGGCGGGGTTGGGAGCCACGCGGTCGAAAGACGGCATGGGATACTCGGTGGTGAAGGGCTTGTCAGCCAGTTTGTTCAGCAGCATCTTGACAGCGCGCTTGGAGCCGCGGTCCTTGTCGAAGAAGTTGACGCGGATGCCCTGGTTCATGTAGCCATCCTCAACGGAGGCACCGAGCTTTTCGCCCTTCATGACCTTCATCGCGAGCTTCGCCATCACGGGAGCGGCCTTGCGCATACCGGCGGCGGAGTTGGCAGTGGAAACGATCAGGATGCTATTCTTCAGGTCAGCGCCGGGGTTCTCCTCGTACATACCGGTGAGGACCTTGACACCCAGCTCGTCCTGAACGGCCTTGCAGATGGTGGCACAGGCGTAGCCGTAACGGCCGGCGTTGAACGCAGGACCGGCAAGGAACAGGTCGGGCTTTTCCGCCTTGACCCACTCGAGGATCTGCGCCTTGGCTTCCTTCTCGTGCTCAGCAAAGTAAGAGTCGCCGCAGACGATCGTCTTGGTGATCTCAGCCTCGCCCTTCCAGGCCTGCTGGAACGCGAGACCCGGGCCAACGATACCGTCACGCAGCTCGGGAGCGACATGAGCCATCTCTTCACCGCCAATGTTGGCAAAGAACTGGTTGATATAATGAACAACTTTGAAACTCATCTTGTTTTTTCCTCCTTTCCTTGCTTATCGAGCGCTCAGGCAGTTGAAGCCCATCTCGTTCGTAGCGCCGGTGATGACCTGCAGCTCCGCTTCGATGGAACCGTCCTCGCGCAGAGAACCGGCATGACCGCCGGCGATCTTGTCGACGTAGTCGAGCGTACCGATGACCTTGTCCATCGCGGGGAGGACGATCACCTGGTTGGCGTTACCGCCGGTGACGACGGCATCGGCCAGAGGATCGGCGTCCGCCAGGGACTGGGACTTACCATCCTGGCCGGCATACTCGTCGGTGATGATGGTGGTCTTGACACCGACCTGCTCGATCTTCTTTGTGTTCATGATCAGGTCGGTATCGGGGTTGCCGAAACCTTCCTGGGAAACGATCGCACCGTCGAGGTCCAGCAGGCGGCAGAGCTTCGCGGTCCAGTCGGAGGAGCGCTGCTTGTCGGCGAGGTAGACGTTCTCATTGGTGATGATGTTGCAGACATAGTTGAGTGTCTTGCCGTGCTGCTCGAAGAGGTCCGCGACCACGGGGTTGTTCTGGTGATGATAGGTCGTGTTCTTGTCGCAGGCGGAAACGCAGTTACCGCTGATGATCGCACCGTCCATGGTCTCGGTGGGGTTGAGGATGGTGGTCAGGGAACGCTTGGCATCCACACCGTAAACATAGGTGTCGTGCAGCAGGCCCTGGGACTGCAGCATGTGGACGTAAGCCACGCGCGGCAGCTCGGGGAACTTCTCGATGCCTTCCTTGATGCCGTAGGTCTCGAACTCCTTGACCTCGTCGGGGGTCACATTGCGGCCCAGCTCGCCGATGAAGGTCGCAGCGCGGAGACCCGCGATACGGACGGCGTGCTCATACTCGTGCTTGTGCTCCTGGTAGTTCTCAACAGGCTCGGCAACAACGACGAAGTTGTTCAGCTTGGAGAACGGCGTGTAGTCAGCGCCCGGACCGGACATATCGATGATGCCCTCCTGGAAACCGACGATCTTACCGGCGGTGACAACAGCCATGCCGCGCAGGACATGGGTCTTGCCGCTGCCGACAGTGTCGACCTTGGAGATGACGCCGGGGAATTCGCCGCCGGGGCCCTCGACCTTCACACGCGGTTCGATGACGTCCTTGACCGGGGTGATGCGAACGCTCTCACCGGGCTTGGCAACGTCGAAGCTGAAATCTTTGACCCATGCCTTGACGTCATCGTCTTCGTACATGAAAGTCTTGACGGCTTCGGGGTCAACGTACAGAGTACCGTTTTCTACCTTGCACTCCTTTGAAATCTGGATATTGCTGATCTGGATAAAACCAAGTTCCAATTTCAAAGTAAAGCACCTCCTTCTCTCAATGATTTTTATTACTAAGACCTGCCGCAGCGTCATAGCCGATCGCGCCGCAGAGCAAGGTATAGTCGATTAGTTGGAAATCGCGCAGCGCCTGTTCGTTGTCCGACCAGTCGATCTTGCAGAACTTGTCGTAGACGGCGATGGCGTTGCCGATCATGATCTCGTGTTCGCTCTCCATGCCGTGGGACTCGAGCGAAACGATCAGGGATTTGTACGGCGTTTCGTTGGGCTTGACGCTCCCGGCCAGCGGATGCGTATACAGGATGTGTCCCTTGTGGATGAGGTCACGCGCCTTGACGAGGACCGCGCGGTGGTCGAGCTCGGGATGATATTCGATGGTGTAATCCCCGCGCCCGTCCAGACAGTCGACCACGAGCGGGTTGTTCGTCAGGATCAGAAAATCGTGCGGATTGCCGATCATTCCCATTGTGGTCACTTCCCTTCCCTTTCAGTCACAAAAAAATAGAGCAAAACCGAGGCGCCGCCACCGGTCTGCTCTGTTTCCTAACCTGAGAGATTCCCTGCTTTGAAAAAAAGCAGGTTGCTCCGTCGGCGCTTTCGCTCTCCAGAGTGCCGTCCGCTTCCGGTCTGTTTGCCTGAGATATTCGGAGAAGTTGTAGGCTGTCCTTCCCCTTATTCCTTCGGCTCCGCCCCATGCGGATTTCCCGAAAAGCCTCATCCGGCTTATTATGTGAAATTTCGATAGCATTATTCAGCCATCGGCAAATTTCTGATGCTAATATATAACAGATGCCCCTATTTGTAAAGAGCTTTACCTATTGTTTTTTACAAACAGCGTTTCTATTTATTGAAAGCATTTATAAGCCGCAGAGATAAAAATCGACGAATGAAAAATCCCCTATCTCCTGCCGGAAAACAGGCTTTTTATCCACTCTCGCCGCTCCTGCGAAAAAAGTGTCCCGCAGCACTCCTGCTGCGGGACGATTGGCGGGAATATGTGGGAATCGAACCCACCTAAGAGGCTCCTCACCCCTATCACTGGTTTTGAAGACCAGGGGGCACACCAGCACCCATCTACTCCCAGGTGCGGGCGCCATCATAACACACAATTTCGACGATTGCAACCGAATTCAGTATTTTTTTCGCTGTTATCGAAATTTCCCCTGAAAACTCAGAACTCCGGTCCCGGACGGCGCACATCACCGTCCTTTTTGAGGATCTTGTTCTTATCATAGTATTCGAGCACTGCCAGCGCATACTTGCGCGAGGTACCGAGCATATCACGGAACTCCGCGAGCGTCAGCTCCTCGTGCTCGGCGAAGTGCTGCTTCGTCTTTTCCCAGATGTCTTCGTAAATGCGGCGCTCGATGCAAAGCTGCGGCGTCAGCATCACGAGCTCGCCGCCGCTGACAAGGCTCTCGAGCACCTGCTTGCAGTCCGCGAGCTCATTGCGTTCAAACTGAACGTACACGTCGTCGAGATTTTCGACTTCAAGGCCCATCTTATGATAAATTTGCAGCAGCTTCGTCTTCAGCGCGTTCTGCTTCTTTGTCAGGTGCACCTCAAAGTCCGCGAGCGCATAGCGGTCGGCCACGGCCTTGATCTTTCCCTCGCGGGCAAGGCAGGCGAGGATAGCGTCCGCGCGCTGGCGGTCCGCGCCCTTTAAGAGCTTCTGGCGAAGCTCGGCGACCTTCATGCCGCCGTGCAGCGGATTATCCTTGTGATACTTGGCAAGCAGGCTCTCGCAGCTTGCCCAGACCTTGTCGAATTCGGAGGACGCCATGTAGCGCTTTTCGAGCGGCTCGATGAGCTTACCGCTGCCGCACAGGTCCTCGAGTGAGCCTTCGAGCTCACCGGCGTCCATGCTCAGCCGGTCGGCGAGCTTCTGCAGCGGCACGAGCTCCGTGCCGTACTCCGCCACAGCCTGTACGAGCTTGTCCGAGTCCGAGCCGCTCTCCTTCACCGCGAGCATCTGCAGCACCTGCGCGTCGTTGCGCTTATGACGGTAGGGGTGGTCATCCAGAATGACGCCGCCACCGATCGTCTCGAGCGGTGAATAGAAGCGGACGACGAAGCGGTCGCCCTGCCGTGTCGCGATCTCCTCGGTCAGCCGCAGCTGTGCATAAGCGCTCTCGCCGGGCTGTAGAGCGTCCCGGTCGAGCAGCACGACCTTGGAAAGGCGTACGGCGCTGCCGTGGTACAGGTGCACCTGCGAGCCGTTCACGATCGTCCTCTGCGAATTTTTGAGGTTTTGCAGCCGCACGTCCAGCATCAGAGAGACGCGCATCGAGCCGGGCTTTGCGATGGTATCGCCGCGCGTGATATCCGATTTTTTGATACCCGCAAGGTTCATCGCCACGCGCTGGCCCGCATAAGCGGTCTTCACGTCGCTGCCGTGCACCTGCAGGTTGCGCACGCGGCATTCAAGTCCGTCCGGCATGATGGCTGCGTCGTCGCCAACGGTCACGGCGCCCTCGATGAGCGTACCTGTCACCACCGTACCGAATCCGTCGACCGAAAACACGCGGTCGATGGGCAGGCGGTAGGGCGTGCGCAGACTCTTCTCCTGCGCCTGCGCCACGAGCTTTCTGAGCGCTTCGCGCAGCTCCGCGATGCCCTCGCCCGTGTAGGCGGAGACCGGATAGATGGGTTTTCCTTCCAGGAACGTGCCCTTTACCTGCTCCTTGACATCCTCTTTCACCATCTCGACCCATTCGGCGTCCACCATATCGGTCTTTGTGATGACGACGAGGCCCTCCTGAATGCCCAGCAACTGCAAAATGCCGAGATGTTCCACCGTCTGCGGCATAAAGCCCTCGTCCGCCGCCACAACGAGCATCGCAAGGTCGATGCCGCCCGCACCGGCGAGCATATTCTTGATGAATTTTTCGTGTCCCGGCACATCGACGATGCCCGCCTGTGTGCCGTCGTCAAAGTCGAGATGGGCAAAGCCCAGCTCGATAGTGATGCCGCGTTTCTTCTCCTCGACCAGGCGGTCGGTGTCGATACCCGTCAGGGCCTTGACGAGCAACGTCTTGCCGTGATCCACATGGCCCGCGGTGCCGATGATGACATGCTTCATTTCAAGGCCTCCCGCGCCGCCCGGGCGATCTCCTCAAAGTCCTCCTGCCAGAGCGTGCGCGCGTCGAGCAGATACTGCTCTTTGCTGATGCGTCCGATGATCGGCCGGACCCGGCAGCGCATCGCGCGCTCGAAGGCGTCCACGCTCTTTTCTCCCGTGTCCACCGCGACCGCCCAGGTCGCGAGCAATTGCGTCGGCACGCTGCCGCCGCCCACCTGGTCGTCCGCCTCCACGAGCTCGGAGGAAACGCCCGCGTCGGCGAGCACCTTCTGCAGCAGCGCCGCCTTGGCGTGCAGCGCGTCCGCGTCCGCCGCCAGCATCGAGAGCGTCGGGATCTCACGCACCGCCTCCGCAGGATCAAGATAGGTGTGCAGCGTCGCGCGCAGGGCCGCGAGGGTCATCTTGTCCACGCGCATCGCGCGTGCCAGCGGATGGCTCTTGAAACGGTCGATGTATTCCTTTTTGCCGATGATGATGCCCGCCTGCGGGCCGCCGAGCAGCTTGTCGCCCGAGAACGAGACCACATCCACGCCCGCGCGGATGCTCTTCTGCACCGTCGGCTCATCGTGGATGCCGAACTGTTCGAGGTCCACGAGCGAACCGCTGCCGATATCCTGAATGACCGGCAGCGCATACTTTTTGCCGAGCGCCACCATATCCTCGAGCGGCACTGCCTCGGAAAAGCCCACGATGCGGTAGTTGCTCGTGTGGACCTTCAAAAGCGCGCGCGTCTGCTCACCGATGGCACGCTCATAGTCGTGCAGGTGGGTCTTGTTCGTCGCGCCCACCTCGCGCAGCGTGCAGCCGCACTGCATCATGATCTCCGGGATGCGGAACGAGCCGCCGATCTCGACGAGCTCACCGCGCGAGGCGATCACCTCGCCGCCGCAGCCAAGCTCCGAGAGGATGAGCAGCACCGCCGCGGCGTTGTTGTTCACGACCATCGCGCTCTCCGCGCCCGTCAGGCGGCAGAGAAGGTCCTCCACATGGCTGTGGCGCGAACCGCGGCAGCCGTTCGCCACGTCGTATTCAAGCGTCGAATACCCGCGCGCCACGTCCTCGACGGCGCGCACCGCGCGCGCGCTCAGGCACGCGCGGCCAAGGTTCGTGTGCAGCACCACGCCCGTCGCGTTGATCACGCCGCGCAGTGAGGGAAGCTCCGCCTCCTCTGCGCGCGCGCGGATGTTCGCACAGATCTCGCCTGCGTCCGGCAGCTCCTTCATTTCGCCGCTCAGCACGGCCTCACGCAGCGCGGAAAGCTCCGCGCGCACCGCTTCGCGCAGTGTGCTCGCGGGCATTTCCAATGCAGAAAGCTCCGGCCTGCGCAGTAATTCATCCACTTTCGGGATCGCGCGCAGCAAATTCATCTCGCCCATGCTCCCGCCTCCTTTATTTCACAGCCGGGAAATGTCCCGGACAAAATCATTCACGCTTAAAAGTAGCAGAATCCCGCTCTTTCGTCAAGGTAAAACGCGCGAAAAAGCGCGGCAGACCCCGAAATCGGGTCTGCCGCGCCATCCTTTTTCATCGAGCGAGCACTTCTTTGGCCGCCGTTTCACGTTTTCTTCTCCGCAGCACCGGCAGATACATGAGCCCGCCGACCGCCGCAAGCAGCACAGGAAATCCCACCCAATGGCTGCCGAACCGGTCCTGGAACCACGCAAGCGGATTGCCGTCCGGCGCGTACATCAGGAACATATAGTTCGTATCCAGCAGCAGGTTCACCCCGTAGATCGGTATCGCCATCACGAGCAGCAGGAGCAGGCTCTTTCCCAGTCCCTTCGCGCTCGGCCGGATATCTCCCGCGGCAAAGAGCATCATCGGATACACCGCGAGCAGAATATGCACGCTCGTCGAATGCAGGAACATGAAGTTCATCACCGGGAGCGACGTCCACGTCGGAAACAGCAGCGCTGCCGTTGCCGCTGGGATACAAATATAATATAGGAAGTTGTCGAGCACCTCGCTCCTGCGCCAGGCGTGGACAGCAATGAGGAAAATGTTGATCGAGCACAAGTGCAGCGGCAGATATGACGCATCGAAATTTCCGCCGATCTGCAGACCGATCTGCTTGAACACCTCGTCCAGAAGCAGCAGGATGGCAAATACCCTGCGCATCTTTGCGCGCCGTTCCGCATCTGCACGGGCATATCCCCTGCAGCACAGCACCGCCGTCAGCACGAACAGTGCGAGCGTCACAAGATGCCTCGCTCCGAAGAGCGAAAAGCCGTATCCCTCTCCGATCGTTTCGATCGTATCCCAAAAATGTTCCACGTACTCAGACCTCCACGCCTGTTATCTGCTTTACAGCATATCACACGGCGGCAAAAATGCGCCTGAAATCTTTTTTAAGATTTTAGCACCCCATCCGCATACCCAGCATTTCGCCGCTCTTTCCTTCGCGATATCCACCGTTTTCGATGACGTGCTGTCCCAGCACGAATACCTCGTCGAAGCCCGAAGCGCACACATCTGGCTGCGCATACGTCCCGTTTTCGTGGATATTCTCGGGTGAGAAGAGCAGCAGGTCCGCGTCTGCGCCCGCTTCGATCTTCCCTTTGCCTGTGAGCGCAAAGCGCTCCGCTGCCTGCCTCGTCACCTTGTGCACAGCCTGCTCGAGCGTGAGGACCTTTTCCCGCACGACGTACTTTTCGATGAGCCGCGCAAAGGTCCCGTACACGCGCGGGTGCACGCGCCCGCCGCTGGGATAGGTCGCGTCCGAAATGACGCCCGAGAACGGCGCGCGCAGGACATCGCGCACATCCTCCTCATCGGCGATGAAGTCGATCATTCCCGTCTCGCACGCCTCCGCCGCCAGCAGGTCAAAGAGCGCATCGAAGGGGTCCTTGCCGAGCGAGAGCGCGATCTCGGCGATGCTCTTTCCCTCAAAGCGCCGGTATTCGTCCGTTTTGAGTCCGATGGCCACCACATTGTCAAAGCCCCCGAGCACCGTGATGTTTTCAAAGTCGCTGCCCGTCTCCATCCGCGCGCGCATTTCCTTTCGCGCGGCGCCGTCGAGCAGGCGCTTGGTCAGTGCCTCTGTGCCGCCCTCCTGGAATTCCGGCGGCAGCACGTGGATGAGCTGCGTCGAGCCTGCCGTGTAGGGGTACACGTCGCACATCACGTCGAGCCCGTCCTCCCGTGCCCGTTCGATGAGCTTCAGCATTTTGGGGACCGCTTTTCGCGCGTTGCGCGTGCCGATGGCCTTCAGGTGGCTCACCTCCAGCGGCGTTTGCAGCGCGCGGGCGACCTCGAGCATCTCGCGCAGCGCGTCCACTACGCCATCGCCCTCCTGCCGCATATGGACGCAGATGGGCACGCCGCTCCGGTGCAGCGGCGCGAGCGCGCGGATGAGCCCGTCGGTCGAGTAAAAGATCTCCGGCGCGTAGCCAAGGCCGAGCGACACGCCGCACGCGCCGTCGGCCAGCGCCGCTTCCATGTGATAGTGCAGATCGCGCAGCTCGAGCGGTGACAAATCTCCCGTCGTGAAGCCCGCGGCAAGCGTGCGCAGCGTGCCCATGCCGATGAGCTCCGCGCACGAGAGCGGCAGTCCCCGCTCCTGCGCTGCCTTAAAATAGCCCCCGATCGACTCGAATCGCAGCTCCAGCGGGATCTCCCCCGTGATGGGTGCGAGGTATTTTGCGCATTCGTCCGCGTGCGTTCCGAAAAGCGGCGCGAGCGACATGCCGCAGTTGCCGTTCACGAGCGTCGTGAGCCCCTGAGAAAGCTCCGCCCGTCCGAAGGAGTCACGAAACACCGCCGCGTCCGCGTGGCGGTGGATATCGATAAACCCCGGCGTCAGCACCCGGCCATCGGCCTCGATGATCTCAAAGGCCTGCGCGCCGCCGAGCGCGCCCACAGCCTCGATCAACCCGTCGCGCAGCCCCACGTCCGCCGTGAACACCGCGCGCCCCGTGCCGTCGACCACCCTTGCATTCCGTATCAGCGTATCCAGCATACCGATCACCTCTTTCCCGCAGTCTATCATCCCAATGCCCGCTTTGCAAGGTCATTTCCCTCTTGCGATTTCCTCCGCCGCAGGGTATACTGTGAAAAAAGCAGAAAAGGAGCCTCCCATGCAGAAGAAAAACCGCGTCCACGACTGGCACAAGCTCAAATGGCCCTTCACCGTGACCTTTTTATATTACTCTATTCTCTCCCTCTATACTGGCATGGCTGAGCAGGGCGGAGAGGGCTTTTTCGCCATGTTCACCATCGTCCTCATCGTCGACGCCGTGGCCTACCTCTGCTACTGCTTCTTCCTCTCCAAGGATGCTGAGGATATGCAAAAGCTCTGGTTCGTCTTCATTCTGGCCTATGTGCTCATCTCCACACAGCAGCTCT
>ENA-OUQM01001141-OUQM01001141.1-human-gut-metagenome-genome-assembly--contig:-NODE-1141-length-15222-cov-4.019186_pt1 | contig 15222 bp, 9 predicted proteins | sample MGYA00237949_ERZ548830 | MGnify/ENA primary metagenome ERZ548830 (study PRJEB26490, sample SAMN05194706) | human gut metagenome | biome: terrestrial biome; feature: human-associated habitat; material...
TCTGCCAAAGGCCCCCTCTCAGAGGGGGCTGTCGCCGCAGGCGACTGGAGGAGTTCCATTAAGTTCTATAATCCCCGTTGATCTTCACATAATCGTATGTCAGGTCGCAGCCCCAAGCGGTTGCGCTTGCATCGCCTTGCTTCATTGCAATCTCAATATGTATCGCATCCTCCAGAAGGATTTCTTTCGCCTTATCCTCATCAAAGGCAACGCCTGCACCGTTTTCGCAGACCAGAATACTGCCCTTGGGCGAGGAAATATCCACTTGAATGGTATCTACGGCAAAGTCACCCTCTGTATACCCAATCGCACAGAGAATACGCCCCCAGTTGGCATCCGCGCCGAACATTGCCGCCTTTGTCAGGCTGGAGGTAATCACGGATTTCGCAATCGCCTTTGCCAGAGGAATGGTCGGTGCGCCTGTAACGGTACATTCCACTAATTTTGTTGCACCCTCGCCATCACCGGCAATCTTCTTTGCCATAGAAGTGCAGATTTCCTTGACAACTGCAACGAATAAATCAAAATCTGCGCCTTCCTTGTCGATGACGGGGTTTTCTGCCATGCCGTTTGCCATGATGGAAACCATATCATTTGTGGAGGTGTCACCGTCTACGCTGACCATGTTGAAGGTATCATCGACTGCCAGCTTGAGTGCCTTTTGCAGCATTGGCGTTGTGATTGCCGCATCTGTGGTCAGGAAGCCAAGCATGGTCGCCATGTTGGGGTGAATCATGCCGCTGCCCTTTGCCATTGCACCGATTTTGACTGTTTTTCCGCCAATCTCGATTTCATAAGCCTCTTCCTTGGGCTTGGTGTCTGTGGTCATGATGGCCTGCACGGCATCCAGATTGCCCTCTCTGGAAATGATGGGAGCCAGTGCCGTAATGCCCTTTTCGATGGGCTCGATGGGAAGCACCTGCCCGATGACACCGGTAGAGGCTACGATGATATCCTCCGGCTTCAGATGCAGTGCTTCTGCTGCCAGAACACACATTTTCTCTGCCTTTTCCACGCCGTCCGCATTGCAGGTGTTCGCATTGCCGCTGTTGCAGACAACTGCCTGCGCCATGCCGTCCGCAATGTTTCGTCTGGTTACGGTGATGGGTGCGCCGAAAACCTTATTCTGTGTATAAACCGCTGCTGCTGTGCAGGGCTTTTCGCTGTAAATGATAGCAATATCCTTTTTTGCGGTATTGTTTGTTTTTACGCCACAATGCACCCCGCCGGCAAGAAAGCCCTTGGGTGCTGTGACACCGCTGTTTATCTTTTGCATAGTATTTCCTCCTTATAGTAAACCGGTCGTTTCATCCAGACCTAATACAAGATTCATGTTTTCTACTGCTGCGCCGGATGCACCCTTGCCCAGATTGTCGAATACGCTGATGAGCGTCATTCTCTCATCATTCCCTTCAACATAGAGCTTGAGCTCATTCGTATCACTCAGGGGATTGGATGCCAAGAAGTTCGTTTCCTCTGTGCCGACACTGATAAGCTTTGCATCCTTATAATATTCTGTCAGCAGTGCCAATAGCTCGTCCTTTGTCACCTTCTTTTTGAATAAAGAGGCAATCAGAGGGATGCAGGTTGCCATGCCGCTGTAATAATCCACAACGATGGGGCAGAACACAGGCGGTGTATCAATCCCTGTCACATACTGCATTTCGGGCAGATGCTTATGCTGCTGTCCCAAACCGTACTGTCTGGGGCTGTCGAACAGGGGAGAGCGGTTCTCCGCTTCATATTCGGCAATCATTGCCTTGCCACCGCCGCTGTAGCCTGTCAGACTGTGCGCTGTCAAGGGATAATCCGTCCCGATGATACCAAGCCGAATGAGGGGATAAACCGCCGCAATAAAGCCTGTGGCATGGCAGCCGGGGTTGGCAATGCGCTTTGCATGCCTGATTTTTTCCTTATGCAGAGGGGAAAGCTCAGGAAAGCCGTATACCCAATCGGGATCTGTGCGGTGGGCTGTGCTTGCGTCAATAATGCAGGTGTTCGGGTTTTCCACCAGCTTAACCGCCTCTCTTGCCGCATCATCCGGCAGACAGAGAAAAACAACCTCTGCCTCGTTCATCAGTCTTTTTCGCTCTGCCTCATCCTTTCGCAGCTCCTCGCTGATTAAGAGGATTTCCACATCTTTGTGATTTTGCAGCTTCTGACGCAGTTGCAGACCTGTTGTGCCTGCCTGCCCGTCGATGTATACCTTATGCTTCATCAGGCTGTTCCTTCCTTTCTTTTTCTTCCGAAATAAATGATTACCCCATGGTAATGATGATTTATTCTTATTATATACTCCTTATGGGTGAAGTCAATAAATATATGTATAATTATTCAATTTTAGCGAATTGCAGAGCGAGAACGGAGAGAAATAAAAATACGAGAGATAAAATAGACAAAAATCAGAGAGAAAATCTGCAAAAACTATATAGAATTTGCCGCTGTTCTGCAAAAAAACGCTTTGGTAATTCCGATAGAAGCTGTGTATATGTGTATTGTATACACAGTTTATGCAATATTCACGCGAATATGTGAATAAAAAACAGAGGTGGCGTGTATTGTCGATGCAAAAGAAGGAATGTATCCGCAGAAAAACCGTTTGCGCTTGTTTTCGCACAAAAGTCAACAAAAAACCGTAAAACCTGTTCTTTTTTACAGAAAGGCTTGACTTTAGTGCTTCGGTATGTTATGAATGAAGAATAGTCCGACGGAAACGTCAGACAACAAATAAGGAAGATAGAGGTGCAATGACGATGAGTATCCTCTCCCAATAGAGCCGTGGGCGGCAGGAGGGGGAAAGGCGGCGTTGCCGAAGTGGCTTTTTCTGCCCAAGGGAAGAAGCTGCTGGGACATTGCAAAAAATGTAATGTACTGTCACGGATGTGGAGCGCTATCGGAATTTCAGCATATTTTTATGTTTCTGATGCCGTGCGCTTTGCGCAGGGCTTTTTTGTTTCCGAAATTTGGGGACAACCGATATCATCTTATTTATTCCTTTATTACTGTTTTTATCATTTAAGATTTTCTGAAAGGAGAAGGGTTATGAAAACAAAAAGCAACATCAAAAAAACATGGCTGGGAACGCTCTTTGTGGTTGTTCTGGTAGCGGCAGCCATGTCCGTAACCGTTTTTGCGGGCGATGCAGAAGCGGCAGAGCACACAAGTAAAATGTATGCAACCGCATGGTCTTTGGTGCCTCCGCTGGTTGCAATCATTCTGGCACTGATTACAAAGGAGGTTTATTCCTCTTTGTTCATCGGTATCGTGGTTGGCGGTCTGTTCTATGCGAACTTCAGCCCCAAGCTGACCTATCTGACGATTTTCACTGATATCACAGACGGCGGTATGCTGGCAAAGCTTTCCGACAGCGGCAATGTGGGGATTCTGATTTTCCTTGTTGTTCTGGGTATCATGGTTGCGCTGATGAATAAGGCAGGCGGCTCTGCGGCGTATGGTCGTTGGGCAGTTAAGGCAATCAAAACAAGAAGGGGCGCACTGCTGTCCACCTTCCTGCTGGGCGTTCTGGTATTCGTGGATGACTATTTCAACTGCCTGACCGTAGGCTCTGTTATGCGTCCCGTTACAGATACGCATAAGGTTTCCAGAGCGAAGCTTGCGTATATCATCGACGCAACAGCGGCTCCTATCTGTATCATTGCTCCCATTTCCTCCTGGGCTGCGGCAGTAGCCGGTGTAGTTGAGGGCATGAATGGTCTGGAGTTGTTCATCAGATCTATCCCCTATAACTTCTATGCACTGCTGAGTATTGTAGCAATGCTGACACTGACCATCACCAATACAGACTTCGGTCCTATGCTGGAGCATGAAAGAAATGCACAGCTGAACAATGATCTCTATACCACAGATGCAAGACCCTTTGCAAGTGCAGAGGCGGAATCCGAGGTAGTGGGCAACGGCAAGGTTATTGATCTGGTTCTGCCCGTTATTGTGCTGATTATCTGCTGTATCATCGGTATGATTTATACAGGCGGCTTCTTTGAAGGCGAAAGCTTCATCAATGCCTTTGCAAACTGCTCTGCACCTACAGGCCTTCTGCTTGGCTCCTCTGCGGCACTGCTGATTACCTTCTTGCTGTATATCCCTCGCCGCGTGCTGACCTTCCATCAGTTCATGGAAGCGCTTCCCGAAGGTTTTAAGGCGATGGTTCCTGCAATCATGATTCTGACATTTGCATGGACACTGTCCGGTATTACAGGGCTTCTGGGCGCGGATGTATTCGTTGCAGGTATTCTGGCAAACAGCACAGGCGTTTTGCAGGTCTTTATCCCCATTATCGTATTCTGTATCGCGGTGTTCCTTGCATTTGCAACAGGTACCTCCTGGGGTACCTTCGGTATTCTCCTGCCTATCGTTGTGCCTATTATGCAGACAGGCAGTGAAATGCTGACCATTACCGTAGCGGCTACATTGGCAGGTGCGGTTTGCGGTGACCATTGCTCTCCTATCTCCGATACCACCATCATGGCATCCACAGGTGCGCAGTGTGACCACATCAACCATGTATCCACACAGCTGCCCTATGCACTGACTGTAGCGGCTGTTTCCGCTGTGAACTACGTTCTGGCGGCACTCATCCAGAATTGGATGATCAACCTGCCTATCGCAATCGTTTCCATGGTTGTTGTAATTCTTGCTATCCGTAAATTGTACGGGGATAAGGAAGTTCCGGCAGAGAAATAAAAAGATGTTAATAAAATAGTTTATACTAAAAGCGGCGTAACCGATTTCGGTTACGCCGTTTTTTATATCCCAACAGAAAGGCAGTTGGGGAAAGGGGTTACTTATGCAATGCGCGATACAGGAATGTTACAATCTGTGCGCGTGTGCAGGGAGCATCGGGGCTGAAGGTATTTGCGCCTGTGCCGCCGGTAATGCCGTTTTCTGCCGCCCAAAGCACTGCATCATGGTAATAATCCGCTGCATTCACATCCATAAACGGATTTTCTGCCGCAACCATAGGGGACTGTTTGCTGCGCCACAGGAAGGCAACAATCTGTCCACGGGAGCAAGGAGCGTCGGGGGAGAAGGTTGTAGCGGATGTACCGCCGGTAATGCCGTTTTCGACTGCCCACAGTACCGCATTATAATAGTAGGCATCCGTAGGTACATCTGCAAAGGGCATTTCTGTGCTGCTTGGTGCAGGACTGCCTGCCGCTCTCCACAGGAAGGTTACCGCCTGCGCGCGTGTGCAGGGAGCATCGGGAGAGAAGGTTGTGGCGGATGTGCCGCCGGTAGTGCCATTCTTCACTGCCCACTGAACTGCATCATAGTAGTAGCTGTTTGCAGAAACGTCCTCGAAGGGGTTTGGTACTTCATCTTTGGACTTATCCATGATGAATGTGGTTTTAACGGTCACGTTAGAGGCGGGCATTGTGAAGGTATATTTGCTATCCTTTTCGGTCAGTGTCAGCTTCTGATCACTGCTGTCTGTAACGATTATGCGTCGAACAGCATAGCCCTTATCGGGAGTAGCAGTCAATGTAACGGTATCTCCCTTGTCGGCTGTCTTGTGGCTGGAGATTACCTCACCGTTTTTGGTGTTTTCAACGGTAATCATATAAGCGGATTTGGCTGTACCGCCACCGCCGCCGCCACCGCCGGAGGAGGAACCGCCGGAGTACTTCTTCGCTACGGTTACAGCAGCAGTTCTGCTGTCCAGACTATTTGTAACGGTATAGGGTTGATCATTTTCTGTATCATTTGCAGGGAAAGTCAATGTAGCTTTCTGTTCCGTAGCTGTACCGGTGGTCATGGCTTTGATGGAATCATTTGCCTGAATCAAGATACCGGTATCCGGCAGGTATACGCCAGTGATTGTAAATTCCACAGAACCGCCGGAGGAGGAAAGTGTTCTTGCTTCGGGGGTGAAAGCAGTCACTTTCGTGGTGCTGTCGATTACAGTGATGGTCATGGTGTTAGAGGCAATGCCGCCACCCTCTGCTGTTACGGTATACGTACCAACAGAAGGAATGGTAAGTACGCCATTCTCATCAATAGATGCGCCTTCATCTGCACAGGACCATGTCAGAGGGGGAATCGGTGTCCAATCTGCGCCATACTGGTCTTTATAGGAAACCTGAAGTGCGGCAAGATTAACTGTATGCTCAAGTTTATAGTCAACTGTAAGCATTTCGGGAATTGTAATCGTTGTCAGTTTTCTTGCGGGAAGAGCGGTTACTTCATACCAATCCGAGAAAACCTCTCCTGTTTTTGCGCGTACATGGAAGGTGCCTTCTTTTGTAAAGGAAATCTGGTTATTTTTAACTGTAATGCCGTCAGTGGGTAACTCTTGTGCATCCCATACAACAGGGCGGCTATGCTTTTTCATACTGGGGTCTCTGATTTCAACCGTCAGACCATCCTTGCCTTCGATTGCCTTTGCAGGGTCACCGGCAATGCCTGTTAATTCGCCTGCAATGGTGATTGTTCCTTCGTTAAATGCTTCTCTGGAGACATTGACTGCAATCATAGCTGTGGAATGCAGGCTATTATTCGTAGCATAGGATTTAGGTTTTTCCGCCGTTGCATAAACATCCTCGTCAATGACATATTTCAGATAAACGATGCCTTCTGTCTTACCTGCAATCAGCTTCGTGTAGCCTGTTACGGAATCGGTATCCAGTTTAGCAATGTAGTCATCGGAGACATCGTTCAGTTCCTTACCCTTTGCATCCACCAGAATCCAGTGACCTTTTTCCGGATTGAAGCCGTAATATACAGCATTTTGGGCATTCAGACCTTCCAGTCCAATGGTATCCACATATAGATATTCTCCGGTGGAAAGATTATATTCCATCACATCATTTATAGTTTTGATCTGTCTCAGCGAATAAATGGGTGCAAGACCGCTGATTTCGCTTGTCACTGCCTTATCCACAACGGTAAAGGTTGCACCTGCGGAAGCCATCGGCGCAGTTGCTGCAAGCTGAGTTTCTACAATATTCCGCAAGCCGCTATGATTATTGTACAGTTTTTCCCAAGTAATGCCGTTGGGGTCTGTCAGTGTGAATTCAACCACGCCGCGCTGACGCAGGTTCTTTCTTGCATTTGCACCGAAGGTAGCAAGCACCTGTGTGCGGGGGTCTGCGTTATTGTAGCTGGGATCTAATGTATATTCTACAATCGTTACGTTGAAGTTCAGCGCAACCGGGCAGTTATATTTCGTTGTTGTTGTGGCTTCGCTTTCGTTCTGCTTCATCATGATGTTTGTGTAAGCAGGGAGCTCAACGCCAACGTTATAGGTTGTTGTCTGCTCATCGGATTTGGATTTTTCCTCCGACCATCCGCTTTCGATGGTCTGAGAAGCGGTAAAGGTGAGATTTGCGTGACCCTTGCCGCCCAGCAGACCGACTTCATAGCCGACCTCCAGGCTTTCTTCAAAGCCATAGGACTTACTGCCGCTAATCGTACTTGTTGCTGTTGTGGAGGTTGTATTGGAAATCTCCTGCTGTGCGCTGACAGGAACATTCGTCATGTTCTTTACATTGGAAGCATAGGTATTGCTGTTTGCCTTGGGGGTGCTGGTAGTGGTCTGATAGAAGTTTCCATCATCCTCGGGCAGAATGGTTGTAATGGTAAAATCACTGAACAATACGCCCAATGCCTGATAATGCCCCTTTTTGTTTTTGCCGCTGGTTTTATATGCACCGGTTGCCATCCAGAAAACATCATCCGGATCGGTATCATTGCGAAGGGATTCGTTCTCTTTAACAGAGCTACCTCTTTTGCCGCCGGCATCCTTATAACCTTCGTGTACATTTTTTTCCATAGCAACTGTTGCCGCTGCCACAGAGTTTGCATAAATCAGTCCGCTGGAACGAACGTTGTAGTTGTTGTCTCCGCTGTGGTGATTAACAGCATAGGTGCCTGTGCTGCCTGTGGCATAAGCTAAGCCCTCTTTCAGTACATCATCAAACTGACGCTTGAATTTGCCTGTGCCGGTACCTCTGCCGTGGTCATCCTGAATACAATAAGCCAGATACTGCCATAAAGCCGCAGTGGATTTATTGTCAAGCTTTTTGTTTCTTGCAGAAAGCATATCCTGAATAAACAGCTTTGTACTGTCTGCGAAATGGTCGCTGTCTACGCCGAAATAGGTAACACCATTGACTAGATATTCCTGATCAATCGGCCCAGGGGCATCGTCGCCCCCAATGCTGGGTTTATCCTGATTTTCCTTGCCGATGGAGCAATCATCAGCATGGTAATAATCATCGTCCTCTTGGGAATAGGTCATGTACCCACACTCTGTACAATATACTTCGGGGTCTTTATAGAGGCAACTTGAAGCATTGTGCGTGTAGTCTGTTCCGTCATACGTTACGGTACAGCCGGTGGTCGGGCAGGTGAAACGACAGATTTTCTTATGGTTATCTTCTGTTTCACCGCAACTGATACACGTTACAGGTGGCTGGGTCTTATCTTTGAGCGAGCAGTCATCTTTGTGTGTATAGGTGTCAGTTTCTGTATCATGTGTCAAATAGCCACATTCCGAGCAGTATCGGCTGTCCTCTGCGTATGGACAACTGCTGTCACTATGGCTGAATGATGTACCGTCCGTTGTTGTTACGGTACAACCGTCTGTAGGACAATTAAATCGACTGATTGTGGTTGTCGTGCCGGAACCGGCATCGGGCTCATCCGCCCATGCTGTCGTCGGCAGCAGCCCTACCACCATAACCAGCGCAAGCAGGCTGCTGTATATTCGTTTTATCATAGTATTCCTCCTTTTTAGCTGAATCAATCACAGTTCTTCCCCTCGGATATCCTCCCTTCTTCAAAAAAAGTAAATAAAAAATCCACCGTACTGTTATTGTACGATGGATAAAAGGCAAAAGGCTATTAACCAAAAGTTAGGTTTTTTCTTCCAGTAATTGAAAGAGCTGTTTTCTCTTGCTATGGGTATCCCCTTCAATTTGTAGCTTGGAATAAATCTGATTGATATATTGCTTGACGCTCCCCTCGGAAAGGAACAGCTTTTCCGCAATTTCCCGATTCCGCAGACGGCTTGCCATCAGCTTCACGATTTCATATTCCCGTTCCGTCAGCGCGACAAGGGATGCAGGGCGATGCGCGGAAAGCTGCTTCTGCCGCTGTTCGGATGCCTTTCCAAGCCGTTGGATGCGCGCAAGGAGGGGCGTTTGCGGCAGCTTTTCGAGCGTTTTTTTGATATAGCGGTAATTTTCCACGAAGGGCAGAAGAAACTCATCGGGTTCTGCCTCCTGCAATGCCTGCAAAAGAAGTGCCTGTGCTTCCTCTGTTTTTCCGAGCATGGCATACGCCGCCGCGGTCTGTATCCGCAGATGCAGTGCTACCAAGGCATACTGCAGCCCTGCACAGGCGGCAAGCAATCCCTCGCTCCGCCCGATGACCTTTGCATAAGCACCCTGCGCCAGATAAACCTGATTTTCAACCATTTCTATCATGGGCTTGCCGGGAACAAGAATATTGACGGAAAAAAGCGTGTGCGTGCGGAAAATTTCGGGGATTTCCTCTGTTTCCCCCAGCAGGGCATAGTAATAGGCGGCAGTCGCATTGAAAATATTCAGCCATGCGGTATTATGCTGCTTCAGAAGATACGCACGCCGTGCCGCGAAGGAAGCTCGTTCCTCTGTTTCGATGCAGAGGGAAAGCCGTCTTGCCAGAAAATCGCAGCAGAGGGCAATGTTTTCCTGTCCATTTCCTTCAATTTGGGCATACGCCTGCTCCAAAGCAATCTGCGCGTCTGTAAATTTTCCCTGTAGAAAATAGGCTTCGGCGGACATGATTTTTTCTGCCCCCTGTCCATGCCCATTCGTGATTTTGTAATAATGGGGCATACATTCCTCCATTTCGGCAAGCTCCTTTTTGAGTGCGCCGGGCTCTCTGTGATACATCATCAGAACCGAGGGCGAGCCAAATGACCAGCCGCCGACGTTCTGTATGCTGACGGCAGGACGGGACATCTGCTTGCTTGCGCTGCGGTGGAGCCTGCTCATGGCACTGATGTCATTATACATCAGGAAGCTGAGAATCAGGTCACATTCTCCCAGAAGGTTTCCCTTTTCCTGCTCCGGCAGCTCCGGATGCTCTGCGATAGCGGTCAGCAGAAGCTCCTTCATCCGCATCATTTCGGGAATCAGCCGCCAGTTGAACATACTGCGCATCAGCACGAGAATTGCGAGCGGATGCTCCTTCAGAATCGAAACGGGACACTCCTCGATTGCCTTCAGCACTGCTTTGGGCGACAGAGAGGAAAGCAGGATGCCTGCATCCTGCTCCACAATGCGAAGCAGAGCATCATAATTTCTGCCTTGCCGATACGCCGCCATGGCATGCAGATATTGGCGGTGCTCCTCATACCAGATACCAAAACGGCTGCGGTACGCCGCTTGCTTTTCGGGCGGCAGCGTGTGAAAGGTGCGCTTCGCACATTCCTTCATCATGTGGTGAAAACGATAGACCTTCCCATCGGGCAGACGCTTCACAAAGGCATTTTGCTCCGTCAGTGTGGTCAGCAGCTTTTCTGTATGGGGAGTTTCTGTAATAAAGTGCGCCATTTCCAGCGTAAATTCATCCGCAAGCCCCATAACCGCGAGGAATTCTCTTGCATCCGCAGGCAGGGGCGCAATCATTGCGGCGGTAAACATGGTGTAGATATCGGATTTACGATTGGGCAGAGTGCCGCGTTCCGCAAGCGTACGCAGATGCAGATAAATTGCGGAAAACCAACCCTCACTCATATAAAGCAGGGAGGAAATTTCTGCATCCGAAAGGGCAGTGCCACAGCGGTGTGCATAAACGGCAAGCTCTGCATGGTTCAGACGCAGCTCTGCCGTGCCAAGCTGACAGAGCCTGCCGCCCAGACGTACCTGTGCCGCAAAGGGCAGGAAACGGTCGCGGCTTGCTACAATGACATGCACATTTTCGGGCAGACGGTTCGCCAGCGTGCAGAGAAAGGCAGCGGTGTGTACATCTGTCAGCAGATGAAAATCGTCAATGAAAAGATAGCATGGCTTCTCTCCTGCAAGCGCATGGCAAAGGTCATCTGAAAGCAGACTGCCGCCGGCAGCATCCGTTGGGCAGGGGTAATCCAGCAAAATGGAAAGCCCTGCACGCAAAAAGGCATCCTGTACGCTTTTCCAGAAAATTGCGAGATTGTCGGAATAGACGCTGATACGGATGATGCGCGCGTTTTCCTCTTTCCTGCGCTCCGCAAGATACCAGTTGACAGCGGTTGTTTTGCCATAGCCCATTGGTGCAACCACAGCTGTCAGCGCACAGCGCGAAATTGGGCGCAGTGCCTCCTGTAATCGTTCAGATATGTATATGGTGTTAAAATCCTGCTTTCGTTTCGGCATGCGATGCACCTCGTTCGTTCAAAGGGATTTGATATTTTTTTATTTTAGCATAGCTTTTTGCCTTTTGGAATACTTTTTGGGCAGAGGAGGCTATGATAAAATGCAATAAAATCGCCCTTTGCAGTCAGGAGGGGAGCAAAGCTGCAAGCCCTAGCAGAACTATCGCAAACAGAAGATTCGCAAGGGTAAACCAGAGCAGATATTTCCCCTTTCCGACATTCGGTATCTGTGCGAAATATTTATAGGAAATCAGACTTGCCATAGAGGCAATCAATGTCCCCAGACCACCGATATTCACCCCTGCAAGCAAAAGGTCATATCGGTCGGTAAATTCTGAAAGCAGAACCGCCGCAGGCACATTGCTGATGAGCTGACAGCTCAGAAAAGAAACAAGCACCTCTCTGCCATAGAGCAGTGCTTGGAGGGCTTCTCGTATGGCGGAAATCCGTTCCAGATTCCCAATCAGGATAAAGAAAAATACAAACGTGAGCAGCAGGCAGTAATCCACCTCTTTCAGAATCCTTTTTTGAAACAGCAGAAACCACACCAGTGCCAACGCCAACAGCGGCAGAACGGGCAGGATGCGGAAAACTGCCAGCAGGCAAAGAAAAAACAGCACCGTCAAGCCGAAAAGCTGTTGCTTTTCGGCTCTTGTCCGTGTGGGTGGCGTTGCCTGCGGCTGTGTGGCTAAGGAGGTGTTTCCCTGCAAAAAGCAGAGCAGAAGCAGCAGAAAGAAGGACACGAGAACAAACGGCAGGGTAATTCTGAAAAACGCCCCGACCCCAATCCCCGAAATGGTATAAAGATAGAGATTCTGCGGATTGCCAACAGGGGTCAGCATACTGCCCAGATTGGCGGCAATCGTTTGCAGAACAATAACGGGAATCAGCTTTTCCTCTAAATGCACGCGCTGCAGCAGTAAAATCGTGAACGGCACAAAGGTAATCAGTGCCACATCATTGGTCACAAGCATCGCGGAAAAAAAGCACAGCATGACTAGGGTCAGCGCCAACTGCCGCATTTTTTTCGCCCTTGCCAGAAGCAGATTTGCCATGCGGTCGAAGATGCCAAGCGCGCGAAAGCCTGCCAATACTGCCATCAGCGAGAAAAGCAGAATCAGCACCCTTGTATCAACGTAGCCAAGATACGCTGCATCGGGCGGCACAATGCATGCCGAAAGCACTGCCAACAGGCAGGCAATGCAGAGTATGGTTTCTTTTTTAAAAAATGTGAGTAGTTTTTCTTTCATGGTTCATTCATCCGTTTTTGATTTATTTTTTGGCTTGCTTTCGCATAGCTGTGACAATTATACGGCGGTGGGGCGACTTCTGCAAGTGTTGTTTTTGCTTGCGGAAAGAGGAAGAACAGGGTAAAATAAAAAAAGAGAAGAAAGGAGGTTCCTCCATGAATCTGAATGAAATTATTGCTGTCAATTTAAAACGGCTGCGCGCAGAGCGTGGCTTCAGTTTGGGAAAGCTGTCGGAGCTTTCCGGTGTCAGCAAGGTTATGCTCAGCCAGATTGAGAAGGGCGAATCCAACCCTACCATCAACACTCTCTGGAAGATCGCAGGTGGCTTACAGGTTTCCTATACAAAGCTGATTGATGAGCAGATTGATGCGCCTCTGCTGATTCGAAAAGAGGAAAGCGTTATTGCGGAGTATGACGGCTATCGTGCCTATCATTACAATACAGCCAACCCTGCGCGCGATTTTGAGTTTTTCAACGGCGAATTGGATGCACATAAGGAATACACTTCCGAAGGGCATGGCATGAATACGCATGAATATCTTCTGGTGACGCGAGGGGAAATGGTTCTGCGTTACGGCGGCGAGGAATATCTCCTCAGAGAAGGGGATTTCATCCATTTTGACTGCACCCAGCCCCATACCTACTGCAACCGCGGGGAAAGCATGACGGAATTTACCAATATCGTGTATTATATCGGCTAAGGAGGACAACTATGTTTTATATCGGCTGTCATTTATCCGCCGCCAAGGGCTATCTTGCCATGGGGAAGGAGGCAGTGAAGCTTGGGGCGAATGTGTTCCAGTTTTTCACCAGAAACCCCAGAGGCGGCTCGGTGAAGGCACTTGATTTGGAGGATATCGAAAAATATAATGCCTTTCATGCGGAGCACCGCTTCGGCACACTGCTTGCCCATGCACCCTATACCATGAACCCCTGTGCCGCGAAGGAGGATTTGCGCACCTTCGCCAGAAATACCATGAAGGAGGACTTGGCAAGGCTGGAGCTTCTGCCCGATGTGATGTTTAATTTCCACCCCGGCAGCCATGTGAAGCAGGGGACGGAAATCGGAATTCCCCTCATTGCGGATGCGCTGAATGAAATTCTTTCTGCGGAAGGCAAAACCCTCGTCCTTTTGGAAACCATGGCAGGGAAGGGCAGTGAGGTTGGCAGAAGCTTTGAGGAGCTGCGCGCCATTTTGGACAGAGTGGAGCAGAAGGAGCGCATGGGCGTTTGTCTGGATACCTGCCATGTGTATGATGGCGGCTATGACATCATCGGGGATTTGGACGGCGTTCTGCAGGTGTTTGATGACATCATCGGCTTGGACAGGCTGAAAGCCATTCACCTGAACGACAGCAAGAATCCCATCGGCAGTCATAAGGACAGACACGAGAAAATCGGTGAGGGTACGCTTGGTCTGGCAGGCATTGCAAATATTATCAACCACCCGAAGCTGTGCCATCTGCCGTTTTATCTGGAAACACCGAACGAGGCGGCGGGCTACGCCAAAGAGATTTCTCTTTTAAAAAGCCTGCGCGAGGAAAAATAAGAAACGATTTGAGAAACGAGAAAAATTTTCAATAGCAAGCTTCAATAACAATAAGGAGGGAATGGATATGGCAACACCTCATATTTCTGCCGAAAAAGGCGATTTTGCAAAAACAGTATTGATGCCCGGCGACCCTTTACGGGCGAAATTCATTGCGGAAACATTTCTGACCGATGCCGTGGAGGTCAACCACACCCGTGGGATTCTCGGCTATACGGGTCTATATAAGGGCAAAAGGGTTTCTGTTATGGCGAGCGGCATGGGCTGCCCTTCCATCGGCATTTACAGCCATGAATTGTTCAATTTCTATGATGTGGAAAACATCATCCGCATCGGCTCGTCCCCCCTGACGCCCGCACCGCTTTTGATGGATCTCTGGTCGAGAGTGCAAGCATTGCACCCCGATATTAAATTCCAGATCGTGCCCTTTGAGAACACGCCGGAAAATGCGCGGGAAATTCTTGCCAATCTCGGCAAAAACATTGATATTGTAGGCGGTATTTTTGATGAGACCATGCTGCACCTGCGGGGCTGTGCTGGGCTGGAATTGGTCAGAGGCCCGTTCCACTGGGCTGTTTCCATTCCCCATCGACTGGCAGCAAAGGATAAATTACAGATCACAGATCTTTATGGCGAAAATCTCATGCTGATGCACCGGGGCTGGAGCCATTATGTGGATCAACTCCGGGATGACCTCTGGCAGCACCATCCGCAGATCCATATCGTAGATTTCGACTTTTATAACATGGATGTGTTCAACCGCTGTGAGAACACCAATGATGTTTTGCTGGCTATTCCCGGTTGGGCAACTGTCCATCCGCTTTTGAAGGTAATCCCAATGGAATGGAATTACAGCATCCCCTATGGCATTCTCCATTCCCCGGAGCCGACACCGACGGTACAGCGCTTTTTGGATGCAGCCAAAATCATCAGCAAAGAGCTGTACAGCTGATTATAACCCAAAGGTATATACTGATGAACAAAGCGAGACTTCCGAGGAAGTCTCGCTTTTCTTATAATAGGGGCAGAAAAAGCGAAAGGAGCTCCTGATATGAACAACTTCA
>ENA-OUQM01001144-OUQM01001144.1-human-gut-metagenome-genome-assembly--contig:-NODE-1144-length-15220-cov-3.777514_pt1 | contig 15220 bp, 10 predicted proteins | sample MGYA00237949_ERZ548830 | MGnify/ENA primary metagenome ERZ548830 (study PRJEB26490, sample SAMN05194706) | human gut metagenome | biome: terrestrial biome; feature: human-associated habitat; material...
CTTGCTGCGCTGGGCGCTATTTTTGCACTCGAGCTCTTACTGGTTTTCTTGTATTCCTCCTTTTTGCGTGCACCTGGAAGCGGAGAGTTCCGTTTGGTGCTCAGCGGGATGAGGGTGGTGCTTTGCTTTGCTTCCATGCCGATCGCGAAGAGGTTTCGCAGCATCGCCTCAGGCCAAGATTTGGGAGACGCCATCAGCATCATGATGTTCGTCGAGGGCTATCCGAAAGGGAAGGAACCGCCGGCCACGTGGTTCTATCGAGTGCTCCTCACCAACCTGCCGGCGTTTTATACGTTCTATATCGTGCTACTTGCTGCCGCGTTGATTGCCGTCGCGTACGCTTAGAGATCGATGTGGTTTAAGGTAATACCAGCTCAAGGCATGTGTTAAAGGGAATAGACAAGGGTTTCCGAGGTGAATTGCAAGGTCGAGGTTTAGGCGGGTGTACACTTAGCGCATGAAGTCCCAGCCATGATGATGGGGAGGCCGCGATGTGGCAGGAAAACGTTGTCGCACAGCAGACGCGTTCGGAAGATCCTGGCATCGATTGCGCTAAGCACGATGGGCCGGACGTGAATTCAAGCGGGCTTACTAGTCCGCTCGCCAAGCGAATCCGAGGCCTTCGCGAGGGTGCGGGCATGTCGCAAGCGCGCCTGGCCGAGCTCGTGCTCGTGTCGCGTCAGACGGTAATCAACTGGGAAAAGGGTCGCACGTTACCGGACGCCGAGAGTCTCAAACGACTTTCCGCTGCGTTTGGCATCACGTTGGACGCGCTTTTGGACGAACGTTCAGAGGAGTATTTGCGCCAAACCGCACGCGATCGAAGAGCAATCAAGGTCGCAATCGCGCTCAATTGCCTCTGGATGCTAGAGATACTCGTGGGCATCGTCGTCACATCGATCGCGCACAAGTTCCTTTCCCCCGATCAGGCGTATGCGATCTCCGATACTGAAAACATCGTACATTTGTCAATTATGATTGCGAGCATCGTTGCTTCGTGGAAAATGCAGGGGATCAAAATTGAGCACAACCTTGAGAGCGTCGTAGATGTCGCGGCGTTTTTGGAAGGGTATGAGCCCGGCTCGGCGTTGCCGCAGACGTTCGTATGGCGCTGGCTGCTGCCACATTGGACATTGGTGACCACCGTGCTTTCGATCTGCGCCATTGCGTGGACCTTCGTCCTTCTGATCGCTTTGAAGCTGGCGTGATGCGGTGCCGCGCGTGGGTCCGTATGTAACAAATTGGGCGCCGTACGCGAAAATGCGCACGGCGCCTATGCAAGATGGCCCGAATTCCGTGCGGAGCTCGGTGGCTCATTGCGGGTGTGCGGGTCTCTGCGGTTGGAACGGCCCCTTACGGCATGATGCTGTTGGCGCCGTCCACGATGACGCTCTGGCCGGAGAAGTAGCAGGAGTCAGGACCGGCGAGGAAGGCGATGACGGGCGCGATGTCCATCTCGGGGTCGCCGAAGCGTTTCATCGGGTTGAGATTGACCTGCTTGGCGTACTCCTCCGGGAACTTCTCGGCCCATGCCTTGGCGGCCGGGGACTCGGCGCCGGGCAGCACAACGTTGACGGTGATACCGTACTGGCCCCACTCCTTGGCGGCGATCTTGGTCAGACCGCGCAGGGCCTCTTTGTTGGAGCCGTAGGCGAGCTGGCCGGCGATGCCGAACATGCCGGTGGCGGAGGCGAAGTTGATGATGCGGCCCTCGTGCTGCTCCTTCATGTGGGGGAAGGCGGCCTGCATATAGTTGAGGGAGCCGATCACACCGGACTCCCAGGCCTTGAGCATGTTGTCGTATTCGGTGTCCTCGACGGGCTGGGAGGGGACGATGGCCTGGCCGTTGTTGACGATGACGTCGATGGAGCCGTAGGTCTCGACGGCCTTCGCAACGACCTCGAAGACGCGCTCGCGGTCGGCGGAGTCGCAGGTCATGGCAAAGCCCTCGCCGCCGAGCTCGCGGATCTCGGCGATGGTGGCCTCAATGGGCTCCAGGCGACGGCCGGTGGCGATGACCTTGACGCCGCGCTTGGCCAGGCACAGGGCAATGCCCTTGCCGATGCCCTGGCCGGCACCGGTGACGACGGCGACCTTCTCGTTGAGCTGCTTCATGATGGTTCCTCTCTCCTCTGAAGCCGGCGTGCGCGGGATTGCGCAGGTGCATTTGGCAATGCGCACGCATTTGCACGGTTTGTATCCAGATGCCGATGCTTTAAGCGGGTGAACTGGAATTCACCGCTGGGCGGCGACCCGTTATTCCGTTATCGGTATGCGGAGGAGGGAAAGCATCCGCGCGCGATGGTACTCTGTAGTGGTTGAGATTTGACTATCGGGGAGGCCCACGTGACGGAGCAGCAGAGCTTGTTTGGCGATATGGCGACGGATGACGGCGCGCGGACGGATGGCGCTTCGGCGACTGCCGAGTCTCCGCAGGACGTCCGCGCTCAGGCCGCAGCGCGCGCGGCCGAGCTGCGCCACCTGCTCGATTACCACGCCTATCGCTACTACGCCCTCGATGCGCCCGAGATCACGGACGCTGCTTTCGACAAGCTGCTGGCCGAGCTTCAGCAGATCGAGGCGGCCCATCCCGAGCTCGTCACCCCCGACTCCTACACCCAGCGCGTGGGCGGCTACGTGTCTGAGCAGTTCACGCCTGTCACGCATATGGCGCGCATGTATTCCATGGACGACGCCATGAATCTCGAGGAGCTCGACGAGTGGCTCGTCCGTACGGAGGAGGCGCTCGGCGCGGGGCGCGTTGCCTACACCTGTGAGCTCAAGATCGACGGCCTCGGCGTGGCCATCACCTATCAGAACGGTTCTTTCGTGCGCGCCGCCACGCGCGGCGATGGTACGACGGGCGAGGACGTTTCGCTCAACGTGCGCACCATCAAAGACGTGCCCATGCACCTCTCCGAGGCCGCGTTGGCCCACATGGGGGCTGACCGCGGAACTACCATCGAGGTCCGTGGTGAGGTCTACATGCCCAAGGGCAGCTTCGCTCGTCTGAATGCGGAGGCCGACGCCGAGGGTCGCGAGCCCTTTGCCAACCCCCGCAACGCCGCCGCGGGCAGCCTGCGCCAGAAGGACCCCAAGGTCACCGCGACGCGCAGCCTTGCCACCTTCATCTACTCGATCGCCGACACGGCGCCCTTGCATGTGGACTCCCAGCATGCGTTCCTCGACTGGCTGCGCGAGGCAGGCTTTTCCGTCAACGCATCCGTGGCACGCTGCACCTCGCCCGAGGAGGTTCACGCCTTCTGCGCCGATGCGCTCGCGCATCGCGGAGACTTGGATTACGACATCGACGGTGTGGTTGTGAAGGTCGATGGGTTCGACCAGCAGACCGATCTCGGCTTCACCGCCCGCGCACCGCGCTGGGCCATCGCCTTCAAGTTCCCGCCGGAGGAGAAGGCCACCGTTCTGCGTGAGATTCGCATCCAGGTGGGGCGCACCGGCGTGCTCACCCCGGTTGCCGAGTTCGACCCCGTCACGGTGGCCGGTTCCACCATCGCCCGCGCAACTCTGCACAACCTCGACGAGATCCGCCGCAAGGATGTGCGCGTGGGCGATACCATCATCGTCCACAAGGCCGGCGACGTCATTCCCGAGGTCGTTGGTCCGGTGCTGGACAAGCGCCCCGCCGACGCGGTCGAGTGGGATATGCCCGAGGCTTGCCCCGCCTGCGGCAGTCCCGTGGTGCACGAGGGTGACGAGGTGGCGTACCGCTGCGTGTCTCTCGATTGCCCCGCGCAGCTCAAGGAGCGCCTCATCCACTGGGTGAGCCGTGGCTGCATGGACGTGGACGGCCTGGGCGACGAGCTCATCGACAAAATAATCGAGGCGGGTCTGCTGCGCGATGTCGCCGATTTCTACACGCTCGATGCCGATTCCATCGCTGCGCTCGACACGGGCCGAACCTACGCCAAGGACGACAAGAAGAGGGGCGTGGCCGCGGGTGACCCCATCAAGGTCGGTCACACCATCGCCGGCAAGGTGATGGACGAGCTCGTCCGTTCCAAGGCGCAGCCGCTCTCGCGCGTGCTGTTCGCCCTCGGTATCCGCCATGTGGGCAAGTCGGTCGCCGAGGTCCTGGCGCAGCGCTTCCTCACCATCGATGCTCTGGCGGCCGCATCCGAGGAGGATATCGCGGCGTGCGAGGGCATCGGGCCCAAGATCGCGGCATCCGTCCGCGAGTTCCTCTCCGTGCCCGAGAACCTCGAGGTCTTGCAGCGCCTGCGTGAGGCCGGTCTCGCGCTCGAGGAGAACTTGGGTGCGGCGGTGGTACAGGCGGCCCAAGAGACCGGCGTCGATGCCGACCTGGCGGCGGGGCAGCCGCTGGACGGCCTCACCTTCGTACTCACCGGCACGCTCGTCAACCGCACACGCGACGAGGCGGGTGCGGCCCTCAAGCTCCTCGGCGCCAAGGTCTCCGGATCGGTTTCGAAAAAGACGAGCTACCTGGTAGCGGGCCCCAAGGCGGGTTCCAAGCTCACCAAGGCCGAGAGTCTGGGTGTTCCCGTGCTCGACGAGGAGGCCCTGGAGCGGATCCTCGCCACGGGCGAGGTGCCACAGGTGTAGTCGGCAGTGGAGCGCCGATGCGAAAAGTAGGCGGCGCTTCGCATGCCCGCGCAGGTCGCGGCAGTAGAATGATGCGCGGACGAATTCGATGAGAGGACGACGCGCATGATTAAGCTGTTTGCGAGCGATTTGGACGGCACCCTGCTCAACGGTCTGCATGAGGCGGACCGCACAATCCGCGGTGCGATACAGGAGGCCATTGCCCAGGGAGCTCATGTGGTGCCCGCGACAGGTCGTTCCCTCTTGCCCGCCGGCGAGCATGGGTTCACGGGCCTCAAGGTCGACGCGGTCTGCGCGAATGGCTCGATCATCCGCGGGAGGAACGGCGAGCTGCTCAAGACCTTCACGGTCGATCCGGCGTTCGTGGAGGAGCTCATCCGTTCTTTCCCGCAGATCTGCTTCGATTGCTGCACGCCCGACGGCATGTTCTCAAGTGGCAGCTTTGAGATGCACCAAGAGGGGTTCGCCCGCGACAACCTGTTTCGTCGCATCGTGATGCGCGGCATGCGTGCTCGGGGAGGAACGCACGAGGAGCAGTTCTTCGACCAATCGATCAGCTCGATCCTCTCCCATGATGTGTGCAAGATCAACTGCCGCGTGACGAGCGACGACCTCGAGCGGGAGCTCAAGGCGTTTTTGGCCGATCACGCCGACACGGTGGTCAATGCGCCGTTCGATCCCGTGATGTTCGAGATCACGGACAAGGATTGCAACAAGGGGGCCTCGATCGCGTGGCTTGGCCGCCATTACGGTATCGAAGAAGATGAGATCGCCGTGTACGGCGATGGCGGCAACGACCTGGTTATGTTGCGTCGGTTCCGTCATTCATACGCGACGGCTAACGGTAGTCCCGAGGCCAAGGCGGCGGCGAGTGCGGTCATCGGCCGCTGCGAGTTCCACGCCGTGCCCAAGCACATCCTCCAGACGCTTCGCGCCCAGCGTGGTCGCGTTGTGATCGAATAAATGAAAATGGGGCCCGTGTGAGCGGGCCCCGATTCGCATAAAGCGGTGCGACGCGTCCGTCGCGATATGGCTTAACGCGCCTTTTGCACGTAGTCGTAGACAAAGCTCGCAATGGCAGCCGAGTCGTTGATGTCGAGGAACGGCGGCAGATGGATGTCCGCCTCGGAGAAGGCGCGCCCGGCTTCCTCTGCGGCAGCGCGGGCCTGCTTGACCGCTCGGGTGCGGAAATCGCGCGCCACCACGTCGTTGCAGGCGACGGCGATCGTGTCGTCATTGATGAGCTCGAAGGAATCGCGCCCGCGCATGCGGTCGATGCCCGAGCGGGCGACCACGATGCTCGGCAGGCCTGCGGCCTTGTAGCCCTCGACGATGACGGTATCCACATCGGTGTAGCGCGTGAGCATGTCCAGCACGGGCACCTCTTCGGTCGTGCGGGAGTATTCGGCGTACATGTCCGGCGAGATCAGGCCCACATGGCGGCTGCCTGCCTGCGCATGGCGCCAGGAATCCTTGCCGGGCTGATCGATGTCGAAACCCTTGTGCCCGTGGTGCTTGATGGAGCCGACGCGGACGCCGCGCTGCGCGAGACGGGAAATGACCTTCTCCACCAGCGTGGTCTTGCCGGCGTTCTGGTAGCCCACAAAGGCGACGGCGGGCGCCGGCGTGCCCGTGCGCGGCCCGCCGGGAAGCGGGGAGGGGGGTTCGGCGGCGATGATCTCGGCTTCCTTTGCCTCGGCATCGACCTCGTCGGTGTGGGCGCGCTCCCCGTCTCGTTCCCAGAGGCCGGAACGCCCGCCTTCCTTCCGCAGTAGGCGGACATCGACGATCTCCATACCGCGGTCCACGGCCTTGCACATGTCGTAGATGGTGAGGCAGGCGGTCGAGGCGGCCGTGAGCGCCTCCATCTCGATGCCGGTTACGCCCGTGACTCCACAGGTGGCGAGCACGTGGAAGCCCACGCGATGGTCCTCGCGCGCCGGCGCCCAGCCGGGGGCCGCGACCGCGGAGGACGAGATGGGCTCGATCTCGACTTTCGCCTTGGTGATATTGAGCGGGTGGCACATGGGGATGAGGTCGCTCGTGCGCTTGCTCGCCATGATGCCGGCGACGCGCGCGCATGCGAGGACGTCGCCCTTTTTGGCGCGGTCCTCGAGCACCATGGCCTGGGTTTCAGGGTGCATGAGGATGGTGCCCTCGGCGATCGCGATGCGTTTGGTGACCTGTTTGTCTCCCACGTCGACCATGCGCACGTCGCCGTGCTCGTCGACATGTGTGAGATCGTCGCGGTAGGCGTCGCGCTCGCCGGAGGAGGCGGGGGAGTTCGTCGTGTGCTCCGACTTGGTGGGGCCTGGCGCGCCTCTGCGCTCGCCCCCCTCGACAAGGGTGAGTTCGGAAGCCTCGCCCACAACGGCAGCGGGGTACTTCTCGTGCACGGTGCGACCGAGGGTGCGCGGGCGTTCGGGTTTATCGGGGGTGTGAGTGGTCATGGGGATCACCCTCCAATCTGCGACATGAATCGCTGGGTGCCGTCGATGTCGTCGTGCTGGCGGGGTTTGCGGGCGATGGCATTGCGGTAGATAGCGCGGACCGTGTCTTCATCGCCGGAGCGCAGGGCCTCGCGTACGGGATACTCGGCATCGGAGAACAGGCAGGGGCGAATCGTTCCGTCGGCGGTGAGGCGCAGGCGGTTGCACGACTCGCAGAAATGGTTGGACATGGCCGAGATGAACCCGACGGTGCCGGCCGCGTTGGGGAAGGCCCAGTAACGCGCGGGGCCCGCTCCAAGGGGACCGCCGTTTTGCACGGGTTCGAGTGCGCCGAGGCCCGCGGCGGCAGCTTCGGAGGAGATACGCTCGCGAAGCTCGGTGGAGGGGACCACATCGCTCGCGTCCCACAGGTCAGGGTTGAGCGCGCCGCCGGTTCCAGCCGCTCCGGCTCCGCAGTGCGGGTCGAGCCCGTGGCCGCTGCTCGGGTCTTCGGCGGATGCGCTCTGACCACCGCCGATGGGCATGTACTCGATAAACCGTACATGGACCGGGCGGTCGACGGACAGGCGCGCGAGGTTGAGTACGTCCTGATCCATACGACGTACGACGACGGTGTTCACCTTGACCGGCGTGAAGCCGTATTCGAGCGCGGCGTCGATGCCGGCGAGCGCCTGTTCGACGCGGCCGAGGCGCGTGATCTGGGAAAACCGTGCGGGGTCGAGCGTGTCGAGCGAGATGTTGACACGATCCAAGCCTGCTGCGCGCAGGTCGGCCGCCATGCGCGGCAGCAGGGCGCCGTTGGTGGTGAGGGAGATGTCCTCGATCTCGGAAATCGAGCGGATTTCCTCGATGAGCGGCACGATGCGATGGGAGACGAGCGGTTCGCCGCCGGTGAGGCGGACGCGCGTGATGCCCTCCTGCGCCACGATGCGCACGAAGCGGGCGATCTCCTCGGCGGTGAGCAGCTCGCCGTGGGCGCGCGCGGGCACGCCTTTCTCGGGCATGCAGTACACGCAGCGGAAGTTGCATTTATCCGTCACGGAGATGCGCAGGTAGTTGATGCCGCGGCCAAAGCCGTCGTGTAGTTCGCGGGCCATGCGCGCCTTTCGGGTGGTCGTATGGGGTGTCAGCCTAAGTATGAACCTATGGTACCCGAACCGCGCTTCGACAGGGCAATTGGTCAATTGGGGACAGGTACAAATTGCGCAGTCTGCATCGGTTTCCAATTGAACGGTCGCGAATGTGCCTGGTATATCGCTTTGATACACTAGTGCACTAAAGTGCAAGAGGAGGGGGAGCATGAAGAAGGGCTCGATCGAACGGGGGCGTCGCGGCTTGTTTTTCGCCACGCCGCAGCTGACGCATCAGATACGCCGGTTCATCGCGGCCCGCTTTTTCCTGTATCTCGGCGCCATGTGCAGCTATTTCATCGGGGTGATGGGCACCCTGACCTTCTCCATGGGTGCAGGTGTGGGCGATAACGCCATTGCCGTGGGGCTGCTCAATTTGTGCATCGTGATCGGCCAAATCCGAGGTGGAGCTCTCCTCGATAGAATCGGGCCGCGCGTGTTCTTCCGATTGGCGGCATTCGGCTTGATTTTGAGCGGCCTGTTGTATCAGGTGGTGGGGACGAGCATCGCGGGCGTGTTTCTCGGCGCGGCGGTCTTCGGCATGACTTGGGGAATCGCCGATACGGTGCCCCGTGCGTTCCCGGCGTATTTCACTGCTGACCTCGACGAGCTCAAGCGTGTCAACGCACTCGTGACGTTGACGGGCAACCTCGCGATCGTCATCGGTCCTATCGCTGGTGGCGCAATCGCGCTCGTTGCACCCACGCAGGCGGTGTTCCTCTTCATGGTCGCGTGCGCCGCCATCTCCCTCATTCCCGGATGGGGCATCGAGGCCCTGCGAGAACCTGAGGTCGCGGCGGGCAGTGCGGATGAGGGCTTCGATGCTCCGAGCGGTTCGGTCTCCGCGGGCTTCTCGGCGATTTTCGGCAGCAAGGTTCTCACCTTGCTGTTTTGGGCGACCATGCTCTCGTTCATGGGGTACGGCGCGTTCGACCCGCTCGAGTCCCTGTTCTACCGGGATGTGCTCAAGGTGGGCGCCTCTTGGATGGGCTGGCTTTCCGCGTTGTCGGGCGTGGGCGGGCTGTTGGGCGCGGCGATCGCCGGCGTGTTGCCCCCTCGCTTCGTCAACGTGCGCGCCCTACTCGTTGTGCTGTTCGTCACGGGGGCCGGGAGCCTGCTGTATGTCGCGACTCCGTATGTGCTCGTGGCGTGTGCGGGGCAGTTCATCCTCGGTGTTGCATTTTCAGCGTTCGGCCCCATTAAGGACACGCTGGTCCAGATTCACACGCCGCTCGACCGTATTGGGCGTGTGAACGCCGCCATGGGCGCGGGCAATAACCTTGCGGGGGCCATCCCGCTGCTCTGTGCACCCGCTCTTGCTCATGTCCTGGGCGTGCAGGGAACCCTTGTGGCCGCCGGGGTGCTGGTGGTCGTCGTACCGCTCGCGATTCTCATTATGCGAGGCAGAGAGATTGGCGATCTCGTCGACGAGGAGCGCGCTCGAGAGGCCGCGGGCTTTGCCGATGAGGGCCGCGCCGGGGGAGTTTGCGGCTTTGGCGACGATGGCCTCGCTGGGGGGCAGTCGAAGGGCCTCTAACGGGAATGTCGCTCGGCCGCAATTGGTGCCTGTCCCCAAATGTGCTGCGACGACCGAGCGGATGCAATATGGGGAAAACTGGTATTAAAAAGTGTAAATTTGTGGAGAAGGCGTGCATGGCTTCGATGTCGTCGTGGACCCGTCTTGCCGTGTCGAAAAACCTCGGATAGGCTGGTAATACACGCTGTTCACTTGGGAGACGTGATATTTATGCCGCGCGAGACCACGCAGCACCACACTGATCTGGAAATCTCGAATATCGACGAGGAGTCGGGTGAGCCTGACTGTATGGGCTCGGCTGAACCGGATGTCCCGGGCGAGCCGTGCGCCTCGGCTGGGCCGGATGCCTCGGATGGGACGGGGGCCTCGGCTGAGCCGTGCGCCTTGGGCGAGCCGTGCGCTTCAGATAGAGCGGCAGCCTCGGACGAACCTGCCAAGTTCCTCATCGCGGGCTTGCGCCCCCTCGACTTCGTCAAGCGTATAGCCATCATCCTCATCGGTTCGGCCATCTTCACGTTCGGCGTCCACAACATCCATAACGTCACGGGCATCACCGAGGGGGGCATCATCGGCTTGGTGCTGTTCGGTAACCACTGGTTCGGCATCCCGCCGTCGATCGTGTCGCCGGCGCTTGACTGCCTGTCCTACGCCGTGGCGCTTAAGGTCCTGGGCGGCGGCTTTTTGGGCTGGTCGGCCGTGGCGACCGTCGCGGTCGCGGGCTTTTACCGCTTGTGGGAGAGCCTGCCCTACATGTTGCCCGACCTTACGAACAATCCGCTGCTCGCCGCTGTGCTCGGCGCGTTGTTCGTGGGCGTGGGCGTGGGCCTGGTGATTCGCCAGGGCGCCTCGGCCGGCGGTGACGACGCGTTGGCGCTCTCGATCTCCAAGATCACCGGGTGGCGCGTGGGCCGCTGCTACCTGTTCACCGACCTCTCGGTGCTCGCGCTCTCCCTCACCTATATTCCGGTGGTGAAGATCGCCTTCTCGCTCATCACGGTAACGATCTCCTCTGCGGTGATCGATGTGGTGAAGGACGCCTCGTGGGATCATGTCGAGCAATTCACCGAATGGTTGCGAGAGAGGCGTCGCGCGCGGGCGTAGTGCGCCAGCTTGCCCGTCTCGAAAGAACGTGTATCGTACGGGGCACTCCATGCAAGTGGAGTGCCCCGTTTGTCTATAATGGAGCGATTGCACGGAAGAACCGAAAGGAGCGCACATGGCGGTACTGACACAAGACGACGTGCGCGCGATCGCCGATTACGCGACCATCGCGCTCGATGAGACCGAGCTCGCCGCGATGACGTCGTACTTGAACGACGCCGTGGCCATGCTCGAGCCCATACTGGATTATGCGGCCGAGGATGTCGAGCCGACGTTTCATCCGGACGGCGGCATTGCGAATGTGATGCGGCCCGATCAAGCCGATGAGGGCCGTGCCCTCGGCATCGATGAGGCTCTGTCCAACGCCGCCTCTGCGCGTGACGGCCAGTTCCGCGTGCCCTCGATCATGGGTGATGGGGGTGAGCGCTAATGGCGACATTCATCGATTCCCTCACCGCTGTGGATATCGCCGCGGGTGTGCGAGCTGGAGAGTTCAGCGCCGTCGAGGTGGCCCGCGCGGCGCTGTCCGCCATCGATGCGCGCGAGTCAGATGTCCAGGCATTTCTTCAGGTCACGCCTGAGGTGGCTCTTGGCGCCGCCGCCCGTGTGGACGCGCTTCGCGCCGCCGGCGAGCCCCTGCCGCCGCTGGCCGGCGTGCCGCTGGCCATCAAGGACAACATGAATATGCTGGGCACGCGTACTACCTGCGCCTCTCGTATGCTGGAGAACTACGAGTCGCCCTATACCGCCACGTGCGTCCAGCGCATGCTCGACGCGGGCTGCGTGCCGCTCGGCAAGGCCAATATGGACGAGTTCGCGTTCGGCTCCTCCACGGAGAGCTCGGCGTTTCACCGTACGAACAACCCATGGGACCTCGAGCGTGTTCCCGGCGGCTCCTCCGGAGGTTCGGCCGCGGCGGTCGCCTCGGGCATGGCAACACTTTCCCTGGGATCGGATACCGGCGGTTCGATTCGCCAGCCTGCGGCGCTTTGCGGCGTGGTTGGTGTGAAGCCCACATACGGAACCGTGTCGCGTTACGGTGTGGTGGCGTTCGGATCTTCGCTTGACCAGGTCGGTCCGTTCGGTCGTACGACCGCCGACGTCGCGCTCTCCCTGGATGCGCTCGTGTCCGGCGGACGCGATGCATACGACGGCACGAGCCGCGATGTCGAGGCCTCCTTTGCCGCGCATCTCGAGGATGGAGTCGCGGGCAGGCGCGTGGGCATTGTCCCGGCGTTCATGGAGGCCGCGGGTCTTGCGCCCGAGGTGAAGCGCGCCGTGGAGCGCGCCGCCCGCTCACTCGCCGATCAGGGCGCCGAGCTCGTCGAGGTCGATCTGCCGCACCTCGATGCGGCTATCGCCGCCTACTACGTGATCGGGCCCGCCGAGGCGTTTTCCAATCTCGCTCGCTTCGACGGCGTCCGCTACGGATATCAGGAGCCCGGCTGCGCGAATCTTGCCGAGCAAAGCGCCAAGAGCCGTGCGCACGGCTTTGGCGCCGAGGCCAAGCGCCGTCAGCTACTCGGCGCCTACCTGCTGTCCTCGGGCGTGTACGACAAGTATTACTTCGCCGCGCAGAAGGCCCGTACGCTCATCACCGACGACTACGCCCGCGCGTTTGAGCAAGTCGACGCGATTCTCATGCCGGCGAGCCCGACGGCCGCCTTCAAGTTCGGGGAGCTGTCCGATCCCACGCAGATGTATCTGTCCGACCTGTTCACCATCTCGATCAACATCGCCGGCAACGGTGGCGTCACGGTGCCGATGGGTTTGGGCGAAGATTCGGGTATGCCCGTTGCGGCCCAGCTGGTCGGCAAGCCGTTCGACGACGTGCGCCTGTTGTCCTTTGCTCGCGCGGTCGAGCGCGCCGCGACGGAGGCGGGCGCCGCTTCGGTCCTGCCCGTCGCCCCCGCGTTCGCCGAGAAGGGAGGTGAGCTCGCATGAAGGAGCTCAGCGAAGTCCTGAAGGACTGGGAGGCCGTTATCGGTCTGGAGATCCACACCGAACTCACGACGCTCGAGACCAAGATGTTCTGCGGTTGCAAGCTCAGCCATGACGACGCGCCGAATACGCACGTGTGCCCCGTATGCCTCGGCATGCCCGGCGCGCTGCCCGTGCCCAACCGCCGTGCCATCGAAAGCATCGTGAAGGCGGGTCTCGCCACGAACTGCGAGATCAAAAAGCACTCGATGTTCTATCGCAAGCATTACTTCTATCCCGATATGGCCAAGAACTTCCAGACCACTCAGGGTCCCGTGGCGTTTTGCATGCACGGCCGTCTGGACCTGGAGGTCTCCGGCCGCGGTGCCGCCGAGCGCCCTGAGTGCGCGTTCGGCGAGAACGAGGCGAAGAGCCTGGCGAGCGCGAGTGCGAACGCCGTGGGTCTGTCGCGCCAGATGGCCGAGGGTCTGCCCGAGGGCGTGGAGGTTTCCGCCGCGGCGCTTGGGGACATGGGCTCCTACGATACAGCCGGCCTGGCTGTGCCGGAGCGGCGTGCGGATGGCTCCTACAGCGTGCCCATCCGTATCCTGCGCATCCATATGGAGGAGGATGCCGCCAAGATGGTGCACGTGGGTGGTGCCGAGGGCCGCATCGGCGGCGCCGCGGAGAGCCTCGTGGACTATAACCGCTGCGGCACCCCGCTCATCGAGCTCGTCACCGAGCCCGATTTGCGCACGCCCGAAGAGGCGCGCCTGTTCATGGAGAAGCTGCGCCGCATCTTCCTGACCATCGGTATCTCGGATTGCTCGATGGAGAAGGGCTCCATGCGCTGCGACGGCAATGTGAGCCTGCGCCGTCGCGGGGAGACGGGCTTGGGAACAAAAACGGAGCTCAAGAACCTCAACAGCTTCAAGGCCCTGCACGACGGCCTGGCCTACGAGATCTGCCGTCAGGCGGAGGTGCTGGAAAGCGGTGGGACGATCTACCAGGAGACGCGCCATTGGGAGCCTTCCCGCAAACGCACCGTGGTGATGCGCGTGAAGGAGACCGCGGACGATTACCGCCTGTTCCCCGACCCCGACCTGGAGCCGTTCGACTTGTCCGACGAGTTTATCGAGCATTGCCGTGCGGAGCTGCCCGAGCTGCCGGATGCCAAGCGCGATCGCATCGAGCGCGAGTTCGGCGTCAAGCGCTCCGACGCCGAGCAGCTGGCCGGCGACCCCGTGACGGCCGCGTTCTTCGAGGAAGCCGCCGCTGGCCTTTCCGGCAAAGCGGCCCAGACGGTTGCGAACCTCGTGGTGAACGAGCTGGCCGCATATCTCAAGGCTTCCGGAGTGGCGCTGGGGGAGAGCGGTATCGCGCCGGCGCAGGTGGCCTCGCTTGCCAAGTTGCTCGCTTCCGATGCGATCTCGAGCAACCAGGCGCACGAGGTGTTCGAGGCCATGGCGGCAAGCGGTGACGACCCCGAGAAGATCGTGGATGAGCGCGGCATGCGCCAGGTGAGCGATGCCGGTGCGTTGCGGCCCATCGTGGACGAGGTGCTCGCAGCATGTGCCGATCAGGCTCAGCAGTATCGCGACGGCAATCAGAAGGTCATCGGGTTTTTGGTGGGCCAATGTATGAAGGCGAGCCGAGGCAAGGGCAATCCCAAGCTCTTCAATGAGCTGCTGCGCGCGAGCCTGAGCTAACGTCGCGCCGCAGGTCGCGCTGCCTTGCCGCCCGAGCCACAGGTCGCACTGCGTAGCGCGCCGCCCGCCGGTCCTCAAATCTTCGGAGCGCTTTTCGAAATTCGGTGCACTTTTCGACTATTTTTCCTGACGGAAATGGTCGAGAGGTGCACCGAGTTTTGTCGCGGTGCACGGAGTTTTGATTGTCCCATGTGAAGCGAAACGAGAAATCGCAGACGGTGTGCCGCTGCCTCGACGTTCGCTGCGATGAATGCAGATAACAAAGGGCGAACCGTCAATCATGGTTAACAGTTCGCCCAATTCTCTTATGGTGGAGGCACGGAGAATCGAACTCCGGTCCACGAAAGTTCCCTGATCGGCATCTCCAGGCTCAGTCACTCATTTAGTCTCGGACACGTTGCGCGGAGCGACACGCTCGCGGCGTCCCAACCGGTTCAGTCTTAGCCTTGGCCATACCGATTACGTGCCAAGGAGCGTTCCCCTAAAATGACGTCGCGCCGGTGTCGGGGAAATCACCGGGTTGACGCGCCGCTATATATTAAGCAGCGAGAGCCAGCTGGGGCTCAAAAGAAGAATTCTTGTCAATTCATTTTGACAGTACCCCTGTTTAACGTGGCGAGGAGACCACGGCCTGCTTCCTCTCTCAGAACTATCGTGTCGAAACCAGTTGCCCCCTTTTTTAGGTGGTCGTTGGGATCCGCTTAAGTTCAGACCATTCATCAGCGCAATTCGCGCCATGCCTGTCTCTTATACACATCTGACGCTGCCGACGATCTACTCTGTGTAGAT
>ENA-OUQM01001155-OUQM01001155.1-human-gut-metagenome-genome-assembly--contig:-NODE-1155-length-15170-cov-17.436255_pt1 | contig 15170 bp, 13 predicted proteins | sample MGYA00237949_ERZ548830 | MGnify/ENA primary metagenome ERZ548830 (study PRJEB26490, sample SAMN05194706) | human gut metagenome | biome: terrestrial biome; feature: human-associated habitat...
AGCTGCGCACGATCACAATCAATGGAGAAGCGCCGCAGATGTTCTCCTGCATGGAATGCGGCACAAAAGAAAACCTGACCGTTTTCTCCCTGCGCGACAGCGCCATCTACTGTCCGAACTGTGGAAAAACCATTAAAGATCCGTGGCCGCTGCAGCCCGCTACCGTGCTGGCATGCCGCTACATCATCGCATCACCGACGGAAAAGCTGTATGGATTCACGGTAAACGAGGATATCCTGGACGAGCTGGAACGGCTGCTGCGCGCTTATCTGCATCGCTATGTGGAAAAGAAAATGAAAACCCTTCAAATCCTGGATGTTATGAAATAACGCAGTAATATAGAAAGAGGTTGGGGTCAAAAGTTTTTTGACCCCTTTGATACCAGATTGCTACGTGATTTGCACTCCCGCAATCTTCAAAAACATGAGTAAGCAGCCATTTTCTTCGAAAAATGGCTGCTTACTCATGTTTTTGGCTGGTCAGAAGATCAAAAATTCTCTTGCAAGCTCGCTTGCATCATGTTTTTTGAACTTTTGACCTTGGTAATATATAAACAAAATATGAAAAAAATATATACAAAATTGTTGCCGACCCCTTTACAAACAAATAGAGATGAACTAAAATACTTAAGATAAGGAAAGAAATTATCTCGTATTGATCACAGAAAAAGTAACTGCCGATGCATGGAAGCAAAATACACACTCTAGTTTTTGACAGAACGGTAATAAAAAAACAAAGAAAAAATACAGAAACCATAAAAAAATGATAACAGTTCAGAGTCATGCGAAACGGAAGAACCATTGCGAATCATGGTTGCAGGAAGGAGTGGTTGTTTCGGAATTTCATGTGACGAAAAGCAATATCAAGATGCAGCGTAAGCGGAATCGAGATGGGGTTCTGAAGAGTTCCAAAAACAATAACAGCAAATGACGGAAATGGTAATACAGACATAAAGAAAAACCATGTAAACAGGCATAAAGTTACGAGATGAAAAAGAAATACGACAGGAGAGAAAGGTATGTACAAAAAACTATCCACAGGATGGCTGAAGCATCTGGATTTCATGATACTTGACATGATCTGTCTTCAGCTTGCTTTTGTTATGGGCTATTTTCTGAGACATCACAGTCTGAATCCGTATGAAAATGCCATTTACCGAAACGAAGCCATCGTATTCGCGCTGATCCAGGTGATGATCATGTTCTTTGATGATTCCTTCAAGAACGTTCTGAAGCGCGGTTATCTGACAGAAAGCGGAAAAACAATTAAAAACATGGTATACATCATCGTTCTTGGTGTGTTCTATTTGTTCCTGATCCAGGAAGGGGATCAGTTTTCCCGAGCAACGATTATTCTGACCGGTTTGCTTTATGGCATCATTTCCTATCTGATGCGTGCAGTATGGAAGGCTGTTCTGAAAAAACGTGGCGAAGGAGAACATAGAGGCCGCTCTCTGCTGATCCTGACGACCGAAAAACAGTCACAGTCTGTTGTAAAGAACATGCTGGATTTTGAATACAGCGGTGTTCACCCAAAGGGCATTGTCCTTGTGGATCAGGACGGAACCGGACGCAGCGTTCACGGAGTGCCGGTTGTATCCAGCCTTTCAGATGTAGCCGAATACGTCTGCCGTGAGTGGTTCGACGAAGTGCTGATTGTCCTGCCTGCAGGCAGAGAAATTCCGCAAAAAATCTTTGATGCCTTTACCGAAATGGGAATTACCATCTATGTGAAAATTGCAGACGTGAACGAGATGCAGGGCAAAAACCAGACCGTAGAGCATATGGGCAATTACACCGTGATCACGACTTGCATCAACATGGCAAGCGCCGGTCAGCTGGTGCTGAAACGAATCATGGATATTTGCGGTGGCCTTGTCGGCTGCCTCATGACAGGAATCATCTTCCTGTTTGTTGCCCCGGCAATCTATATCAAATCTCCGGGACCAATCTTCTTTTCCCAGTACCGTGTCGGAAAGAACGGAAGAAAATTTAAGATTTACAAGTTCCGAAGCATGTATATGGATGCAGAGGAACGCAAAAAAGAACTGATGAAACAGAACCGTGTCAGCGATGGTCTCATGTTCAAGATGGAAAACGATCCGCGTGTCATCGGCAGCGAAAAAGGTCCCGGCAAGGGAATCGGAAACTTCATCCGCAAAACCTCTCTGGACGAATTCCCGCAGTTCTTCAATGTGTTAAAAGGTGATATGAGTCTTATCGGAACTCGTCCGCCGACAGTGGATGAGTGGGAGAAATACGAGCTGCACCACCGGGCAAGACTGGCAATCAAGCCGGGTCTGACAGGAATGTGGCAGGTGAGCGGTCGAAGTGAAATTACGGACTTCGAAGAGGTTGTAAAGCTGGATACCAAGTATATCTCGGAATGGTCGTTTTTGCTGGATATCAGGATTCTGTTTAAGACAGTGCTGATTGTGCTGGGGCAGAAGGGGTCGATGTGAGAAGACTGCTGTGAAAAAATAAAATTCTACATAGAATTAATCATGAGTATTTATGTATATTCATGATTAATTTTGAATTATAGAGAATTAGGAAAATAATAGCACAATAGAAAATTATGGGTTGCCGTATGAAAATCCGCTGAAATATATATGAGGAGAAATGAGATAATGAATTATTCGGCAAAAGTGATAATTGCTACGCACAAAATATATCAAATGCCAGAAGATGATTTGTACTTACCACTGCATGTGGGAGCAGCAAATAAAGTAGATTCTAAAGGAAAATCTGTTGACTTGGGATATACAAAAGATAATACCGGTGAAAACATTTCTAAATTAAATTCGTCATTTTGTGAATTGACGGGACTTTATTGGGCATGGAAAAATTTGGATGCGGATTATATCGGATTAGCGCATTACAGAAGACATTTTTCCATGAAAAAGAAAGCAAATTTTTCTGATATATTAACTTATAAGGAACTGAAGGATACATTGTAGAACAGAAAAAATCCGAGAATTGGATAAGAGTTGCGAGAATTGCAGAAAACACCACAACGGCGTATCGGATGAAAAATTTGAACGACAATACGACTTATGAGGTTAGAATCCAGTCATTTTCTTTTGATGGAGAAACGCCGCTTTACAGTGAGTGGAAAAATGTTTCCGGAAAAACAGCCAAGAAAAATCCGAATGTAGTACAGGATCTGAAGATCGGAGGACGTGCGGCCGATGCACTGCGTCTTAACTGGAAGCAGGAAAAAACAGCAGAAGGATATATTATCGAACAGTATAAAGCAGGAAGCTGGAGCCGAATTGCACGATTGGAAGGAAGCAGTACGGTAACATATCGAGTGGAAAAATTGAATGCATCGCAGGAATATAAATTCAGAATATGTGCGTTTGCATTTGATGAGAACAAGGCAATTTACGGTACCTACAGTACGATTTCCGGAAAAACAAATCCATCATCGGTTACAGGCCTGCAAATAGCAGAAACTACAATAGACGCTGTGAAGCTTAAATGGAAACAAAATGATACAGCAGATGGTTATATTGTAGAAAAGAAAGAGGGAAATACATGGACAAGAATTGCACGTTTGGAAGGAAAGAATACAGAAACATACCAGGCTGAAAAATTGAAATCAAATACAAAATATGAATTCAGAGTGCAGACATTCAATTTTGAAAAAACAACTCCGTTGTATGGAAACTGGACGTATATTTCCGGACTTACAGATGTGACGAATGTGGTTCCTGATGCAATCAGTGAATTAAAAATCGGAGGACGTGCAGCCGATGCAATCAGATTAAACTGGGCAAAAAGCAGAACTGCCAGTGGTTATATTATTGAACAGAACAAGAATGGAAACTGGACCAGAATTGCAAGACTGGAAGGGAATAATGTAACGACATATCGGGCAGAAAAACTGGCACCATCGGCCAACTATCAGTATCGGGTACAGGCATTCAATTTCAAAGACTCAAAACCTGTTTACAGCAGCTGGAAATATATTTCCGGAAAAACCAATCCGAACAACGTAACTGGCTTTAAAGTTGGAAGCACCAAAAAGGATTCTTTGCAATTGGTATGGAACAAAAATACAAGCGCATCTGGATACATTATTGAACAGTACAAAGGTGGAAACTGGGTTCGAATTGCAAGGCTTGAAGGAAATAATGTGGTGAAGTATGACGTGAATAGTTTGCAAAAAGCAACTACCTACACATTCCGGATTCGGGCATTTGGATTTGATGGATACGTTGCGCTGTATAGTGATGACACAACTGTGTTTGGAAGTACAAAAGCACAGTAAAAATGCGCTACGGCAAAGAAGGCTTCAAAGCTGTTCATACTGAAAAATGCTGGAAAAAGGTGTGTACAAGACGGAATTGTTTAGCGATCTGTGATATGCGCTGTAAATTAAGAAACTTGCTATTTGTCCTGTTAGCTGGTAAAATCAAAGCACAAAAGGTGAGCTATAGTCTCATATTTGAGAAATAGCTCCGGAAAGGACAAACACGATGTATGATTATTTAGTAGTCGGATCAGGACTTTACGGTGCAATTTTTGCGCATGAAGCAAAGAAAGCGGGAAAATCCGTTCTTGTAGTGGATAAGAGACCGAATATCGCAGGAAATATTTTCACAGAGAAGCAGGAAGGTATCAATGTTCACAAATACGGTGCGCATATTTTCCATACAAATAACAAAAAAGTATGGTCGTATATCACACAGTTTGCGGAGTTCAACCGTTTTACAAATTCGCCGGTCGCGAATTATAAAGGCGAGCTTTATTCCATGCCGTTTAATATGTACACTTTCAACAAAATGTGGGGTGTTGTAACGCCGGAAGAGGCTGCGGCAAAGATCGAAGAGCAGAAAAAGGAGATTACCAGTGAGCCGCAGAATCTGGAGGAGCAGGCGATTTCGCTGGTCGGAAGGGACATTTATGAAAAGCTGGTAAAGGGTTATACCGAAAAACAGTGGGGAAGAGACTGCAAAGAGCTTCCGGCATTTATCATTAAACGTCTGCCGGTCAGACTGACATTTGATAATAACTATTTTAATGCCTTGTATCAGGGAATTCCGATGGGTGGATACACGAAAATGGTGGAAAATATCCTAGATGGCATTGAGGTTCGGCTGAACACGGATTATCTGGAACAGAAAGAGGAACTGGATTCCCTGGCGGAAAAGGTTGTCTATACCGGTCCGATTGATGCGTACTTTCACTATCAGCTGGGGACGCTGGAATACCGGTCGGTGCGGTTTGAAAATGAAACGCTGGATATTCCGAATTTCCAGGGAAATGCGGCGGTCAATTACACAGACCGTGAAACGCCGTGGACCAGGATTATTGAACATAAATGGTTTGAGTTTGGAAAAGACGAAGAGGGCAGGGAGCTTCCGAAGACCATTATCAGCCGGGAGTACAGCTCCGAATGGAAGCCGGGAGATGAACCGTATTACCCGGTGAACGATGCCAGAAACAGTGCGTTGTATGCGGAGTATAAAAAGCTGGCGGAAAAGGAACAGAAGGTGATTTTCGGCGGCAGACTGGGAGAGTACAAATATTATGATATGGATGCGGTAATTGCATCGGTATTGGAGCGGTGCGAAAAGGAATTCTCCGATTTCTAAGGTGGAAGATCCCTTGCATTTACGGCTCGGATGGCAAATTCCGGGCCTGTTGCAGTCCTTTCCATTTTGTGCTACTATTATAAAATGATGTTGGGGTCAAAAGGTTTTTGACCCCTTTGATACTAGACATTTGAAAGCAGGGAGTTCTTTCATGAACATTACTTCAAAATACCGCTCTCTTTCGATCCAGGCACGGGCGGCGCTCTGGTTTACGATCTGCAGCTTTCTCCAGAAGGGCATTTCGTTCATCACTGTCCCGATTTTCACGCGTCTGATGAGCACGGAGGAGTATGGTACCTACACGGTTTATCTGTCCTGGTTGCAGATTCTGACGATTCTGACATCGCTGTACCTGTTCAATGGTGTTTACGACAATGCGATGGCAAAGTACGAGAAGCAGCGGGATGCCTATACCTCTTCGATGCAGGGACTGACGCTTGTGATCACAGGTGCGGTTTTCGCATTGTATTGTTTTACATCGGGTTTCTGGGAGAAGGCTTTGAATCTGCCGAAATCGATGATTTTACTGATGTTTTTGGAAGCGCTGCTGAGTCCGGCGCTTTCCTACTGGTCGGGGCGGCAGCGGTTTGAGTACCGTTACCGGATTCTGGTCGGTGTCACGATTTTGCAGGCGCTGATGAACCCGATCGCGAGCCTTGTACTGATCCGCATCAACGGCGGTACGGCCATGATGCGAATTCTTGGTATCGTCGGGGTACAGATCTGCATCTGCGTGCCGATTATCGTGTTCCAGTTCTGCAAAGGAAAAGAGTTTTTTTCGAAGGAATACTGGGGCTATGCGCTGCGGATTGGAATTCCGATTGTGCCGCACTACCTGTCCGGGATTATTCTGAACCAGGGCGACCGCATTATGATCGACAAGATGGTCGGAAAGACGGAGGTTGCGCTGTACGGACTGGCGTACAGTATCGGTATGCTGGTACAGCTTTTTATCAGCGGTATGAACAGTGCGCTGACACCGTGGATGTACAGCAAGATCAAAAAGGGCGATATCCGTTCCATGCGCAAGGTACTGGAGCTTTTGAGCTTTGTGGTTGCCGGAGTGGCCGTAGCGCTGATGCTGATCAGCCCGGAGCTGGTGCTGGTTTTCGGTTCACCGAAGTACCGCGAGGCGGTATACGTTATTCCGCCTGTAGCGGCGAGCGTTTTCTTTATCTTCCTGTATAACATCCTTTCGATGCCGCAGTTTTATTATGAGAAAACGCAGTTTCTGATGGCAGCCTCGATGGCGGCAGCGGCAGCCAACGTAGTGCTGAACTTTATTTTTATCCGTATTTTCGGCTATGTTGCAGCCGGTTACACGACGCTGGCATGCTATATTCTGTATTCGGTTGGACACTATGTGGTGAGCAAACGGATTCTGGTGGCGGAAGGCATTGAGGAAAACCTGATGGATGCCGGATTTTTGCTGGCATGTTCTGCATTTCTGATTGGAGTAAGTGTAATCTGCAATCTGCTGTTCCCGTACAGGATCCTGCGGTATGCGATTCTGCTCGCAAGTGCAGGCCTGGTGTTCTGGAAACGGGAACTGTTGTTGAAAACGATGGCAGACATCCGCAAAAAGTGAAAACCGAAAATGTCAGGCGCGCAGCTTGCGCTTGTTCAAAAGAAGAAAGAAAAGGAAAATTTACATGAGTACCAGTATTTCAATAAAAGAATTAAAAGAACTCGATCCGTCGAGCTATCAGATCGTGGATATCCGCGACGCAGTAGAGATTTCCCACGGAGCCATTCCGGGAGCGCTTGCGATGAAGACAGAAGAAATTGAGACCAGCGATGCGATTGACCGAAGCAAAAAGACGATCATCTGCTGCAGCCGTGGCCGGTTCAGTGTGGCAGCCGCAGAAGAACTGCAGGAGAAGGGATGGGATGCCGCGAGCCTGGAGGGCGGTTACATCGCCTGGCTGATGGATGTGATGAGTGCGCCGGAGGAGCAGGACAAGGCGGCAGACGTGGAGAAGAGCCTACGCAAGAAGTTCAAAAAGTCGATCTGGTCCAAATTTACGAAGGCAATCAACACATATGAACTGGTAAAACCGGGGGACAAAATCGCAGTCTGTATTTCCGGCGGAAAAGATTCGATGCTGATGGCGAAATGCTTCCAGGAGTTAAAGCTCCACAACAAATTTGATTTTGAAGTGAAATTTGTTGTCATGGACCCGGGATACAGCCCGGAGAACCGCAAAGTCATCGAGGACAACGCAAAGAGTCTTCATATTCCGATTACTATTTTTGAGACCGATATTTTTGACTCCGTTTACCATGTGGAAAATTCGCCGTGCTATCTCTGTGCGAGAATGCGCCGCGGCCATCTGTACCATTTTGCACAGCAGCTTGGCTGCAACAAAATTGCGCTCGGTCATCACTATGACGATGTCATCGAGACGATCCTGATGGGAATGCTCTACGGTGCGCAGGTACAGACGATGATGCCAAAGCTTCACAGCATCCACTTTGGGGGCATGGAGCTGATCCGCCCGCTGTATCTGGTGCGTGAGGACGATATCAAGGCGTGGAGAGATTACAATGGTCTGCATTTTATTCAGTGTGCCTGCAAATTCACAGATACGTGTACAACCTGTAACAATGAAGAAAACCGCTCCAAGCGCGTAGAGATCAAAGAACTGATCAAAAATCTGAAAAAGGTGAATCCGTTTGTCGAGAGCAATATTTTCCGCAGTGTGGAAAATGTCAATATTGACACGGTAGTCGGCTATAAACAGCACGGTATCCGCCACAATTTCCTGGAAGGATACGACGACAACCCGGGATACGTACCGGAGGCGGAAAAAGCCGCAGACGAAGCAGGACAGGAAAAAGAAGTTCATTCATGTACAGAAAAATAGAAGAAACGCCGGAGCGGGAGAAAATGCTAATCCGGTTAAAAGAGCTCCGTCTGAAACGAGGCTACTCGATGTCACAGGCGGCGCGGAAGATTTTCAGCCATCTGGACACCTACAACCGGTATGAGAAGGGCATTCGTGAGATCCCGTTGGACTCGCTGATGCTGCTGGCAAAGACGTACGACTGCAGTCTCGATTACCTCGCAGGTATTTCCGACCAGCCGCGAAAATATGGAAAATAATGCCGGAAACCCCAGAAATCATACCGCTTCTGGAAAAAAATACAGAAAGTAATGCTAGAAACCGTACCGCTTCTGAAAAAATACGGTTACAGGCAGCCTGAAAGAGAAAAGAGGCTGTCGCACGAACCTAGTGCGACAGCCTCTTTTTGTCAATTAATCTACGCGTTCTTTTCCCCAGAAAAACAGTGCCACCGTACCCGGCCCGGTATGGCTGCCGATGGTGGTTCCGATGGTGTTAATCTCGACCTTTCCGTTCAGATTCGGAAAGCGTTCCTCAACAAGATCTGCGACAGCACGTGCATCTTCGTAGCAGGCAGACTGGGAAATGTAGCATTTGCCGGAGTAGGAAAGCCCGTTTTCGGCGTTTTCTTCCATCTGGTCTACGATTTTGTGAATGACCTTTTTCTTGGTGCGGATTTTAAACCGCGGAATCAGATGTCCCTCGTTGTCCATGTTGAGTAGAGGACAGATATTCAAAAGTCCGCCGATGGCGCCGGAGGCCTTGGAAATCCGGCCGCCGCGGACGTAGAAGGTGAGGTCGGTGGAGAAAAACCAGTGATGAACCTTCAGACGATTCGTCATGGCGAAATCGAAAACCTCCTCCAGAGATTTTCCTTCATCGCGCAGGTCAGCAAGGCGATCCATCAAAAGGCCGTAGCCGGAGGAAGCGCCAAGAGAGTCAACAATCATGATCTTCCGTTCCGGGTAGCGTTCTTCAAGGTCTGCTTTTGCAATCATGGCAGAGTTCAGGACGCCGGTAATGCCGGAAGAAAGGCAGACATGAAGGATGTCTTTGCCTTCTTTTAAAAAGCCCTCGAAGTAGTTTTCAAATTCATCGACGTTGACCTGGGAGGTCTTTGTGGAAGCACCGGCAGACATAGCGGCGTAAAACTGATCAAACGGCATGGATTTTCCGAGGTCGTCTGCGTATTCCACATCATTCAATTTGTAATGAAAACAGATATAGGAAATCTTTCTTTTGGAAAAATGTTCTTCTGTAAGGTCTGCGGTAGAGCAGCAGCTGATTACATAGGAATTCATGAAAAAACCTCCTCATAAAAATGAAATTGTTTTTACTGAAATTTCGGCTCACAGGTCAGGTCGCAGCCTAGACGCTGGAACATCTTGCGGTCTACATCGGAGAGCATGACACTGGAGTGCACCTGGCAGCCCTTTAACTGCGGCAGGCAGGAAAGTGCTTTCTGCGCATCCTCGCTCTGTGCGGCGGTAGCGGACAGGGCGATCAGAACTTCGTCGGTGTGGAGACGCGGATTTTTGCTTCCGAGATACTTTGTTTTCAGTGTCTGGATCGGAGCGATGGATTCCGGTGAGAGAACGTGTACATCATGGTCAATACCGGAAAGGTCTTTTAAGGCATTCAGCAGAAGTGCTGCGCTTGAGCCGAGCAGATCGCTTGTCTTTCCGGTGATGATGCGTCCGTCCAAAAGCTCCATGGCAGCAGCCGGTGCGCCGGTCGCTTCAGCGCGGACAAGAGCCGGGGAAACGGTGGTGCGGTCTGCGGTAACGATGTTTTCCTGTTTCATCAGAAGCTCGATTTTGTAAGCCTCTGTTTCGGAACGGGAACCGTCTGCGATGCCGTCCACAGCGTTATAGTAGCGGCGGATGATCTCCTGGCGGGAAGCCTCACGGCATGCGGCATCATCGACAATGCAGTTTCCGGCCATGTTGACACCCATGTCAGTCGGGGATTTGTACGGGCTCTCGCCGAAAATCTGCTGGAAAATGGCGCGCAGAACCGGGAAAATCTCAACATCACGGTTATAGTTGACGGTTGTTACACCGTATGCTTCAAGATGGAACGGGTCGATCATGTTGACATCGTTCAGATCGGCGGTAGCAGCCTCATAGGCCAGGTTGACCGGGTGCTTCAGCGGCAGATTCCAGATCGGGAAGGTTTCATATTTGGCATAGCCGGCGTTTACACCGCGTTTGTGCTCGTGGTAAAGCTGGGAAAGACAGGTTGCCATCTTTCCGCTTCCCGGTCCCGGTGCGGTAACGACAACGAGCGGGCGTGTCGTTTCGATGTATTCGTTCTTTCCATATCCCTCATCACTTACGATCAGCGGTACATTGTGCGGGTAGCCCGGAATTGTGTAGTGAATGTAAACCGGGATGCCGAGCTTTTGCAGTCTCTTTTTAAAGGCATCTGCGCTGTGCTGGCCGGAATACTGGGTAATTACTACGCTTCCGACATAGAGGCCGCGTCCGCGGAATTCGTCGATCAGACGGAGTACGTCGCTGTCGTAGGTGATGCCGAGGTCACCGCGGATTTTGTTTTTCTCAATATCGGATGCGGAAATTGCCATAACAATCTCGGCCTGATCGGAAAGCTGCATCAGCATGCGCAGTTTTGCGTCCGGTGCAAAGCCCGGAAGAACGCGGGATGCGTGGAAATCGTCGAAAAGCTTTCCACCGAATTCCAGATACAGCTTGTTGTCAAACTGGTTGATGCGGTCGCGGATGTGCTCGGACTGCATTTTCAGGTATTTCTCATTGTCAAATCCAATTTTCATGATATTTTTCTCCCTTTTTTCCATGGTATTTGTTTGAAAGAAACGGATCATTCTTGCCCCATTGGGTTCTGAAGAGTTACAAACAACTGATTTTATTTTACTATAGAGAAAAGTCACGTGCAAGAAAAAAATGCGGCAGGAATAGCAGGAATAGAAGCGATTCAGAAAAAGCACTCCTTCACGCAAGCATGATTCGCGATTTTTCCGGAATCTCGCATGGATCTGAATCGTTACAAAAAAAATCTCCCCAAAAGGAGAGAGGCCGGGACTTGGTTGGAGCCCCGGCGGTATGAAAAAGAAATCTATCTATTAGAAAGGTTGGCGTTGGAGACGTGCTTCCAGAAATGCTTTGCCGTCTCCGGTTTATTTATAGAGAAACAATGGAGGTTGTTTTTTACTTCCTTTGTTGTTGATAAGATTAGTATACGGGAAAATTGTGACCAGAATGTGTACACGGGATAAAGCTTTTCTGAAGAGAACATGAAAACAAAAGGAAGAAAATCTGACGGAATTGTAAAGAAGTAGTCAAAAAGGATTCATGCACCGTGGAAAAGGCGCATAAAATGCAGGAGAAGAAAAAGAGCATTTCCGGCAGGAAAACCGATAAGACCGGAAAACCGGCTATCTGGCAGCTGCGGGGAAGAGGTTTCTATGCCGGAAATGAAAAGGAAGAGAAAATTTGCAGAGCGTGATTCTGGATATGGTCAACCGTTTTGGCTATCTTGGTATTCTGATTCTGATTGCGGTGGAAAATGTATTTCCACCGATTCCCTCCGAGGTGATTCTGACCTTTGGCGGTTTTCTGACAACGTGTACCCGGCTGCACCCGGCGGGGGTTGTGCTGGCATCTACGGCGGGCTCACTGCTTGGCGCGCTGGTGCTGTACGGAGCCGGAACCCTCGTCAGCCCGGAAGGGCTTGCCGAGCTGCTCGAGAGCCGACCGATGAAGCTTCTGGGGTTTCGTGCAGAGGATGCCTGGAAGACCATTGCCTGGTTTCAGAAAAAAGGGCAGCGGGCTGTGCTGCTCGGCCGATGTATTCCGATCATCCGAAGCCTCATCTCGGTTCCGGCCGGCATGGCAGGGATGAAGATGCCGGGATTTCTTCTATATACCATAGTCGGGAGTACGGTCTGGAATCTTCTTCTGGTTGGCATCGGCGCAGCGGTCGGCGCTGCATGGGAGCAGGCGGCAGAATATGTGAAGCTATATGCGGATGTGGTTTTCCTTATTTTAATAGTGGGAACCGTATGCTTTCCGGCATTACATTTATATAGGAAGAAACACCGTCAAAAATAATAGGATGCATGAAATCATGCATGATATGCAAAAAATATGCTTGCAATTTAGCAATAAGTGTGCTAAGATTCATCTCAACAAATAAAAGGGAGTAGCGAAACGCCGCGGGATTTGAAACAAAAGCATCCCGTGCGGGTTTGAAACCGTCAGCCGATGTTGAGAAACATCCGTATCAAATGAGAACGCAAGACTTTTATTGTGGCAGATGTCATGATAGGAGTCTTTTTTTTATCCTTCGACTCCTGAATACCAAACATGAACTGCCATCCGTTGCCAGCGAAAGAAGCGTGGCGGAGAGAGAGGAATGTATGAGCAGCCAAAGAGTAAAAAAAGAATTGTATGAAACTGCAATGACAGGAGAAAAGGCACTGACCAGCCTGATGTATGTACAGATGACACTGTATGCAGCCAAAAGCCAGAAAACGTATGACAGTGTGCGAAGTGAGGGTCGTGCAAGGATGCGCCACACTGGGCTTCATATGAATCAGTATTTGAGGGCGGCAGGACAGGATCTGGAAAGCTTTCGAAACCGTCTGAAAGAGACACATCTGCCGGAAGAGCTTCAGTCCAAGGCGGGAATATTTCTGGTTCAGACGGTACATGCTCTGGAAGTGACGGAGAAAAAACAGATGTACCGCGGGGAACTGATCGGACTGGAAGAGAAAGTAAAGGAAATAGCAGAACAGATCGAGGAGCTGCTGAAAAGCATGCGGGAGCTTGGAGTATAAGTTAGCGTCTGGCAGGCTCTGCGTGATCCGTAACGTGTGGTATCCGCAGGGGAGTCGGCGGAGGGGAATGCGCATGGTGGACTTTTCAAAAACAAAATGTTAAGATAAAACATATGGTAACGATTTAGAGCCATGCGAAATAGAAGAGAAGATGCAGGAAAGAAAAGGAGTAAGAAACGTGGCAGAAGAAATTGCAATGAAGGTGATCGCCCGAATCCACACGGATTTCCCGGAAAAATTCGGGATTCCGAGGCAGAGCGGACTGATCGAAGAACTAAAGAGTACGATTGTTTTTGAACCGGAGTTCCGCGATGCAAATGCACTGCGTGGGCTGGAAGAATATTCCCATCTCTGGCTGATCTGGGAGTTTTCGGAAGCCGTGCGGGATACCTGGTCTCCGATGGTGCGGCCGCCGCGGCTTGGCGGAAATAAACGGGTCGGCGTATTTGCTACGCGTTCGCCGTTCCGCCCGAATCCGATCGGTCTTTCTTCGGTAAAGCTGGAATATGTGGAGCAGCACCCGTTGCTTGGCCCGGTATTGCACCTTACGGGGGCAGATCTGATGGACGGCACACCGATTCTGGACATCAAACCATATCTGCCGCATGTAGACAGTCACGTGGAGGCGCTTGGCAGCTTTACGGAAAAGACGAAGGAATACTTTATTCCGGTTGAGATTCCGGACGAGCTGTTGGAAAAGGTTCCGACAGATCACCGTGCGGCGCTGAAAAAAGTGCTGGAGCAGGATCCGCGTCCATCGTATCAGAACAGCGAAGAACGCGTCTACGGACTTTCCTTTGCGGGAATGGAAATCAAATTCCAGGTAAAGGACGAGGTGCTGCATGTTGTGGGAGTAGAAATGTGAGGAAGAAATAAAGATCGGGAGAAAAGACCGAAAGCAAGGATCGAAAGCGAAGACCGAAAGCAAAGATCAAAAGTGAAGATCAAAAGCAAAGATCGGGAGAAAAGACCGAAAGCAAGGATTAAGAGAAAAGATAGGAAGAAAAAATGGAACGAAATGTAGAGATAGATAAAATTTCAGATGGAAAACGATACGGAGCCAATGATCTTGTAAAAGTGGGCTGCGACGACTGCCGCGGATGCTCCGCCTGCTGTCATGGGATGGGAGATTCGATTGTACTCGACCCGATGGATGTCTACCGTCTGGAGAAAAAGCTGGGAAAGACGATGGAAGAGATTTTGCTGGCTGGGAACGTGGCGCTTCGTGTCGTGGACGGTGTTATTCTGCCACATCTGAAGATGACAGAGCAGTCAGACCAGTGCAGCTTTTTAAATGAAGAAGGCCGCTGCAGCATCCACGATGCGCGCCCGGGCTTCTGTCGGATGTTTCCACTGGGACGGCTGTATGAGGATGGAACATTTTCTTATTTCCTTCAGGTGAACGAATGTCCGAAGGAGAACAAGACAAAGGTCAAGGTCCGCCGCTGGCTCGATACGCCGGAGCTTGGGAAATACGAAGCCTTTACGACAAAATGGCATTATTATCTGAAGGAAAAACAGAATGCGGCGCGCGAAAGCGAGGACGATGCATTCCGGCAGCAGATCAGCATGAACATTCTGAAGCTGTTTTATCTGCTTCCGTATGACGGAAATACAGATTTCTATACACAATTTGCAGCTCGAATGGAGCTTGCAGACACGATTTAGAGCGTGTCTGAAAAATTATTTCCGCAATCTGTAAGCCCCACTTTGCGGTCTGTTTTGTTCTCATGCGGCTGCCTCTAAGCGAAAACGTTATAAAAACAGGAGAGGCTGTCGCACGAAACGAAAACACTACAAAAAATGGATTTTGTAGAAAGTTTTCTTCGTGCGGCAGCCCCTCCTGTTTTTTAACCGAATCAAGTAAGTCCCCTGCTTCCATTGCGAAAAGCAATAAGCAGTG
>ENA-OUQM01001163-OUQM01001163.1-human-gut-metagenome-genome-assembly--contig:-NODE-1163-length-15067-cov-5.560352_pt1 | contig 15067 bp, 13 predicted proteins | sample MGYA00237949_ERZ548830 | MGnify/ENA primary metagenome ERZ548830 (study PRJEB26490, sample SAMN05194706) | human gut metagenome | biome: terrestrial biome; feature: human-associated habitat; material...
GGGTGAGATTCCCTACCGGCGGTAAAGCCCGCGAGCCGAGAGGCATGATTCGGTGAGATTCCGAAGCCGACAGTATAGTCTGGATGAGAGAAGAAGACGGTACATATAGTTTTAGTTATGAATGCGGTATCGAGGCTCTGAGATGGTAGACCATTTCAGAGCTTTTTTACTTTCGCAGATAATTAGTCATGAAGTTGTGATTAAAGTACCAGTGAACAAAACCCCTGTCGATCATCTGCAGGGGTTTTGTTCTAAGATAAAAAGAAAGAAGGAATGTATGTGACAGACCAGGATTATATGAAACGTGCAATAGAACTTGCAAAAAAAGGAGAAGGATGGACGAATCCTAATCCGATGGTCGGAGCGGTCATCGTAAAGGATGGACGTATTATCGGCGAAGGCTATCATGCCAGATGCGGAGAGTTGCATGCGGAACGAAATGCAATTGCTTCTCTCACTGAATCAGCCGAAGGGGCAACGCTGTACGTTACATTGGAACCATGTTGTCATTATGGAAAGACGCCGCCGTGTACGGAAGCAATTTTAGAGCAGAAGATAAAAAAAGTAGTGATTGGATCCAGAGACCCAAATCCGAAAGTGGCAGGAAAGGGAGCGAAGATATTAAGAGATGCCGGTGTAGCGGTTGTGGAAGATTTTATGAAGGACAAATGTGATGAATTAAATCCAATATTTTTTCATTATATAACGACCAAAACACCGTATGTAGTTATGAAGTATGCAATGACGTTGGATGGAAAAATTGCAACAAAGACAGGAGCTTCAAAATGGATCACCCAAGAAGCCGCACGCAGAGAAGTACAGTATATGCGTCATCGGTATATGGGAATCATAGTCGGGATAGGAACGGTACTTGCTGATGATCCAATGCTGAATGTCCGGGTAGAAGGGCTTAAAAGTCCGGTCAGGATTATCTGTGACAGTAAGTTAAGAATTCCACTGGACAGCCAGATTGTAAAAAGTGCGAGGGAGTACCGGACGATTGTAGCCTATGCAGATCTGGAGAATGTAGAGAAGAAAAAAGAAATTTTGCAGACAATGGGGGTGGAAACCGTATTTTGTCCGGATATGAAAAAACATGTTAATCTGAAGCATTTGATGGAGTATCTGGGAAAAGAAAATATCGACAGCATTTTACTGGAAGGTGGAGGAACTTTAAATGACAGTGCATTACGAGCCGGAGTTGTCCAGGAGGTGCAGGCATTTATTGCACCAAAAATCTTTGGCGGAACAGGAAGCCGGACTCCGGTGGATGGAATTGGGATAGAGCTTCCGTCTCAGGCAGCGGTACTAAAGTTCAAGGATATCTGCCAGATTGGAGAAGACCTGAAAATTACCTGTCAGGTCTTAAGAAAAGAACAGGAGGAATTATGTTTACAGGAATTGTAGAAGAACTGGGAAAAGTCCGTTATATTCAGTTGAATGGGAATTCAGGGGTATTGGGGGTGAAGGCAGCAAAAGTACTGGAAGGTACGAAAATCGGAGACAGTATTGCGGTAAATGGAGTATGTCTGACAGTCACTTCACTGCAGCCTGACGGATTTACGGCAGATGTCATGGCAGAGACGATCAGAAGGAGCAGCCTTGGAAATTGTAAGATTGGAAGTTATGTAAATCTTGAACGGGCAATGGCAGCGGATGGAAGATTCGGAGGCCATATTGTGAGCGGCCATATTGACGGAACAGGAGTTATCAGGTCAATGATCCAAGAGGAAAATGCAGTCTGGGTATCCATTAAAACTTCACAGCGGATATTAGATCTGATCGTGGAAAAGGGGTCTGTCTGCATCGATGGAATCAGCCTGACGGTTGCGAAGGTAGACGATGAAGGGTTTCAGGTATCAGTCATTCCACATACAGGGGAAGAGACGATACTTCTGAAAAAAGCATCCGGAGATCTTGTGAATCTGGAAAATGACATAATCGGAAAATATGTAGAAAAATTAATGGGGATTGGAAAAAAAGAAGAGTCCAAATTGGAACATGAGAAAAAGACAGGAATTACAATGGAGTTTCTGGAAGAATTTGGATTTTAAATATACAGCAACAGAAAAAGAATAATGGAGGAAGAACAGATGGAACAAAAGTATCAATATAATACAGTAGAAGAGGCAATCCGGGATTTACAAGATGGAAAGATCATTCTTGTTACAGATGACCCGGACAGAGAAAATGAAGGAGACATGATCTGTGCTGCTCAGTTTGCAACCCAGGAAAATATTAATTTTATGGCAACGCATGCAAAGGGGCTGATCTGTACGCCGATGAGCGCAGAACTGGCAGCAAAGCTTAATTTTCCACAGATGGTTTCAGAAAATACCGATAATCATGAAACAGCATTTACGGTATCGATTGATCACGTAGATACAACAACCGGTATATCGGCAGCAGAACGTGCATATACGATGATGAAATGTGTGGATGATACATCAAGACCAGAAGATTTCAGAAGACCGGGCCATGTATTCCCGTTGGTGGCAAAAAAAGGCGGTGTACTTGTGCGTAACGGTCACACAGAGGCAACGACAGATCTTGTAAGACTGGCGGGGCTGAAAGAATGTGGCGTATGTTGTGAAATCATGAAAGAAGACGGAACGATGATGCGTACATCAGAACTCTGGGAGCTGGCTCGTAAGTATCATCTTACATTTATCACAATCAAAGATTTGCAGGATTATTTAAGAATTCATGAAAAGCATGTAAAAGAAGAGGCGGTGGCAGATCTTCCAACACAGTATGGAGAATTTAAGATTCATGGATATGTTAATGACATTACAGGAGAGCATCATCTTGCTTTGGTAAAAGGAGAAATCGGGGAGGGAGAAAATGTACTTTGCAGAGTCCATTCAGAATGCCTGACCGGAGATGCTTTTGGTTCTCTTCGCTGTGACTGCGGATTGCAGCTTCAGACGGCAATGCGCCAGGTGGAGGAAGAGGGAAGAGGAATCATTCTCTACATGAGACAGGAGGGAAGAGGAATCGGACTGATCAATAAGATCAAAGCATATGAACTTCAGGAACGTGGATATGATACAGTCGAGGCGAATGTTCAACTGGGATTTGCCCCAGATCTCAGAGAGTACTGGGTCGGAGCTCAGATTTTATCAGACCTGGGCGTGAAATCCTTAAGACTTCTTACCAATAACCCGGATAAAGTCTATGGGCTTCAGGATTTCGGACTGGAAATCAAGGAAAGAGTACCATTAGAGATCCAGCCACAAAAATATGATCTGAATTATATGAAAACAAAACAGGAAAAAATGGGACACATTTTCAAAGAAATACAATTATAAAAAAGAATGCAGGAGGAAGATGAACATGAAACAGATTCAGGTAATTGAAGGAAAAGTAGTAGCACCAGAGGGAATGAAAGTTGGAATCGTAGCAGCCAGATTTAATGAAATTATTGTCAATAAGTTATTAGGCGGAGCTGTTGACGGACTTGTGAGACATGGTGTAGAAGAAGAAAATATTACAGCAGCATGGGTGCCGGGAGCATTTGAAATACCAATTACAGCGCAGAAAATGGCGCAGTCAGGAAAGTACGATGCAGTCATCTGCGTAGGTGCAGTTATTCGTGGAGATACATCTCATTATGATCTGGTGTGTAACGAATCAGCAAAAGGAATTGCACAGATCGAGCTTGCAACAGGTATTCCTGTTTTATTTGGAATCATTACAACAGAAAATATTGAACAGGCAATTGCACGTGCCGGAAGTAAAGCTGGCAATAAAGGTTATGATTGCGCGTTATCAGCAATTGAGATGGTGAATCTGATAAAACAGTTATAAAATTTGACTTTTATTCTTATACAAAGTAAAATAAACTATGTATGTCTTTTTAAAGATGTACATAGTTTATTTGTTTATTGGAGAATAAAAATGTTTGAAAAGAATAAAGAAAAAATGAAGGAAAAAATGGAGCCGGATAAAGTGCTTCGTTTTGCGATTGTTGCAGTAATCCTCTTGTTTTTGATCGGTGCGCTGATTATTGGAACACGAATGATGAATCCGCGAGTGGATGCGACAGAAGGAGTAAAGAAACTGACAGAACTGGAAGATGCCAATGTTCAGAAGATTGATGCCAAGATTCAGGAATTAGAGCAGACAGAAGCAGATGAGGCGGCAGTGTGGAAAGCAAAGTCTGCAAAAGAAAAAATGGATGGCTGCATTGTGCTTGGCGACAGTACTGCACTTGGCTTCAGACAGAATGACATCTTGAGTAAGTCGCAGGTGAAGTCAAAGGATGGAGCAACGGTCAGCGATGCGGAAGGTTCCGGATTAAATGAGCTTTTGACAGCTGTAACAGAAGCAGAGACTGCACCACAGAAGCTTATCCTCTGTATCGGAAGAGGAGATGTAGCAGTCAGTGGAGAGACAGCGGATGCATTTGCAGCGAATTACAAAAGCTTTGTTGAGCAGGTGAAAGCAGCATTGCCGGATACGAAAGTTTATGTATGCAGTATCCCGGCATACCTGTCACTGACAAGTACAGGTGATGCGACAGGTTCAGCCGATTCAGATACTGATTCAGATTCAGATACTGATTCAGATTCAGATGCTAAAGATACAACTGACAACTCGGATCTTAAGAGCAGTACAGATTCTAAGAGCAGCACAGATTCTAAGAGCAATAGTGATAGTGATACATCATCAGATGATAGTAGTTTGTCCAAGATGAGTACCGCGCTGGATGTAACTTCATACAATGAAGCTTTGAAGGCTCTTTGTAAGGAAGAAAAAGTGAAATATGTAGACACAACAGATCTTACGGACGCTTCTTATTATGGGGAGGACGGAAGTACAATGACAAAAGCCTATTATGAGGCTTGTATTAATAAAATTCTGGAGGCAGCGTTTAGAAATTATGTTATTCAATAGTATCGCATTTATATGTGTATTTTTACCAGTTATTTTCATATTGTATTATCTGCTTCCGGGAAAGATAAAAGACATTGCCCTGGTTGCAGGGGGAGCAGTTTTTTTTGCATGGGGAGCCCCGGTCAATCTGGTCGTTCTGGCATTTTTTATATTGTTTAATTATGCTGTAGGAATTCAGATGGAAGGCTACATGCGAAGAAGAAGGAGTACGGAGCAGTTATTTGTTGGAAGCATACTGATCAATCTTATAGTATATGTGTTCTTTGCATTTATCGGACAACGCGTGGGCTTTATTTCGGAAGTGCCGGTCGGAATAGGAATCTGCATCTTACAGGTGCTTTCTTATCTGATTGAGATTCACCGGGGAAATGTAAAGGCTCAGAAAAGTATTCTGGATTTTGCAGTTTACATAGCAATGTTTCCGTTGTTCCTGGCAGGACCGGTCGTAAAATATCCGCAGATCCGAAAGGAATTAAAGACTCGCAAATTGTCCTGGGCAAAGGCTGGCGAAGGAATTGTTTTATTTGTATGTGGTTTTGCAAAGAAAGTTATCATTGCAGATTACCTGGCAGATTCATTCACCAAGATCATGTCTTTGAAGGCAGGCGAGTTGTCTGTGTTTGGTGCATGGCTGGGATGTGCAACCTTCATGTTCCAGATTTACTTTGCGTTCAGTGGATATTGTGATATGGCAGTGGGACTTTGCAGAATGCTTGGATTTGATGTGAAGAAAAATTTCCGCTATCCATATGTAGCACGTAACATAACAACATTTGTACGACGTTTTAACAGCTCTGTTTTTGCATGGTTCTGGGATTACATCTGTGAACCACTCTGGGGCGGCTGGCTTGGAACACTTGTATCCGGAATTCTGATGGGACTTTGGTATGCAGGTATGTGGAAGAATGCACCGTGGCAGGTAACGGTCACAGGTGGATTGCTCTGGGGTATCTACCTTGCATTCTGGCAGATCGTGGAGCGTTATGCACTGCCATTTTTAAAGAGATTACCACCTGTGCTTGGACAGATTTATACATGGTTTTTCACAGCGCTTGGCTGGGTATTTTTCTTCGGTAAGACACCGGCAGCGTCATTTGGTTATCTGAAAGTGATGTTTGGATTTGGCGGAGGCGATGTGGTTGGTATCATGGGAAGATACCTTTTCCTTGGAAATGTGTTCGTTCTTGTAGTGGCTTTTCTTGCAAGCACACCACTTCCGAATCTTATCTGGAAGAAGATTCTGGTATTTGGAAAGAAAGATAAAAAAGAAAAGAATAAAAAACGTCTGGAGAGAGGCAGAAGTGCAGTATTTGTATTCGCAGCCGTGATCATGATCCTGTGTCTTGTGAATGTGACAGGAGCAGGAAGGACATTTTTCAAAGAGACGGTGAAAGATACCCAGGCGAAACTGGATACAGTTCTTGGAAGACGGGACGTGAACGGTGTGTACCGAGGAAAGAACCAGTATCTTCTGGCGGATATTAACAAGCTGGATGAAAAGAAGGTTCAGGCAAATGTGGACGCGATTACAGCGCTTGCCGAGGATTATTCCGATGTGCCGATGTATATGGCACTGATTCCGGACGCTGCAAATGTATGGGCAGATAAGCTTCCTTCTTATGCTCCGGTGGAAGATCAGACAGTGCAGATTGCACAGATTCAGAGTATGCTTGGAGACAGTGTGAACTGGATTGATGCACAAGGTGTTCTAAATGCGAATAAAGATAAGGAAATTTATTACCACACAGATTCCCGCTGGACAACGCTTGGAGCTAGTCTTGTATGGCAGCGGATTGCTTCAGATTTAGGGCTTGACACTTCGAAAGCACCGGCTTTAAAACCTTATGTAGTGACCGGTGATTTCAGTGGAAATCTTTCCCGAACAAGTGGATTTGAAAGCGGATACCGTGAACCGATTTACGCATATTTAACGGAAAATGCTTCCGACAACACGCAGATGGTGGCAAGCTATGAGTCTGAGGGCATAAAGACAGCAGAGCTTTATGACCGTACAAAACTGGACGAACCTGATGCGTATGAAGTATTTCTCAGTGGAGATTATGATAAAATAGATATCCGCACGACAGCAGACAGCACGGACCGGCTGCTTCTGGTGAAGGATTCATTTGCAGACTGTATGATTCCATTTTTAATTCCATATTACAGGGAGATCATCGTGGTAGATGCAGATTATTATCAGAAGCATGTGTCGGATCTGTTAGATAAGAATAAAATTACAAGTGTGCTGTTTTTGTACGATTGCAATAATTTTGTACAGGATGACAAGCTGAGTAGTATTTTGACAACGGATAAGGCAGAATAGGAACTGCAAAGCAATTGGAGTGTTAGTAAATGATAAGATTAAATAAATACCTCAGTGAGGCAGGTGTCTGTTCCAGAAGAGAGGCGGACCGTCTCATAGAGGCGGGACGTGTGACGGTGGATGGCGTACGGGCTGTACCGGGCATGAAAGTGTCAGAGAAGCAGAAAATCTGTGTTGGGAAAAAAGTGATCCAGGGTGCAGAACAGAAGGTTGTTCTGGCAGTCAACAAACCGGCAGGTATCGTGTGTACCGGGGATATGAAAGTGAAAAATAATATCATACGTTTCCTGCATTATCCGGTGCGGGTGACCTATGCAGGAAGACTGGATAAAGATTCAGAAGGTCTTCTTATTATGACAAATGACGGAGAACTGATCAACAGTATGATGCGGGCGAGATATCATCATGAAAAGGAATATCATGTCCGCGTGGATAAAGAAATCACTTCAGAATTTGTGCGGCAGATGTCAGAGGGTGTGCATATACAGGACGTGGAGAAGAATCTGGATGCGGTAACAAGACCGTGTGAGGTAAAGCAGATTGGAAAGTACACATTTTCCATTATTCTGACACAGGGGCTGAACCGTCAGATCCGGAGAATGTGCGAAGCACTTGGATATAAAGTGACAAAGCTTGTAAGAATAAGAATTATGAATGTAGAACTGGGAAGCTTAAAGAGTGGAGCAGTGCGAAAAATAGAAGGACAGGAGTTAAAGAAGCTATATGAACAGGCAGGAACGCATGAAGGAACTGGTGGAGCTTTTGAATAAAGCATCAAAAGCATATTATCAAGACGCAGAAGAAATCATGAGCAACTATGAGTACGACAAGCTTTATGATGAACTTCAGGAACTGGAGCGTGAGCTTGGGATCACACTTTCCAACAGTCCGACGGTGCGAGTCGGATATGAAGTGGTCAGTGAACTCCCAAAAGAACGGCATGAAAGCCCAATGCTTTCTTTGGACAAGACGAAAGATGTAGAGGAATTAAAGAATTTTGTGGGAGATCAGAAGGCACTGATGTCCTGGAAAATGGACGGACTTACCATTGTTCTGACTTACCGGGGCGGACATCTTTTTAAGGCAGTCACCCGTGGAAATGGAGAAGTAGGCGAGGTCATCACAAACAATGCAAAAGTCTTTAAAAATGTACCGCTTCAGATCAGCTATCAAGGTGAGCTGATACTGCGCGGCGAAGCAGTGATTGGCTATAAAGATTTTGAGAAGATTAATGAGCAGATCCAGGAAGCAGAAGCAAAATATAAAAATCCGCGTAATCTCTGCAGTGGTTCTGTACGTCAGCTGAACAGTGAGATTACAGCAAAAAGAAATGTAAAATTCTATGCATTTACACTGGTCAGTGCAAAAGATGTGGATTTCCATAATTCCAGAGCCTGTCAGATGGAATGGCTGAAAGAGCAGGGGTTTGAAGTAGTAGAATACCACGAAGTAATAAGAGACACAGTAGAGGCGGAAGTTATTAAATTTTCAGAAAAAATTGCCGAGAACGATTTCCCGTCCGACGGACTTGTGTTAGTATATGATGATATAGCGTATGGAAGATCACTGGGGCGGACGTCTAAGTTTCCACGAGATTCATTTGCATTTAAATGGGCTGATGAGATCCGTCAGACAAAGCTTCTGGAGATTGAGTGGAGTCCATCTAGAACAGGACTCATCAATCCGGTCGCTATCTTTGAACCGGTGGAGCTGGAGGGAACGACAGTGAGCCGTGCTAGTGTCCACAACATCAGTATTATGGAAGAACTGGAACTTGGTGTGGGAGATGAGATTGAAGTTTATAAGGCTAATATGATCATTCCACAGATTGCACAGAATCTGACAAGAAGTGGTGTGAAAGATATTCCAGAAGTCTGTCCGGTCTGTGGCGGCAAGACAGAGATTCGCCAGGTCAGCAATGCAAAAGCACTGTATTGTACCAATCCGGAATGTCAGGCAAAGCATGTCAAAGCATTTGCACTCTTTGCGAGCCGTGATGCTTTGAATATTGAAGGTTTGTCAGAGGCAACGCTGGAGAAGTTTATTGACCGTGGATTTATAAAGGAATTCACAGACATTTTCCATTTGGATAAATGGCAGGAAGAGATTCAGACGATGGAAGGTTTTGGAGAAAAATCCTACAAGAACCTGATCGCAAATGTGGAGAAAGCAAAAGTGACGACACTTCCGAAAGTTATCTATGCACTTGGAATTCCGGGAATTGGTCTTGCAAATGCGAAGGTCATCTGCAGAGAATTTTCCGGTGATGTGGATCGTATGATTCATGCTACTGCAGAAGAACTTGCAGAGATTCAGGGAGTAGGCGAAGTACTTGCCGGTGCATTTGTAACTTATTTTCAGGATGAGAAGCATGTAGAAAGCTTAAAGCGACTGATTGCAGAGCTTGAGATTCCAAAGGAAGAAGAATCAGAGAGTCAACAGATTTTTGCCGGAGTGAACTTTGTTATTACCGGAAGTGTGGAACACTTTGCAAACAGGGGAGAGGTCAAGGAACTGATTGAGAGCCTGGGAGGAAAAGTTACGGGATCTGTCACTTCCAAAACAAATTACCTAATCAATAATGATGTGACATCGACTTCATCAAAGAATAAAAAAGCAAACGAACTGGGAGTTCCGATTATTTCGGAGGAGCAGTTCATTAAGATGGTAGAGGAACAAAAGTAGGAAAGAAGGGAAAGAACCATGTCTGAACAGGATTATGTAGATACAATTGATAACAATGATAATAATAGCAATGACAATCATAACGATGATGAATATGAGAAAGTCTGCTTTGTCTGCCACAGACCAGAGAGTGTGGCTGGAAAGATGATCAATCTTCCGAATAATATGTGTGTGTGCAATGACTGTATGCAAAAGAGTTTTGATGCTATGAATAATATGAACTTCGGTGGTGCGATTGATTATAGCCAGCTTATGAATATGCCGGGAGTTCAGTTCTTAAATATTGATGATATGAGCCAGCAGATTCCAAAGCAGCAGCGCGTGAAGAAGAAAAAAGAAGGCGAGGAGGCAACGCCGCTCGTTGACATTCATAACCTTCCGGCACCGCATAAGATCAAAGCGAGCCTGGACGAGTATGTAGTCGGACAGGAATATGCCAAGAAAGTGATGTCTGTTGCTGTATACAACCATTACAAGCGTGTGGCAACGGATTCTATGGACGACATTGAGATTGAGAAATCTAACATGCTGATGATTGGACCTACAGGTTCCGGCAAGACCTATCTTGTCAAGACGCTGGCAAGAATTCTGGATGTGCCGCTTGCGATTACAGATGCTACATCTCTGACGGAAGCAGGTTATATTGGAGATGATATCGAAAGCGTTGTATCCAAGCTTCTGGCAGCAGCGGATAACGATGTGGAAAAAGCAGAACAGGGAATCATTTTTATTGATGAGATTGATAAGATTGCAAAAAAGAAAAATGCGAGTCAGCGTGATGTCAGTGGAGAGTCCGTACAGCAGGGAATGCTGAAGCTTTTAGAAGGAAGCGAAGTGGAAGTTCCGGTTGGAGCTAACAGTAAAAATGCGATGGTTCCGCTCACAACAGTCAATACAAAGAACATTTTATTTATCTGTGGAGGAGCATTTCCGGATCTGGACGGCATCATCAAAGAGAGACTTACAAAGCAGTCTGCAATTGGATTTGGCGCAGATCTGAAAGATAAATATGATCATGATAAGAAGATTCTTGAGAAGGTAACAACAGAAGATCTTAGAAACTTTGGCATGATCCCGGAGTTCCTGGGACGACTTCCGGTAGTCTTTACATTACAGGGACTCACAGAAGATATGTATGTGAAGATCCTGGAGGAGCCAAAGAATGCAATTCTGAAGCAGTATCAGAAACTTCTTGCACTGGATGAAGTGAAGCTCGATTTCACAGAAGGTGCATTACGTGCAATTGCGAAAAAGGCGATGGAGAAGGATACAGGAGCAAGAGCCCTTCGTGCGATTATCGAAGAATTTATGCTGGATATCATGTATGAAATCCCGAAAGATGACAGCATCGGTCAAGTGACGATTACACAGGAGTACATAGAAAATACTGGTGGTCCGATTATTACACTGAGAGGGCAGGAAGTGCCGAGATTAGAAAGTCAGGCATAGATAGTAAGGCAGTTATAAAAATATAGAAGATAATGCCCAATAATAAAATAAGAAAACATCTCATATACATATGAAAAGTATACGAGGTGTTTTCTTTTTTATGAATGATAGTTGTGGAGAAATAAATACGTTGCTAAAGACACAAAAAAATACAAAAAGCAATGTTTTGAAGGAGAGAGTGATAGCAACACAGCAGAAGGAGGAAGAGACAGGAGATACTTCATGCCTTGAAAAAATCCTCTCTCAGGATTTTCGGGATTTTATTATCCCGAATTACCGGTTAGATCAGGAACTGGTCTATCCCAAGAGCCAGATTTGTGTGCAGAGCCTTGGCTTTGGCTATCGTGTAGCATATGTGGATCAAAGTCTAGGGGAAGAACTAAGCATTGCGGCTTATGGTTATAACAGCATTCCAAATTGCTATGCACTGTTGGATATGGAAGCTATGAATGAGACAGGAATCAGTGTGCTTCAGAATTACCCGGGTCTTAATCTTCGAGGAAAAGGAATTATGATTGGATTTTTGGATACAGGAATAGACTATGAAAATGAAATCTTTCGAAACATAGATGGAAGCAGTCGAATCACGGCGATATGGGATCAGACTGACCAGAACGGTCAGCCACCGGATACATTTACATATGGAAGTGAGTATACGAATAATCAGATTAATCAGGCACTGAAAAGTGACAATCCAAAGGAAATTGTGCCAGTAAGCGATGAAAATGGACATGGTACATTTTTAGCAAGTGTGGCAGCAGGTGGAGAAAATATCCAGGAAGGTTTTACCGGGGCGGCATCAGAGGCTGAAATTGCAGTAGTGAAGTTAAAAGAAGCGAAAGATTATCTGCGAAAATTTTATGGAATACGACAGAAGGCAGTGTGTTATCAGGAGACAGATATTGTGCAGGGACTTCGGTATCTGCATCTTCTGGCACTGAAAAAACAGAAGCCCCTTGTTATGTGTGTGGCTCTTGGAACGAATCTTGGCGGACATAATGGAATGTCCAGTTTGTCGCGGATTCTCGGAAGCTATTCCAGACTGGTAGATCGGTGCGTGGTTATCGGAGGAGGAAATGAGGCAAATGAACGACATCATTTTCAGGGAAAACTGAATCAGGTAGGAGAGGTTCAGGAAGTGGAAATGCGTGTCGAAAGTGGAAATACGGGATTTGTAGCAGAATTATGGGGGACCATTCCCAATATTGTGACAGCGTATCTTATATCTCCGTCTGGGGAGAGAAGTCCGGTGATTTCCATTCGGCAGGGAAGTCGCTATCAGCTTACATTTCCCTTTGAACAGACGGTTGTGGATGTGGAATACCAGTTGTTTTTGCGGGATGGAAGATCCCAGCTTTTGTTTTTGAAATTCGATCATCCGGCACAGGGTATCTGGAAGATAGGAGTACAGTCGCTGGGGCGTGCAGATGGAGAGTTTCACATCTGGCTTCCTGTGCGGGAGTTTCTCGATGGAAATGTATATTTTTTGGAGGCAAGTCCGGACGTGACATTGACAGAGCCTGCGAATACCGATGATCCGATCACGGTTGCTTATTACAGGGGAGCAGATAAGAGTGTTGATATTAATTCTGGCAGAGGTTATACTAGAGACAAGAGAATAAAACCTGATTTTGCAGTTCCAGGAGTCCAGGTTTTGGGAGCAGGGGTAAATGGAACATTTGTAAGGCGAAGCGGTTCCAGTGTGGCAACGGGAATCACAGCCGGAGCCTGTGCGATGATCATGGAATGGATTTTGAATCAGCCGATTCCGACAAGAGTTACCACAAGTCAGGTGGCAAATATTATCATATTAGGAGCACAGCAGAACACATTTTCAGAATTCCCGAACCGACAGTGGGGCTATGGAACGATGGACCTGTATCAATCGCTGGACAGATTGAGAAGATTATAACAGATGGGAGAGGTACAATATGGCAGACTTTTTTGAGCAGTTAGGAAAGAAAATTTCAGACGTAGCAGAGGACTTTGGAAAGAAGACGGAAGATACCCTGGAAGTGCAGCGTATCAAAAGCCAGATTCGTTCTCTGGATCGTGCCAATGAAAGGGATTACATCGAAATCGGAAAGAAGATTTATGAAAAATTCAAAGCAGGAGAAGTGGCGGACTTAGAGTACATTGCCCTGTGCGAATCAATCGAAAAGAGAGAGGAAGAAGCAGTACAGTGCCAGGAGGAGATACGCAAGATTCAGGAGGTATAGCAGATGTTATTGAAGGCAGCAGGAGGACTTCTCGTTGTGCTGGTGTGCGTGGACATGGGCATTAAGCAGTACATTGAGGAGAATTTTGAAGAAGAGGAAGAACGGGAGACAATTCTGGACAAAGTTGTGCTCCGGAAGGTTTATAATAAAGGCTTCTGTTTTAATACACTGGATAAGAAGCCGGAGCTGGTGAGAAAGACATCTGGTATCTTGTGTGCCGGGCTTGCAATTTATGATGCATGGCTCTTTCTCAAAAAAGGAAAATGGCTCAGAAAATTCGGCATGGTATTTCTGACAGCCGGTGCAATCAGCAATACCTATGACAGACTGATTCGTGGAAAAGTCATTGATTATATCGGAATCCAGTGGAAAAACAGCAGACTTCGAAGACTCACCGCGAACCTGGCAGATGTGTATGTAGTAATCGGGGCAGCAGTGACAGGCGTAGCGAAGATATTCCGAAGATAGAAAAGCATTCTTAAATAAAAAAATAGTGTGTAGGTCATTACAAAGATAATCTACACACTATTTTTTATGATTATTTTAATTATGGTTTCAAGAATTATTTCTTATTGCTCTTTACTTCCTGAAGCTTCATAGCGCGAACCTTAAGCGGCAGTCCGAACAGATTGATAAATCCGTCAGCGTCGTGGTGGTCATAAAGGTCACCAGTTGTGAAGCTTGCAAGAGACTCATTGTAAAGTGAGTACGGTGAAGTTGTTCCGGCTTTGATGATGTTACCTTTGTAAAGTTTGAATTTCACTTCTCCTGTTACGTACTCCTGAGTTGACTCAACAAATGCCTGGATTGCCTCGCGAAGTGGTGTAAACCATTTCCCTTCATAAACAACCTGAGAAAGTTTATTTCCCATATCTTTCTTAACTTCTGTTGTAGCACGGTCAAGAACTAATTCCTCTAACTGCTGATGTGCCTCGTAAAGGATTGTTCCGCCAGGTGTCTCATATACACCACGGGATTTCATACCTACAACACGGTTCTCTACGATGTCGCAGATACCGATTCCGTGCTTAGCACCGAGCTCATTAAGCTTCATGATAATCTCAGATACCTTCATCTGCTGTCCGTTTATACTTGTTGGTACACCTTTTTCAAATGTCATGGTTACATATTCACCCGCATCTGGAGCTTTTTCTGGTGTAACACCAAGTACGAGCAGATGCTCATAGTTTGGCTCGCAGGAAGGATCCTCAAGCTCAAGACCTTCATGGCTGATGTGCCATAAGTTACGGTCACGGCTGTAGCTGTGGCTGGCATCAAATGGAAGGTCGATACCATGTGCTTTACAGTAAGCAATCTCGTCTTCACGGGATTCCATCTTCCAGAGATCTGTCATTCTCCAAGGAGCAATGATCTTGATGTCTGGAGCAAGTGCTGTGATACCAAGCTCGAAACGAATCTGGTCATTTCCTTTACCAGTTGCACCGTGGCAGATTGCTACAGCACCTTCTTTTCTTGCAATTTCAACTAATTT
>ENA-OUQM01001168-OUQM01001168.1-human-gut-metagenome-genome-assembly--contig:-NODE-1168-length-14990-cov-7.517241_pt1 | contig 14990 bp, 11 predicted proteins | sample MGYA00237949_ERZ548830 | MGnify/ENA primary metagenome ERZ548830 (study PRJEB26490, sample SAMN05194706) | human gut metagenome | biome: terrestrial biome; feature: human-associated habitat; material...
GTATAATGAAAGGACACTGACGAACAAAGGAGAAATTCCATGAAACATAGATATTTACGCGCGGGCGCATTCTCCTGCGCGGCGGCGATGCTCATCGCGACGAGCGCGCAGGCGCTGAGCGTGGAGGAAGCGCGCGAGATCTTGCAGCGCAGCTACGTTGACAAGCTCCCGAATGCGGCGAAGGAGGCCGAAACGCTCGACGAGCTCTTTTCCTACACGGACGACTATACATACTACATGACGGGCGAAGAGTATGAAGCCTTCCTCTCGGAGGTGGAGGGGGAGGTGAGCTTCGTTGGCATCGGCGCGGAGATCACGTACGGCGAGACGGGTATCACGATCGTCTCGGTGCTCAAGGGCGGCGGCGCGGAGAAGGCGGGACTCGCCTCGGGTGACGTGATCGTTGCCATCGACGGAGAGGGCTGCGTGCCGGGAACGGCCGAGGCGCGCGAAAAGCTCCTCGGTGACGAGAGAACGCAGGTGACGCTGACGGTCCTGCGCACAGACGGCAGCGAGAAGGACTTCACCGTGACGCGTACGCTCATCACGCAGACGAATACGACCGTCAGCGTGGCAGACGGCGTGGGCTACATCGACTGCGACAGCTTCGGCTCGCAGACGGGAACGTATTTTCAGGACGGCGTGCGCAAGAATAACAGCGCGGTGCGCGCGTGGGTCGTGGACCTGCGCGGCAACGGCGGGGGGCTTACCTCTGCGGCGGTGACGGCGCTCGGCACCTTTGCGGGCAAGGGAGAGCTTGCCTATTTTGTTGACCGCGACGGCGACGCGATCCCCGAGCGCTACGCGGGCGCGGACCTGACAGACAAGCCTGCTATCGTGCTGATGAACGCGGGCAGCGCGAGCGCGTCGGAGATATTTGCCGGCGGTATCCTCGGCACGGGATCGGGTATCGTCATCGGCGAGCGCAGCTACGGTAAGGGCGTGGCACAGATCGTCTATGACGGGACGAACTGCCCGTATCTGACGGATGACGCCGTCAAGGTGACGGCGTACCGCTTCTACTGCGCGGGCGGCAACACGACCGACCGCTTGGGCGTCATCCCGACGCTCTACGTCCCGCAGGGGACGACCTCGGCGGCTGCGGAGCTGCTTGCGGGCGCGAAGCCGGCGGACGGCAGCGCGTACCTGCATCTGGTGCTGAACGGGCTGGACTTTTATGTGGATATCGCCGCGGCGAAGCAGCAGACGCTGGCGCTGGAAGGCATCCTGCGCGCGCTCGCACCCGATACAGAGCTCTACTGGGGCGAAAACGGTGCAGAGGAGCGTGTCACGAGCGCACAGGCGCGCGAAAAGTGCGGCAAGGCGGGCATGAGCATGGACTTTTCCGACGTTTCAGGCAGCGAGTATGAAGATGCCATCAATGCGCTCGCGGCGTACCGCATCGTGTTTGGCGATAAGGGCGCGTTCCGTCCGGACGACACCATGACGCGCGCGGAGGTCTGCGCGCTGCTGGCGCAGGCGCTCGACGTCTATTCGTCGGCAGACGGGTACTTTACCGATGTGCCGAAGGGCAGCTGGTATGCCCCCTCCGTGAACGCGATGGCGTCGCTGGGACTTATCTCCGGCGTGGGCGGCGGGCGCTTTGCGCCGAACGCGACGATGACGCAGGAGGAATTCATCACGGTGCTGGGCCGCCTCGTCGAATTTTTGAATCTGGACGCGCGGGCATACCTCGACGAGCACCCGCTGGCCATTTTGCAGCCGCTTGCGCAGTACAAGAACTTTTCCCCCTGGGCCATCCGCTGCGCGGACCTTTTGACGGGTTCTGTGACGGACGAAAGCGGTGAGGCGGTGACGATGTACTGCACCGATCTGGAGGGCATCGAGCCGAAGGAGCCCATCCTGCGCGAGCAGGCGGCGGCTGCGCTCTACAATGCGCTGCGCACGACGGGCACGCTCAAATACTAAATGTGGTACGTTTATATGCTCCGCTGCGCGGACGGCTCGCTCTACACCGGCGCTGCGGCGGATGTGGAAAAGCGCTTCGCCGTCCACAAGAGCGGACGCGGGGCGAAGTATACAAGGTCGCATCCGCCGCTTGCGGTCGTCTACCGCGAGGCCTGCGGCGACAAGGGCGCGGCGCTGCGGCGGGAGGCTGCCATCAAAAAGCTGCCGCGCGCGGAAAAACTGAAGCTTGCGGAGGGAACGAACGATGCGTGAAACAGAGCTCACCCGCTTTTGGGTGCAGGGCCTGCTGCCCGCGCGGAAGCAGGACGGACACAAGGGGGATTTCGGCAAGCTCTTAGTTCTCGGTGGGAGTGTTGGGTATACGGGCGCGCCGTATCTCGCGGCGAGCGCGGCGGAGCATTCGGGCTGCGGCCTCGTCTATCTCGGCGTGCCGGAGAGCATCTGGGCGATCGAGGCCGCAAAATGTGTGGGGGCGATGCCCTTTCCGCTGCCGGAGGTGGACGAGAGGCTGTGTATCGCGTCGCTCGACGCGATGCAGGATAAGGTCAATGGCTGCGACGTGATCGCGCTCGGACCCGGACTGGGGCGCGGGAAGGGGACGGAGCAGTTCGTCCACGCGCTTTTGTGGCAGGCACGGCAGCCGATGGTGCTGGACGCCGACGGGCTGAACGCCCTGCAGGGCTGCCCGGAGAGACTCGACGACCGGCGCGGATGCGTGACGGTCATCACGCCGCACGACGGCGAATTTGCCCGCCTGAGCGGGCGGACGCTTGAAGAGCTCGCGTCGCGTTCCCGCGCAGACTATGCCTGCGAATTTGCAGAAAAGTACGGCTGCTGCGTGGTGCTCAAGGGGCACCGGACGCTCATCGCCCTGCCGGACGGGACGCTGTACCGCAACACGACGGGGTGTTCGGCGCTCTCGAAGGGCGGCAGCGGCGATGTGCTGACGGGCCTTATCGCCTCGCTCCTGTGCCAGGGAGCGAACGCGCGGGACGCGGCGGCGCTCGGCGTGTGGCTCCATGGCCGCGCGGGCGAGCTGCTGGAAGAGGAGATGACGGCCTACTGCGCGAGCCCGCTCGCGCTCATCGAGCGGGGACTGCCGGGGGCATTCAAAGAGCTTTGCTGAAAAAGAGAAAGGAAACACGATCGATGGAGAAGATCAAAGGGAGATTTATCACGCCGGAGGAGGCGGTTCTGGCCGTCCGCGACGGCGACTGGGTAGATTACGGCTTCGGCGCGGGCTTTCCGGAGCTGCTGGACCGCGCGCTTGCCGCGCGCCGAGGAAGGGTGAAGGATGTGAAGGTGCGCGGCGGGCTTGTCATCCGGCCGCGCATCGAGATCGTGGAGTCAGATCCCGAGCAGGAGAGCTTCACCTACTATAGCTGGCACGTCGGCGACTATGAGCGAAAGCTGCAAACGCGCGGTCTTGTGCGTTTTTTGCCCGTGGCGCTCAGGTATCTTCCCTATCTCTACCGCGACGGGCACATCCGCTGCGACGTGGCGTTCGTGCCGGTGTCACAGCCGGATGAGAACGGGTACTGCGGGCTCGGTATCTCGAACTTCGCGTGGCGGACCATTTTTGAAAGCGCCCGCACGGTCATCTTCGAGATCAACGAGCGCTATCCGCGCCTGCAAGGTGTGGACGGCTCGCACCGCGTGCACCTTTCCGAGGCGGACTACATTGTCGAGGGCGAGCACGAGCCGCTGCCCGTGCGCTCCTACCGCGCGCCGAGCGAGACGGATATCGCCATCGCGAAGCTCGTGGTGGAGGAGATCCCCAACGGGGCGACACTGTCGCTCGGCGTGGGCGGCGTGCCGTACACGGTGGCGCGGATGCTCGCGGAATCGGACAAGAAAGACCTCGGCTGCCACACGGGGACCATCTCGGACGCGTTTCTCGAGCTCTACAGGGCGGGCAAGCTGACAGGCGCGCGTAAGGAGCTCGACACGGGGCTCGCGAGCTGGAACCTCGCGATGGGCTCGCAGGAGCTATACGATTGGCTCGACGCGGAACCGCAGCTCTTCCACCCCGGCGACCTCGACTACATCCATTCGGTCGAACGCATCGGGCAGCTCAGCAACGTCATCAGCATCAACGGCGGCGTACAGCTCGACCTGATGGGGCAGGAGAATGCCGAGAGCGCAGGCATGCGCCAGCTTTCGGGCGTCGGTGGGCAGATGGACTTCCTCGAGGGTGCGTTCCGCTCGAAGGGCGGCAAGGGCTTTATCTGCATCAACTCCTCGCGCATCACGAAGGACGGCGAACGCAGATCGAACATTTTACCGACTATCCCCGGCGGCAGCACCATTTCCGCGCCGCGCACGATGATCGACTATGTGGCGACGGAGTACGGCGTGGTGAGCCTGATGGGCAAGTCCCTGCGCGAGCGCGCGGAGGCGATGGCCTCCATCGCACACCCGGACTTCCGCGAAGAGCTGCTGCAATATGCACACGACCACTTTTGAGCACACAAAAAAGGAGACCGTTTCCAGCGGAAACGGTCTCCTTTTTTGACTTTGATGGAGAAATCACTTTCTGTCGGGCAGGCGATTGGGATCGTCCGCGTGCTTGACGACGAGGCTCGTGAGAGCGAACAGGGCGAGCGCGTTGGGGATGACCATGAGGTTGTTGAACATATCGCTCAGCTCCCAGACGAGGTCGTTGGCCATCATCGTGCCAAGGAAGATGAAGATGAGCGCGAGGATGGTGTAGACGATGACGCTCTTCTTGCCGAAGAGGTAGGCGACGTTGATCTTGCCGAAGAGATTCCAGCCGAGGATGGTGGAGAAGGCAAAGAAGAACAGGCACACCGCGACGAACATGTTGCCCGCGGTCTCACCGAAGACAACGCCAAACGCGGTCTGGGCGAGGTTGGCCTTGCCGAGCGTGGTGGACGCGGCGGCAGCACCGCATTCATGGAGGGGACCGCCCTCAGTGTAGAGGGTGGAGATGATGACGAGCGCGTTGAGGGTCAGGACGACGAAGGTATCGATGAACACACCGATCATGGCGACAACGCCCTGATCGTGCGGGCACTTGACGTTCGCGAGCGCGTGGGCGTGGGGGGTAGAACCCATACCGGCCTCATTGGAGAACAGGCCGCGCTTTGCACCCTGAGAAATGGCGGTCTTGATGGCATAGCCGAAGCCGCCGCCGATGATGGCCTGCGGAGCGAAGGCATACTTGAAGATCATGCCGATGGTAGCGGGGACATACTTGATGCGCGCGATGAGAACGATGAGACCGCCGAGCAGGAAGATCGCGGCCATGATGGGAACGACCTTCTCGGTGACGGAGGCGAGGCGCTGCACGCCGCCGAGGAAGATGAAGCCGCAGATGGCGACGAGCACGAGACCGACGATCCAGGACGGGACACCGAAGGCAGTCTGCATCGTCGAGCCGATGGAGTTGGACTGCACCATGCAGCCGAAGAAGCCGAGCGCCAGCGTGATGGCGATGGCAAAGAAGCCGGCGAGGAACTTGCCGAAGCCGCCCTTAAAGGCGCGGGTGATGTAGTACACGGGGCCGCCCTTGACCGTGCCGTCCTTTTCGACGATGCGGGTCTCCTGGGCGAGGGTCGCTTCCGCGTAGATCGTGGCCATGCCGAGGAAGGCGATGAGCCACATCCAGAAGATGGCGCCGGGGCCGCCGGTGAGGATGGCGCCGGACGCGCCGACGATGTTGCCCGTGCCGACCTGGGCGGCGATGGCGGTGGCGAGCGCCTGGAACGAACTCATACCGCTCTCCTGCTTGCCGCCGCGCAGTGACAGGTTGCCGAACACGCTGTTCCACCCTTCCTTGAAGCAGCGGATCTGGACGAAGCGGGTCTTGATGGAGTACCAGAGACCTACGCCGATGAGCAGGAACACCAGAATGTAGTTGCTGAGGTAGGTGTTGATATCACATACAATGGGATACAACGTGGCTTCGATCGATTCAAACATAACTCTCTCTCCTAAAAAACAAAGAAGTTGCCGATACGAAGATCAGCAACTCCGGAGAGGACATTTCATCGAGCGGGGCGTGAAAAACGGCGCGTCGACAATGCCGGTTTTCTCTGTCCCTTTGCCTGAGAGATTCGACCCTTTCGGTCTTGCACCTTCGGCACTCAATTCAATGAGTTCTCCAGAGTTTCCTCGGTCCACGGTCTGCGTAAATTCCGAAGACGTCATCGGTAGATATTCGTTTGTTTCAGCATTAAAAGCGTAACACGGCGGGGGAAAGAAGTCAAGCTGTACGACACGTCCAAAAGCGCCAAAGATCTTATGCAAAGATCATGCAAATTGATGATGAACTTTCGTTAATTTAATAATTATAAAAACGACTGACGGAGAGTGAAGAAAACGATGCAAAATGCGTGCATAAAGAAAGCGGCTGCAAAAATTTTGCAGCCGCTGATGCAAAAATCGTGAAAGTTTTATCGGCCGGAGAGCTTGTCCGGCGTGTGAGAGTGCTTGACGACGTGGCTCGTGAGGGCGAAGAGGGCGATGACGTTGGGGATGACCATGAGCTGGTTGAACATATCGCTCAGCTCCCAGACGAGCTCGTTGGACATCGCGGTGCCGAGAAAAATGAAGACAAGGGCGAGCACGGTGTAGACGCCGTTGCTCTTCTTGCCGAAGAGGTAGGTCATGTTGATCTTGCCGAAGAGGTTCCAGCTCAGAATCGTGGAGAAGGCAAAGAAGAACAGACAGACCGCGACGAACATATTGCCCGCGCTCTCACCAAAGACCGTGCCGAACGCGCTCTGGGCGAGGTTGGTCTTATTGTAGATGGTGCTGATGGCCGCTTCGCCGCAGCCGGAGAGCGGGCCGTCTCCCGCGTAGAGAGTGGAAATGATGACGAGCGCGTTGAGCGTGAGGATGATGAACATATCGATGAACACGCCGATGATGGCGACGACACCCTGCTCGTGCGGCGTTTTAACGCTTGCGAGCGCGTGAGCGTGGGGCGTGGAGCCCATACCGGCCTCGTTGGAGAACAGGCCGCGCTTGGCACCCTGGGAGATGGCGGTCTTGATGGCGTAGCCGAAGCCGCCGCCGATGATGGCCTGCGGCTCAAAGGCGTACTTGAAGATGAGGCCGATGGTCTCGGGGACGTACTTGATGCGGGCAATGAGCACGATGAGACCGCCGACAAGGAACACGGCCGCCATGATGGGGACGACCTTTTCCGTCACGGACGCAAGGCGCTGTACGCCGCCGAGGAAGATGAAAGCGCAGATAGCGACGAGGACGAGGCCGATGATCCAGGACGGGATGCCGAAGGCGGTCTGCATGGTCGCACCGATGGAGTTGGACTGCACCATGCAGCCCATGAAGCCGAGCGCTAAAATGATGGCGACGGCAAAGAAGCCGGCAAGGGATTTGCCGAAGCCGCCGCGGAAGGCTGTTGTGATATAGTAGACCGGACCGCCGCGGATGGTGCCGTCAGGGTCGATAACGCGGGTCTCCTGCGCAAGCGTCGCTTCCGCATAGATGGTAGCCATGCCGAAAAACGAGATGACCCACATCCAGAACACCGCGCCGGGACCACCGGTGAGGATCGCACCCGCAACGCCGACGATGATACCGGTGCCGACCTGGGCGGCGATGGCGGTGGCGAGCGCCTGGAACGAGCTCATGCCGCCGCCTCCCTTTTTGCCGTTGAGCGTGAGGTTGCCGAAGACCTTGTTCCAGCCTTCCTTAAAGCAGCGGACCTGCACACAGCGTGTCTTGACGGTGTACCAGATGCCGACACCGAGCAGCAGAAAAACGAGCACATAGTTGCTCAGGTATTCGTTGATCTTGCTGACGATGGGGAAGAGTGTGCTTTCGATGGAATCAAACATGAGAGGCTCCTAAAAACAAAAAAGTTGCCGATCCTGAGCAAAGATCGGCAACTTAAAAAAGACTATGGAACGAAAAGCGAACAGTGGCAGCAAAAGCTGCGGTCTCTGTCCCTTCGCCTGAGAGATTCGGCCCTTGCGGCCTTGCACCTTCGGCACCCAACTCAATGAGTTCTCCAGAGTTTCCTCGGCCCCCAGCGCGTAGCTGAGAGCATCATCGGTCATCTTCGCTTGTTTCAGCCTGAATAGGATACCATGGCCGCAGAGAGAAATCAATGGAAGGATCTGGGAAGAAAATGAAGAGTTTGATGCAAAATATCGTACAAGATGACGGTGGACTTGCAAAAGTTAATCAGAATGCGGGAAGCCCTGCATTTTTTCAAGCAGGTCCTGTGCAAAGCGCTGGGTGGCGGCACTGGGCGGCACATTGTGCAGCATACACAGGTCCACGCTGCGCGGCGGGATGGCGAACGATGTTGCAAGCTCACGGATCTCGCCGCGCGCAAGCTCGCTCTGGACAAATTCGCGCGTGACGCCCGCGACGCCGAAGCCGATCTTCGCAAGGTCGACAAGAAGGCTCCGCGCGCCGAGCTCGATCTCGGGCGTGAGCTTGACGCCGCTTTGAAGAAAGTACTTTTCCAGATACGTGCGCGAGGAGGCTTTGCGCTCGAGCAGGATGAGCGGGAAGGCGGCGATCTCCTCCGGTGTGTAGGAATGGGAAAAATTGCAGGGATAGTCCGGCGCGGCGACAAAGCAGGTGTGCGTTTGCAAGCATGGGACGTGCTCTAAGTCGTCCGCGTCGCCGGGAGCGCTGGCAAAGGCGATATCGACCCGGCCGGCGCGCAGGAGGCCGAGCACCTTGTAGCTGCGGCCGCTGATGATGCGGATGTGGATATTGGGATAGCGGCGGTGAAAGTCGTCAAGGTACGGCAGTAGGAACTGGCTCGTCACGGTGTCGCTCGCGCCGAGCACGAGCGTGCCGGCCTGGAGCGTGCGCGTCTGTTGGAGCTTGTCCTCGCCCGTTTCAAGAAGGCCGATGGCGCTGCGGACGTATTCAAAGAGGAGCCGCCCGTCCTCAGTGAGCGTAACGCCGCGCGGCGAGCGGATGAAAAGGCGCGTGCCGAGCTGCTGCTCGAGCTGCTTGATGCTCTGGCTGACGGCGGACTGCGAGAGGTAGAGATTTTCGGCGGCGAGGGAAATGTTGCCGGCCTCGGCGACCTCGCGGAAAACGCGGTAGAGCTCCAGTTTGACCATCGGCGGGCCCTCCTAACATAAGAATGAATGATAATTATTATCAAAAAACGATGCTTTACTTATCACGATACCGTGATTATAATACAGAACTGTATGACTTTCAAGAGCGGAGGCTTCGCTCATCACCCAATCGATAATGATATATTGTGATATTGAAGGAGAATGCTATGAGAACGATCGGTACTGTCGTGCGCGGCGTGCGCGCGCCCATCATCCGCGAGGGAGACAACATTGCTGAGGTCGCTGCTGCTTCCGTGATGGAAGCGTGGAAGGAAGCGGGCATCGAGCCGCGCGACCGCGACGTGGTCGCCGTGACGGAATCCGTTGTGGCACGTGCGCAGGGCAACTACGCAACGCTCGACCAGATCGCCAAGGACGTGCGCGAGAAGACCGGCGGCGGCACCGTGGGCGTCGCGTTCCCCATCCTCAGCCGCAACCGCTTCTCCCTGCTGCTGCGCGGCATGGCCATGGGCTGCAAGAAGATCGTGCTGCTGCTCTCCTACCCCTCCGACGAGGTGGGCAACGGCCTTGTCGACTGGGACAAGCTCGATGCGGCGGGCGTCGATCCTTACCGCGATGTGCTGACGGTCGCGCAGTTCCGCGAGAAGTTCGGCGCGGCGGTGCACCCCTTCACGGGCGTTGACTACATCGACTTCTATTCCGGCATCATCACCGACGCCGGCGCCGAGGTCGAGGTCCTCTTCGGCAACCGCGTGCAGACGCTGCTCGACTACACCGACACCGTCATCACCTGCGATATCCACACCCGCGCGCGCAGCAAGCGTCTGCTCAAGGCCGCTGGCGCCCGCGTGGTGCTCGGCCTGGACGATCTGCTCAACAGAAGCGTCGACGGCAGCGGCTACAACGCCGAATACGGCCTGCTCGGCTCCAACAAGGCGACCGAGGAGACCGTTAAGCTCTTCCCGCGCGACTGCATGGCCGTTGCCGAGGAGCTGGGCGAGAGACTCAGCAAGGCCAGCGGCAAGCACATCGAGGCCATGGTCTACGGCGACGGCGCATTCAAGGACCCTGTCGGCAAGATCTGGGAGCTGGCTGACCCCGTCGTCTCCCCGGGCTACACCAAGGGCCTTGTCGGCACGCCGAACGAGCTGAAGCTCAAGTATCTCGCCGACAACGACTTCGGCGATCTCAAGGGCGAAGCGCTTAAGGCGGCCATCGAGGAGCGCATCCGCGAGAAGACCAGCGAGAGCTTAGTTGGCAACATGGTGTCTGAGGGCACGACCCCCCGCCGCCTGACCGACCTGATCGGCTCGCTGTGCGACCTGACGAGCGGCAGCGGAGACAAGGGCACGCCCATCGTCTACATCCAGGGCTACTTCGACAACTATTCCAACGACTAAGGCAAAACAGGATATTAAAAATCGCACCTCATATGAGGTGCGATTTTTTGCTGCGCCGGCGTTATTCGGCGCGCTTTTCCGTTTTTTCAAGCGCATCGGCGACGGGATCGAGCCAGGAGCCCGAAAAGTCCTCGATGCGGCCATCGTCCGTGAGCGCGGCGAGTGCGGGGTCGATGGGCATTTGAGCGAGCAGAGGAAGAGAATGGCGCCTGGCGGCCTCTTCGCTCTTGCCCTCGCCGAAGAGGTAGATATTTCTGCCGCAGTCGGGGCAGGAAACATAGCTCATGTTCTCCACAAGGCCGACAATGGGGATATCCATTTTTTCGGCCATCTTCACGGCCTTTTCCACGACCATGGAGACGAGGTCCTGCGGGGAGGTGACGATGACGATGCCGTCGAGCGGGACGGACTGGAAGACGCTCAGCGGCACATCGCCCGTGCCGGGGGGCATATCGACGAAGAGGTAGTCGACATCCCAGACCACGTCCGTCCAGAACTGCTGGACAACGCCGCCGATGACGGGGCCGCGCCAGATGACGGGATCGGTCTCGTCCTCGAGCAGCAGGTTGATGGACATCAGCTCCACACCTGTGCGGCTGGCGCAGGGATAAAGCCCTGTCTGCGAGCCGGTGGCCTTGTCGTGCACGCCGAAGGCCTTGGGGATGGAGGGACCCGTGATGTCGGCGTCCATGACGCCGACCTTGAAGCCGCGGCGGTGCATGGTGACGGCAAGCTGGCTCGTGACCATCGACTTGCCCACGCCGCCCTTGCCGGAAACGACGCCGAACACCTTTCCGATGCGGCTCTCCGGATGCGGCGCCTTGCGCAGGGACTGCGGCGTTGCACGTTCCGCGCAGCTCTCGCCGCAGGTGGAGCAATTATGCGTACATTCGCTCATAGTTTGTGATATCTCCTTTGCCGGGTGGATTTTGCAACAGTGTATACCAGTCAGAACATGAAGTCAACAGGGAGTGGGCAGACAAATTATGCATTGTGTTCGCTGCCGAACATTTCGTCGGCAGCCTTTTTGGCCTCGGCCTCGCTCTCGTTCAGGCGGGCGCGGATCGCGGCGAGCAGGTCCTCGCGCGACTTGCGGATGTCGGGGTGGGAGTGGAGCAGGCGGCGCTCGAAGATATCGGCGCTGTCACGCAGCATACGGGCGCGCTCGCGCACCTCGGCACGGCGCTCGACTTTGCGCTCCTGGCTCTCCTCACGCTTTTCGGCAACGTAGTCCTTGAGCTCTGTTTGCAGCTCACGCAGCTTGCCCATCTGGGAGCTGAGCTGGAAGGCGCTGCGGACAGAGAGCACGGTGTCCATCAGGTAGATGCCGAAGATGAACGACGCGAGCGGCACGGTGATGGCCGCGCCGAGACCTGTGATGTGCGCCCACAGCCACGGCTGGACAAGATGGCACAGCAGCACGCACGCAAGGCCGAAGCACGCGGAGTTCAGAAGGCAGACGCGGCCATTGATCTGGAATTTATAATGGGAGTAGTCCCACCAGCGCATGTGGAAGAGCCTTTCCATGATCCAGCTTGTGAAGTATTCGAGGATCGACGTGACGATCGCACCGAAGATGAACGTGAGCACCGGATCCTGAAAGCCGCCGTGCAGAAGATACAGCACGAGCAGCGCGCCGTGGCCATAAATGGGGCAGAGGAAGCCGTTGAGGAAACCTCGCTTTTCACAGATGTGACCCTTGGGGATGGAGCAGTACAGCATTTCGCCGCACCAGCCGAGCGTGCTGTAGGCGATGTAGAGCAGAAACAGCTCACAGAGGTCCTCAAAATTGGACGGCAGGGGGAGGGCTTGCAGTGTGGACATGAGGTATTCTCCTTTTAACAAAATAGGTTACAGGCTGAGGATCGTGACACCGCTGCGGTCTAAGAGGTAGGCGGCTTCACGGTGCTGACAGGTAAAGAGCAGGATCTGACGCGTTTTGCTCTCTTCATATAAGAGGTCGAGCGCGGCGCGGCAGCGCGCGTCGTCGAAGCGGACGAGTGCGTCATCCAGCACGAGAGGGATAGGGTCGCTGCCGGGCAGGACAGTCTCGCAGATGGCAAGACGCACGGCAAGATACAGCTGATCGAGCGCGCCAAGGCTCAAGAGCTGTGCATCGTGTGCGACGATCTCACCTGACTCGCCCGCCTGCGCGCTGAGATCTCGGTCGAGCAGGACCTGCCCGTATTTGCCGCCTGTCAGGCGGGAGAAAAGTTCGCCCGCACGGCGGCTGAGCGTGGGAGAGAAGCGGCTTTGCAGCGCGGTATTGGCGCTTTGCAGGGTACCCATCGCGAGGGCGATGGCATCGTATTCTGCCTGTGCCTGAGAAAGCGCTTCACGCTTTTGTGCGAGCTGAGTCTCGAATGCCTCACGCTCGCCGACGGCATGGCAGAGACCGGCGGCCCGGTCGAGCTCGCTCTGCAAGGCGCGGCGGCGCTCGGAAAGCTCCGCGAGCGCATCCTGAAGCTCTGCGCGGGAGCGTGTAGGACGCTCAACTGGTGTGTCAGGAACTTGCAGCGTGGGGCGCTGCGCGTGGAGAAGCTCGTATCGAGCCTGCGCTTCGCGCGCCTTGCGCGTGAGAATGTCGAGCGTATCGTACTGCGCAAACGCGTCGGTAATGTACGCGGTCACGCGGGAAAGGCTGCCTGCCGGAATGAGTGCGAGCAGCGCGGCGACGGCATCGTCATAAGAAGCGAGGAGAGCATCTCTTGCGGCTGTAGCGCGTTTCAATGCGTCGAGGAGTTCGCGGCGCTGTGCATCGTAAGCGAGAAAGGCGCTGCGCTGCTTTGCACGCAGCATAGCGACGACTATAGTACTGGCTGCCGCGGTAGAAAACAATATAATAGCATAGAGAAGCGGTGTCTTCAAGAGAAGACAGGCAAGAAGTGCGAAGAGCGACAACGTGCCAATCACACTGCACACATAGTATATAGGTGATGACGAGGGAGCGCTGTTATGAGCATCGAAGGTGCGGAGAACTGTCTCGGCGTCCTCGCAGACGATCTCGGCGCGGTCGATCTCGGCCTTGCGGCCTTTGAGCGCTTCCTGCACGGCGCGGCCCTGCGCGAGCACTTCACGCGAAGGACAGGCGCTCAGTTCGATGGCGCGCTGTGCACGCTCAGCCGCGCGAGCAGCTTCATCCGCGGCAGCCTTGGCGCGGGAGACGGCTTCCAGCCGTTCCTGTGCGTCGCAGATGTCATGCGTGCGGAGTCCGGCACGGAGCGCGGCTTCTTCGCCGTCGAGGGCAGAGAGCGAGGACTCCGTTTCCCGTTTGTGCGCTTCGAACTGTCCCAGCTCATCAAGAGAGCGTGTCAGATCGTCGATCTCTGCTTCTAACACGGGGATGCGGCCGGACTTGTTGTATTTGCGCTCGTTGATCTGCTTTTTGAGCGCCTTGACAGCGTCTGTGTAGGATGCGCCCTCCTCGCTGGTCGTGATGAGCGCGGCGATGCGGCGCTCGAGCTCGGCGCTTGCGTCGACCGTCAGACCGCTCTGACGAATGAATGCGCTGCGCTCGTAGACCTCGCGCGGTACGCCGAGCAGCGCTTCACCCGCATCCTCGGCAGTGAGGAAGGGAATCGCTTCGCCGCTGCCGGTGTAGACGGCGGAAAAGCGGCCCATTGGGTCGCCTGCGCGAACTGTGTCGCGTGTAAGCGTGAGATCACCAGAGCGACAGGTGAGCTCCAGTGTACCTTGCATGGGCGCGAGCGACCAGGGAGCGTAGCGGTTCTTGTCCGCAAATGCACCGCGCTCGCGCGCTGGAAAACCGTAGAGCATGACACGCAGGAATGCGAGCAGCGTGGATTTGCCTGACTCGTTCGGCGCTTCAATGATATTGAGCCCGTTTTCAAATGTGATCGCACGGTGATCGAGCTTCCCAAAGGTCGCGACCATGCGGTGAAACTGCAAGCTGAAACACCCCCTAACGTAAAAAGTGGAAATAGATACCTTATTATAACATTGAGTGGAGGATTTGTCTTCTATCCGTGGCGAAAAAAGCGCTCTTAAAATAATTTCAAAAAAATTGAAAAAAGCTGTTGACAAAAGCGGTAGTAGGTGTTAAGATAATACCTGTTCCGCGAAACGGAGCGTGCACCTTGTAAATTAAACAACGAAACTTTGACAAGCACCAGATGAAAAACTGTGCGAAATGCACAGAGCTTGCGGAGGACCGGTTAAGTCAATTACGGTCTGAAGTAAGGATAAAAAGTTTTAAGCTATGACAAATAGCTCGATAAAGATTTAAGAAGCTTCGGCTTTTTAGATACCATTTTATTGAGAGTTTGATCCTGGCTCAGGACGAACGCTGGCGGCGTGCTTAACACATGCAAGTCGAACGAGAATCTACTGAAAGAGTTTTCGGACAATGGATGTAGAGGAAAGTGGCGGACGGGTGAGTAACGCGTGAGGAACCTGCCTTGAAGAGGGGGACAACAGTTGGAAACGACTGCTAATACCGCATGACGCATAGAGGTCGCATGATCTTTATGCCAAAGATTTATCGCTTCAAGATGGCCTCGCGTCTGATTAGCTGGTTGGCGGGGTAACGGCCCACCAAGGCGACGATCAGTAGCCGGACTGAGAGGTTGAACGGCCACATTGGGACTGAGATACGGCC